>JACCEC012939750.1_pt1 | contig 17909 bp, 14 predicted proteins | sample 7450121 | NCBI WGS metagenome assembly JACCEC01 (sample SAMN15323455, study PRJNA562643) | freshwater metagenome | isolation source: river surface water | place: USA:Blue River Watershed | collected 2017-08-18 | reverse complement strand
GGTTCTTACGTGTTACTCACCCGTCCGCCACTAAACCCCGAAGGGTTCCGTTCGACTTGCATGTGTTAAGCAGACCGCCAGCGTTCATCCTGAGCCAGGATCAAACTCTCCATTTTGAAGAATCTGTAGCTCCTCTCTTGACTAGATTTGCTAGTCATGTTATCTTTTGGGGGTCTTCAGTCTTAATAACTGATTCCTCTATAGTTTTTTGACTAGGAGTTCGTTAATTCGACTTTCAAACGTATTCTTTTTTTCTAGGTTCGGTGCGCTCTCGTTTCTTTCGTCTCTCAAGCGCATTTACCAATGTATCTAATCTCAATCAGTTTGTCAACCCCTTTTTCTCAACTTTTTTTCCTGGTTTCTCAATCCCTTTTGGGGTAAGGGTTTGATGGGTTTATCTCTTGTTGGGAATGGAAGGGGGGGAATTTTTCATGAGGGCGGGTGATGAAAGTAAGCGATTACTAGGGGATTATCAAAAACGGTAAGGGGGTAGAGGGTCTCCAAGAGTTAACTGCCAATAAGTATATTGAATTTGCCATTGTTGAAGTTGCTCTTGGAGTTTGACGGCATTTGATTGAGATATCAGGATATAGATTCGTTCTCGATTGGGTTGGCTACGGGTAAGAAGGCTTTCTGGATGGATCTGGCTAATAAGCTGAAGTTATTGTTGCTATTGTTGAGTTTGTTGTTCCTGGTATTCTAATTGACGCTGGTGCCATTGTTATTTTCGCTAAAAAGTGATCTTGTCTTCGTAGAGACATTGTTAGAACTGAACATTAAAAATAGAAGGTTAAATTTTCCTCGACTAAATTATGCTGTCCCGAAATCCATTCAAAATCAAAACTCAGTTGCGCTAACCCGGATTGCCAAGTATTTGATAACTCTAAATCACAATTTTCACCCTCTATTTTAACTCCTTTCATCCAGCTTTTGATCTCAGGAACATTTTCTAATATATTAATAATTTGCGACTTTAAAAAATCAAGGGATTGAGGGGAACGACACCATTCTATCGAATCAGATTGAATAATAGATTCAGCACTGATTGGATTTAAATCAAAGTTAAGAGGTTGGCTGCTGGCAATATCAAAATTCCAGGAATCGTTTAAAAATTCAGCACTTAAAACTGATAATAATCTTAAGGTTCCCGCTTGCCATCCGAACCCAGGTTGCAAAACTTTTGCTTCAATTCCACTCATTAATTGCATAATATTATAATTACTTTTAACAACTTGCCATAACAATCTTAGGGATAAATCGATTAAGGAAATTTCAGGTTTAAGATTGATTAAGCTGGCAGGAGATTTGGGGCTATAAATGACATCAACTAATTCATCTGCAATTTCAATTAACTCAATGATATCAGGTTTTTCTTGATGATCCAGATTTAAAAATTTTGGTTCTAAATCGGACTTGACAGACTGAGAAAATTGTGGTTTTTTCTGTTGCAATCCTTGTAATCCATAAGATTTGATTTGAGTTTCAATATAAGGTTGAATAATCTTTGGGTCAGTTAGTCGAATGTTCATTTCTAATAAAGAAGATTTGGGAAGAGAAGCTAAAATCGAATATTCTACATCTTGAATTGGCGTATTTTCAAATAGGTTTTCTTCTATGGGTATATTATCTAAAGAGTTATTAAAGGGAGTGACCTCCGATGTTTTAGGATCAGGAACAAACTGAAATCCTAGGTCTATACTAATTTGGATAGACTCCCATTGGGTGTGGGGGGAGAGAAATTTAGTTTCGATAGGATCACTCAATAGATTAATGGTTGGACAATTATTTTCTATATGCTGGATAATTTGTTTTAAAAAAGATTGAATTTCTAAAGGATGTTGGCAAAAAGAGCAATCATTAGATTGAACATAGGCTTCTGAAGTAATCAAAGGAGGCGGAAAGTCATTGGTGGCTAAATCAATTAGACTGTATGAATTTTCATTTTTAATGATCAAACTAGCAACTAATCTTAATTTTCCGGGTGTCCAGTCTTGATTTGGGAATAAAATTTCAGCATTAATTCCTGTTAGAAGTCGCATCATTTGATAGGAACTTTGTGCTAAATTCCATAATAATTTAGAAATTAAAGTGTTGAGGAATAAAATAACAGAGGATTGAAGCTTTAAGTCTTTGGTATCAGAAACATTAGATACAATTGGAGACGGAAGAATCGTATATTTTTGATAAGCAACTAGAACCTCCGAGACTTCTTCAGTTACATAAGGAATTAAGTTCTCCGGGGTTTGGGGTAAATTAGATGGCCAAGATCCATTGGGTGATCGCAAATGAGCAATAATTTGAACTAATCTTTGGATAGCTTCGACAAGAGAAGAGGGGATATCAATGGATGATGGAATAGAATCAAAACTTATTGAATTGTTAAATTTAAGGACGGTTTTATTGATAGAATTAATGAATTTTTGAGGCTCAATAATTGATGATTTTTCTGGAGCATTAGTCATTTTTTGAGAATGATTAATTGATGATATTAAAGGATCGTTATTCATAAGTTTTTTTCAAAATTAATGGATTGTACAAAATGTAGATAAGCTTGTTTTTCGGTATAAGTAACAATGGCTAAACCTGTGTTTTCCAAAAAAGCGAGAGCTTTAGGATTAACAGGGCCAAAGTCACAGCCTATGACACTTCCTTCTAAATCAAAGAAGGTGTATTTTCCTTGTTGATCCGCTATAACATATCCCCAAGGGGTAGCGCAAGCAACAGTTGGGGGTGAGCTTAAAGGAATACGGATAACGTTGAGGGGTCTTAAGCGTAACAGGATCAGATAGGGTTGATCATCTAGTCCAAGACCTAATAATGTATAGGGTTGTGGAGTTGGTAATAATTGTTTTAGAGGAATAGATAATTTCAAATTTCCAATAGGTGTTCCTCGACGAGTATATATCCTAAACATATTAAAATTTTGTTTTTTAAAGTTGAACCAAACACTGAGTAAATGTCTACGATCTAAAAATAGGATTTCTGGAACTTGATCAACGGGAAGACTTAACTTTTTCATCGGTTTTGCAACTGGATAATTTGATGGGTAAGTCAAAGAATAGAATCGTAATTGTCCTGAAATGGCTAAAGCCATATATCGGCTATCTTGATCAATCGCTATTTTATAGAATAACTTGGGAGATGTTGTTGTTTTTAAACGGTTTACATCTTCAGTTTCCTCGGAAGGATCAGGAGAAGCAGATTGTTGATGATGGGGCTGTAAGGATTGAATTTTGTTGAGATTTAATAGAGATTTACACTTCTTTTGAACTGAAGAAAAGTAATGAATTCGAGGGGAGGTTAAAACACAACAACCCTGTTTGACTGGAACTATTCCAAGAAGGGGTTCAGTAAAGTTTATTTGCTGTTGAGAACAAATAGGAATTTGCTGATCTGAGTGGGAAGAATTAAGGGGAGTAGACCAAATTTCTAATGTTTGGTCAAAAGCTGTATAAAGATCAGGAAAATTAGCAATACAACTCAGAGAGAATGACGTTTTTTGAACTGAAGATAAAGAAATAGAATGATGTACTAATAGAGGCGAAACGGAAGGATTAACTTGCTCTAACCGGGAATGATTTTTAGGAAGTGAATTAGAATTTTTCCAAGGAATAATAAAGTCAGCTAAGTTTTGAATTTGGGGATGATCCATCACTTGTCGCAAGGCTTCTGCCATTTCTTTGGCACTGCTGTAGCGACGAGCCGGAAGTTTTTCTAAAGCTTTTTGAAGGATAATTTTTAACGCTTCAGGAATTTCTGTGGGGATCTGCAACCGTTGATTTAACTGCGCCGACATTAATTCACCGGGTAAACCATGAAAAGGGCGATCTCCCATTAACAGTTCAAATAATACAATTCCAACCGCGTAGATATCGGATCGGGCTGAGTAAAGACCATAAAATCGTTCTGGGGCCATGTAAGCTGGAGAACCCCCAGTAAACATCAAGTTTTTTTGCGGGACTGATAATTTACCCACAGTGGGAAGACGACGGGCGATTCCAAAGTCGGATAATTTTGAATGCCATCGCTGAGATTGTAGAGTCAGTAGGATATTTTCAGGTTTAATGTCACAATGGATAATGCCTCGTTGATGAGCGTAGTGTAAACCTTCTAAAACACCAATGATTAGATTGATGGCTTCTTGTAGTCGCAGAGAATTCTGTTGTTCAAGAAGATGGCGAAGAGTTCCTCCTTCGCAATAGTCCATGACCAAATAGCGCCCGGTCTGGATATGCTCTAAACCGAGACAGGCAGCAATATGGGGATGTTGTAGACTAATAATAAACCATAGTTCCTGCAAGAATTGGTGAGTCGGTGCACGCTGATGGCTTAGTTCCTTCAGTGCAACCAGTTGTCCAGTGCGACGATCACTGGCACAGTAAACTCGACCAAACTGGCCTTGTCCTACTAACCCTAAAATTCGGTATCGAGAAGCCTGCATGGTGTGTTTTAGACCACCTTATTAACGGTATTTCCGATAGTATTAAAGTATACCTAAAATCTAGGCATTACTGACCAATCATTTCCTTACCCAGCAATGCTCTTGCCTACTTATGTTTTCTTCAATTGAATCAGAATCTACAAAACTACAGCAGGGGCCAGCCCCTACTAAAATCATACAATCTCAAAGCCAATATCGAACCTGTCAGATCAAAGTGCCGGATTTAGAGAAACCTGTTCCTGCGGTTTGTGTTGATCAGGAATACTATAGTTTTTTTAAAGTGGTAGAAGCTGCTGATAAGACTTTAGAAATTGTAGCTAAATTGGGAAATGGAGGTGACAGCACCGTCATTACAAAAACACCAAAAGGTTATGCAATTTGGGTGAAAGAGCCGAATGCTGAACCTAATCGTCCTTAAAGTCTAAGATTCGGTATTGATTCGATTTTAGGGAATCAGCCTTCCTATTATCCTGAATCGGACGGTTGGGTTGTGCAGTCTACATTTTTCTAAAAGTAGTCTACATTTTTCTGCTAAAAATTGTTCTCTAATTTTACTCTTCTGAAAATGGCTAAAACAATTCGACTGGAACCGATTGCCGAAGAAATGGAAGTCAAAACCAATTCTAATTTACTATCGGCACTGCTTTCAACAGAACTCCATGTTCTTAAAGAATGTGGTGGACGAGGAATGTGTGCAACCTGCCATGTTTTTATTAAAGATGGTATGGAGGGTTTATCAAAAGTCAGTCGTCGTGAACAAAGGACGCTGGAAGTGATTACAACGGCTAAACCGAATTCTCGTTTGGCTTGTCAAGCTCATGTGCTCGGAGAAGGCATTATTGTTGAATTACCTTCTGGGATGTATATTGATGCTATTGAAGATGTCGAATCTCTAATTGGCCGACGAGCCGAACAAGAACTTCTACATCCGATTACAGGAGAAGTTGTGGTAGAAACGGGAAAATTGATTACTCGTTCTATTGTAAATCAATTGAAGGAAACCCGTTTCCAAGTGGGTGAATATTTAGCTCGAACTCGTAATGCTAAAGATGACAATAATCAGTAATTAATAGTTAGTAATCAGTAATCTAGGGGCAGTTTATTGATGGTTAATTTTAATCAAAACCTTTTGATTAGCTGTGTTCACGGATTACTGATTCATGATTAATCGATCATATTGAGATGTTTGTAATGCTTATGTTTACTCAGTTACAACGTTTGAGTGTTGAGGCTGATGGCCGTTATGCAACCCCAGAAGAATTGGGATTTTTAAAATTTTATTTTGAAACTTTACCGATGCGTATAAGTACTTATCAAAAACTACAAAAGTATGAATCTCAGATTCTTCAAAAAATACAAGATAAACTCCTTCAAATAAATCCTAAAATTTTTTTTAAAGGTTCTGTTAATTTAACTTCTAAATGGCGTTTAGATACAATCCGAATTTTACGATATTCAGCGATGGTTTTATTAATTAATGATCCAGATTACTTGCAGGAAAGTTTATTAAGTTGGTTTGCAACTATTTTACAAGCATTTAAACTAAAAGATATTACTCAATACACTTACAAAGCGATGTTTGATGTTCTGGAAGACTACCTCACCCCAGAGGAAAAAATTCTATTTTTTCCTCTGATCGAACTGAATTTAAAAATTTTGTGCAAAACAAGCTCGTTATAAATTAATGGTTTTAAGTCGGATCATTGATAAACTTTTCCATTGGGTAATATTGCACCCTGTAATTGTGCACCCTTAATTTCAGCATTTGCTAAAATTGCTCCTTTTAAATTAGCTCCTCTTAAATCAGCTTTGCTCAAATTAGCACCCATTAAATTAGCATCTGTTAAATCAATATTTCCCAAATGAGCATTTCTTAAATCAGCATTAATTAAACAAGCTTTATTCATGTTAGCCGAACTTAAATTACTAGCACATAAGTTAGCTTCCATGAGTAAAGCTCCCTCTAAATTGGCTTCGCTTAAATAAGCTCCTGCTAAATTAATACCTGTTAATAGTTTTCGTCTTAAATCAATCCCGCCTAAGTCAGCACCGCTTAAATTAATGCCGCTGAGATGGGCTCCATTTAAACAAACATTGCGAAGATAAGTTTTACTCAAATTGGCTTTACTAAGATTGGCTCGGCTCAAGTTAGCTTCATTGAGATCCGCTTCTAATAAACTGGCAGAATTGAGAAAAGCGTCTGTTAAATCAGCGTGTCTTAAATTCGTTTTTAACATTTGAGCTTTTGTTAAATCAGCCCCTGTTAAATTGGCTCCACTTAAATTGGCTCGAATAATAGTGGCTTGACTCAAGTTGGCTCCTGATAAGTCTACATCTTTCAAATTCGCTTGAGTTAAATCTGTGTTGTACAAGATGGCTTGACGAAGGTTGGCTTTAATTAAATAAGCTTTAATCAGACAAGCTTGAGTCAATACTGCTTCTAAGAGAATGGCAGAACTAAAATCAGCACTTTTGAGATTACAATGGCTTAAATCTGCTGCTTGTAAATTAGCCCAGTTCAGGTGAGCTCCTTCAAGATTAACTCGGCTCAGATTAGCCTTAGTTAGAATTGTACCACTGAGACTCGCTCCTGTTAGATTAGCCCCTGCTAAATTAGCTCCGGTCAAATTCGCTTTACTTAAATTTACCAGACTGAGATGGGCTTCGCTTAAGTCAGCATTACTAAAATCTGCACCGATCAAATGAGGTCGATTTTGGGGTTCTCGAATATTAGTTAAACCCAGAGTTTGTACCCCATTAGGTCGATAAGAATTGCTGCTCAAAATCAAACCTCGCAGATTGATGCCTTTAAAATCCCTTTCTCCATCTGCATATCGACTCAGCAGTTCAATAGCATCCATGGGTTTAACCTAAAATAATTCGCCTATCAAGGGATCGTTTTCACATTATGATGTTTCGCGGAGTGCTTTAAGAATTGTTTCATGATCTTTCTTCTGATCAACCCAGGTTTCTGCAACTTGTAAACGATTAGTTAAACCAAGAATAAATCGATTACAATCTGCACCCATTGATTCACAAGTCGTTTGAATACAATGGAGATCCCGTCCTGTTAATCGGCTAAAAAAGGAACTGAAAACCCCCGCTTCTAAAAAACAAGCGGGTTGTTTTCCTTGGGGCGCGGCACTGGCAAAGGGTGAATTTTTAGTAATTAAAATAATCAATCCAACCTTTGCAGATTGGGCATCAAAATCAAGGGTTCCCCAACCATGAGTTTTCCAACATTGTTGTAAGCATTGGATAAATTCAACCATTTCCATCTGTGCTACAGGTTTGCCATAATATTCGCTGATTTCTTCACAAAAACGAACATAAAAGTTCTTGCCCCACCAACGACCACAATTGAATAAAACTAAGCGAGTAGCTTGACCTGTTTCTTGTTCCAATCCAGAATAGATTGCATCAAGTAAGGTAGAAGGAATTCCCAGTAGACGGGCACCCAGACGATTTTCGAGTAAACCTAATTCTAAATCTCCTTTAATATAAGCATTGTAGGCGAAGTAGTTACCCGGAAGTTGAGGTTTAGTCAGTAAGTTGCTAATTTCAATCATGATTCAACAATGGAGTATTGACGGTTGACAGTGAATGGTAAATTGTTGAGTAACAGATCAATTTTTGGGAATTTCAGAGTCTAGCAAACCTGTTTTTACTTGTTCTAAAAAGGGTTGCAAGAACATGGTGGCTTTGGGTGAGAGTAATTCATTTAAACGAGCCAGAAGCAGTTGATAAATTTGGTGATCAATGGATTGGGTATTATGGGCTTTAATTAAACCCGATAACCATTCAATGACTCGTTGTTGAAGGTATTCTGAATCATTTAATAACATAGCCATAGCACTATGGCGAAGGATGAGAATCCATTGCTGTAAAATTTGTTCTAAGCGTTCTTCCGTTTCTTGGGGAAATAGTTGAGGAACTTGATCGGCAATTGGCTGAAAAATCATGACTTCTCGATCCCGAAGAAATTCATAAATTTTTAATCGTTGGGCTAAAGTTTCTGCATAACTTTTGAAACCCTGTAATTCCTCTGTCTGAAGATAGCGATTTTCCGCCTGAACTAATAATTCATTTAATTCTGTTTGCATACAGATTCACAATGTTCAGTAAAGAGTAAACAGTCAACAGTAAACAGTCATAGTTTTTTTGTTTTGTAGTTTCAAGGGACGGGTAGGCTCAGGATTGATAACTACTCACGATTAATTCTTGACTGGTAACTGATTTTTTAAGAATTGAAGAACATGATTACTTTGCTTCTAAAATAAACCCATTAAATCATCAATGGTAACATCTAATTCTTCCGAGGGTTCCGACCCAGATGTAGATGTAGACGATATAATTGGTATAACTCCGACTTGGGGCATTCCTTCCCAATCAATGCTTTGAAAAAAATCAGTGACGGACAGAGTTAAATTAATCGTTGATGGAGTTGAATGACCATTTTCTACCCGTGAAGGTGTACCCAGCCAGTTGAGGTTACTAAAAAAGTCTTGAACAGACTCATTCATCCAAGTTTTGTGATTGTTCATCGTAAGATGACCCCATCTTGTAATTTTCGTTGAATGTCTCTAGCAGTTGCCCCTTCATTCAGCCAGAAACCTGCGGCATCAATACGGTCGGGATTTCCCAACAGAAACTTACAATAGGTTTCTCCCATGGAATAACATTGCAGTTCAATACAACTGAGACTTTTTTTGACCAATTTGCTAAAAAATCCGGCAAATAATCCGGCATAAATATGACAAACTGGTTTTCCGACATCTCCTAGACTGCGAGCAACGGCCGAATCAAATAAGTTAATAAAAATACACCCATGTTTGCGATCGCTCATATCAACTTCCCAACGTCCCCAGCCTTGGGCAGTGAAAGGCCACCACCAAGTTTCTAATAAAAACATGAGGTTAGACTGGCGAATACTTTGGCCATACTCGGTTTCATACCAGTGTTGGAAAAACTCAGCATCCTTAACTCCCCACTCTTTTCCAATGGTATACATAATCACGGATGAGGCATTTCCAACTTCTTCTTCTAATCCTTCAACCAACCCAATAATAAAATCCTCGCTCGTAAAAATGTTCCGCATTTCATTCCAGTCTGTCACCGTTCCCATCGGTGAGTTAAAACTGAAAAAATCTTGAAATCGATAATGATTATGAGCTTTGGGATTGGTTTTTTTAAGTCTGGATTGATTCTCCATCTGATGTTGGGCTGCGGTGGTTAAGACCATCGGTTGCATACTCCTTTTTAGTCAACTAGGATTGATCGGTAAGTTGAGGTTGATCAGGAATCATGGCAGTGTACAAATACACCATAGCGCGTCTCTACGCGAAGCAACTTTGATTTGGAATCACAGTTGTTTTCCTGAATGTCTCCCCTCAAGAAACAAGGCTCAAGCTTCTTGTAACACATCAGGCTGCTGGTTTGGGAGGTTATTCTCATGTTCCGCAATCAAATTTGTCTGTTAGCTGACTCTACCTAAGTTGTCAACAGGCAAAATCGATGCACCCCTGTATCTAATGTAACTCGATTCTTTGCGGTGAAGCATCACATTTTTTCATCACAGACAGAAAGTGGGGTCTAGGGTTGGAGGTCAGGGAATCAAAAGTTAAGGAGTTCCCCAATGCTTTTGATGCTTCCCCTGCTGATCAATAGCTTTTTGAATAGCTAAGGGTTTGAGTTAACGAGTACCTTCATGCTAACCCATCCACTAGAAATCCTATGGTTGTTGGAAAAAAACCTTACATCAGGAAAAAAAATACTTTAGGTGTTGACAAAGGCAATCAGGTTTGGATAGAGTAACAAGCGTGTGAGGAGCGAACCAGCAGGGACACCGAGACGAAACACGGCCAGTCGCCGGTGTCCTTTCTGAACAAAAGGAAACATACGTTCTTCAAAAAACTGCAACTTTGAAGAATTAATTTTGATTCATCTTGAACTTTTCAAGATGCCTATTTTCATCCCCTGTCTTTAGGCTTGGGATACAATGTTAATAAAAACTAACATTTTTTCCTGAATGACCCAGTATTTTGCTACAGTTGCCAAGGGTTTAGAATTCATTGCTGCTCAAGAGTTGGAACGTTTAGGAGCCCATGATGTTCGTCCTGACTTTGCTGGAGTTCATTTCACGGGTTCTCGGAAACTGCTTTATCAAGTCAATCTTTGGGGAAGAACCCTATTTAGAGTTTTAGTTCCTATTGCTGAATTTTCCTGCGCCAATGCCAAACAATTGTATCAGGAAGTTCAGAATATTGATTGGACAGAATATTTATCCCCGTTGAATACGTTTGCGGTTAATTGTACTGGGAAAAATGAAGCGTTAAACCATACTCATTTTACGGCACTTCAAGTAAAAAACGCCATTATTGATCAACAACGTTTAGAATTTGGGGAACGTTCTAATATTGATATTGATAACCCTGATTTATGGATTAATCTTCACCTTCATGAAAATCAAGCGATTTTAAGTTTAGATAGTTCGGGAACCAGTTTACATCGCCGGGGATATCGTCCCGCCGTTGGACTTGCCCCTTTAAAAGAAAGTTTAGCGGCTGCTTTATTAGATATGGCAGAATGGAATCCTAATTTACCCTTTTTAGACCCATTATGTGGGTCAGGAACCTTACCCATAGAAGCGAGTTTAAAAGCATTAAATATCGCACCCGGATTATTTCGAGAAAGCTTTGGGTTTATGAAGTGGAAAGATTTTGATGCTAAATTATGGGAGAGTTTAAAGCAAGACGCATTAGAAACACAATTAACGACCTTACCCGCGCCCATTATCGGTTCAGATCAAGATGCTGATATTATTAATCAAGCTTATGAAAATGCTCAACGTTGTGGTGTTTCCGAGCAAATTCAGTTACAGCAATTAGAATTATCTCAAATTGAACCTCCAACGGATCATGGAATTATTATTTGTAATCCTCCCTATGGAGAACGGTTAGGAAATGTTGAAGAATTAGCTCCTTTATATAAGCAGTTAGGAGATGTTTTTAAACAACGGTTTAAAGGCTGGACAGCTTATATTTTGACGGGAAATAAAACCCTAGGAAAACAAGTAGGTTTGCGAACTTCTCGCCGAATTGCTGTTAATAATGGTGCGTTACCTTGTACTTTATTGAAGTATGAACTTTATTAAGTATAGTAAGTTGAAATCAATTGTATAACTGTTTTGATTCCCAATTTATTGTAAGGGCGAGAAAACCCCGCTCCTACCTGGAAATCACAGTATTACTCAACAATATTAGTCGAGAATGCTGAGATTAAAGCTTTTTCCAATTTGGGTTAATTGATGGGTTTTGGAATCATAACTCCAGACTTTCATTAAATGATTTCCGGGTGATAAAATAGCTGTAGGAACTCGAATCATCCATCCAGATTGTTCTAATTTAGGATTAGATAATACTTGAACTACATCTGGTCTAGGAATATTGACTTGTCCTACAGCAATTAATTGATTATTTTCTCCTAAACTTAAATAAACTGCATCCGCAGGTTTTGATTGTTGCGGAAGAATAGACCATCCTCCAATTGATAAATCATCCCGTTGATGGATAGCTTGGGTCGGAATAGATTCTATTGAACCATTCAATTGTTTAGTTTGAGTAAATTTTAAGGGTTGATTACTGCGTTTCCAAAACCAATGGGATTGAATAGTTTTATAAGGTTGATAGGTTTTTAAAACATCCTGATAAATTAAAGCAGCTGATTCAGATTTTAACACGAAATCCCAAGGATTTTGATACCACATTTCATTGGTTAATAATAAAATATCGGGTTTAGTTTCATTCAGTTGTTGAATCACTTTTTGTTGAGCAACGGTCGGTTTAGCATAAAGGACATAACCATATTTAGAACAGGATGGTTTATTAAATAAATAATACCATAATCCTTCAGAAGTTAAGGTATAAAAACACGATTGTTGATCAATTTCGGGTTTTAGCGTTTGCCAAGCTTCTAAATAATCCGGTTTTAAGAGTGCTTCATTAGAAGTGGATAAAGCTTGAGGAAGTTGAACTATTTTTTCTATCCCTTTAATGATATTAAAGCCAGGTTCTGTTAAGATAATTGTAGCCAGAATTAGAAGTATAAAGGTTTTTTGAAACGTAGTTAGATTGAATTTAGATAACTGTGGTTCTATTGTAGTTTTATAGCTTAAATCAATTAGATAAAATCCTAAAAAAGCAGTGATTAATGCGCCATGATAGGCGTGTGCAATATCGCTTCTATCGAGGGTAATTCTCATGTAAACGGATGCAGACACCCCTAACAGAATGATCACAAAATTGCTTTGAACGAATGGACGCAGTTTAAAATTATAATTCTTGAAATCTAATAGCAGATACACTAAAACCACACTTTGAACAAATATTGATAACCAAAAGTTCTGTGAAGTCCAAGTGAGTTCTAGGGGAGGAAGGGGAATAAAGGAAATATAGCGTCCGTATTTTCCCCAATATAAAACTTGAGATAGAATGGCATTAATTTGATCAAAACCTAATATAATTAAACTAAAAATAGAAGCAATAATAATTCCAATTAATGTTCCTCTTATCCATAATATTTTTGTTTTATTCGGCAAAAATAATGATAAAATACAAGTACCTAAATAAACGGCTATAAAATATATTGCGCGATCATAAATATAGAAAAAACTACTGGGAATCGAAGCACCAATCAGAATAGATAACCATTGTGCTTGATTTGTGCGGGTTTCAGCTATCCTAAAAAACCGTAAGGTTAAGGCTAATTGAATAATAAAGCTGGTTCCTCTGCGTCCATCAAATTTATAGAAGATTCCATCTAAAATACAAAATAATAGACAGGATAGTAAAAATATTTTTAATCGGTTTTTACGAATATTGGCTAAATTAATTAATTCCCATAATATCCAAAAATAGCCTAAACAAGTGATGACATTCTCTAAGTTTACAAATAACCGAGTTAAAGCAATTGCATTATTTTGATTTGCGAGTTTTTTTGCTAACCAACTGGGAAGAACATCAACACCATAGCCATGAATTAAAACAGTATTAATAAAAGGTTTTTTGAGTTGTAAGAAATTCGGTAAAAAGCCTAAAAATTCTCCTTCATGAAAAGAATCTATTAAAGTTGAACTAATTTTAAATTGGTTGAAAGGAGTATTAATTAACCAAACTACAAGTAAAAAACCACTGACCCCTATCCACGTATAACGATGGTTAAGAACCTGAAAAATCTTTTTGCAATGCTTTTGATTAACATTTAAAACCAGGGTAGCTATCAAAGCTGGAGTCAAAAGTAAAATGATATATTTGAGATAGTCGGTATAAGGACTAATATTCTCAATACTGGCTAAAGAAATTACCCCATTTTGATTATTTGCAAACGGAATTTTAATAGAATTAACCCAAGGAACTAAAATTAACCAAGTCGCTAAAGTTATCGTAATAATAGCGATGAAATTCACTTTAAATTGTTGTTTCTGTTCAGACATTTTATGGGTTGTAACATTTTATTGTAGGGGTTGGGTCTCCTAACCCTCTTTGTATCTAGGTTAGGAAAAACACCAAACCCACAGTTTTTTTGACAAATTTAATACGAATTGCTATCATTAAGATTGCAGTTCAGAAACTTGATTTTGGGATTGATTTGGGGATGAAAAAGAGTACAATTTATGGCCCGTAAAGCTAATCATCGCAACACAAGCGGCACTCGCTAAACGAGATAAAGTTGGATGCCAGCCTAATTCATTAATTAAGAGTTGTAATAACCCTAAATTCGCTAATAAACTATTTAAAGCGACGGTGGCAAATACGCCATATTGAATAAACCAATTTTTCCAATAGACTCCAAAAACAAAACGACGGCTTAACCAAAAGTTGGTACTTAACCCCAGAAAATAACTAATTCCTAATGCAAAAACATACCATAAACCCGACTGAATTAGAATTGAAAAAACCAGAACATCAACAATAGTTGCTGCACCGCCTGTAAATAAATATCCGCCAAATTCTCGGATAACTTTTAAGGTTTGACGACGACGAGAAAGGCGAGTTTGGGTTGCTGCGGTTGTCGCTGCTTCTGCACTCGCTTCTTCCACATATTCACTATCACTATTAATATCCCAAAGGTTATGTTTACCCGGAGTTAAAACGTTCTCTGCTGCAAAAATTCCCATTAATAAACTATGGTCTTGATTATTATACTTAAATGCACCATAGCGTCCCACTAATTGCAAGTTTTGAAAGGTTTTTAAATAACCTTGAATTTCTGATAATGCAGCTTGATAATTTCCCGCATAGACCGGGTAAGTTCGAGGTAAACGAACAATAAATCCATCAGAAATTGCTTGATTTTTTAATAATCCAATTTTTCTTAATTCTGTTTCAGCTAATATTCTTAATTCATCTTCGGGACATTGCCATAAATCATCGTCAAAATTACACCAATATTCACAACAAAGGGGGGTTTGTTGAGGATTCGCTAACATTTCAGGCGACCAGTTCGCAAAGTTGGTAACTCGTCCAACTTGAACTCTAGGATCATTAATATATAACCAATTATCAGGAAAAAGATTACATCCTTCTACTATTAAATAGACTAAAATTGTATTTCTAAATTTTAGAGATTTTGCTGCATCAATAACATTTTGAGGGGGGGAAGATTGCAATTTTTGAACCAAATGGGTTAGGGGAATAGAAGAAATCACACCCCCACAGGTAACGGTGGTTTCCTCCTTTGTGATGCGGTTTTTCAATGTAATATGAGTGATTTGAGAATTTTGATGATGAACTTGAATAACTTCCGTGTTTAATAAAATCAGTTGTTGATGTTGTTGTAAATAATCAGCAATTTTTTCATACAGTTGACCCGAACCTAAACGGGGAAATTGAAATTGGTCAATCAGGTTTTTTACTTTGCCATCATTTCCTAAAAGGGCATTTTTAATTGCTTTTGATAACGATAGTCCTTTAATTCGTTGTGCTGCCCAATCGGCACTAATTTCTGTACAAGGAATCCCCCATAATTTTTCGGTGTAACCCTCAAAAAATATCTCTGAGAGTCGTTTTCCAAACTTGTTTTCAACCCACTCAGCAAAATTATTGGTTTGACGTTTTGGAAATAATCGAACTGCTAAATAAGATAGAATTATTCTGACAGTTTCAACTAATCCTAATGCGGATAAAACTTGTTGAGCTTTTAAGGGATAACTAAAATATTTTCCCCCATAATAAATCCGAGTTAAACGGTTAACTGTAACTTGTTCAGTTCCTAAAACTTCATGCCAAAGTTGCAAAACCGGAGCAATTTTTGTGTAAAATCGATGGGGGCCGTAATCTAAGATAAAGCCTTGATATTCTATACTTTTAGCTAAACCTCCCACTTGACTATCGCGTTCAACAACAACAACAGATTGACCTTCTTTCGTTAAAGAATAAGCCGCAGCGAGTCCGGCTGGCCCAGCACCTAAAATATAAATGGGTTGCATCACACCTAATATTATCGTTTGATAAATTGTATCTATGATACAGGATTAGTTCGATAGTTTAACAAACTGACCCGATGAATACAATAATAAATCTTGGAAACGGCTAGGATTGTTTAGGGTTAGGGTGTAAGATTGGGGTTGTACATCACTGACCTGATAATCTGGAGTAACGGGTGTATTTTTCGGAGTTATAAAAAATATGGTTTGAGGATTGGATAATTGAAATTGATATTGATTAATTTGAGAAGAATTAACGAGAATTGTGTCGGTCGGTTCTTGCAAAGTATTCATCATGACTAATAAAATATTATCCGTATAAAATCTAACTTTTTCAAAGGGTTTTTTAGTGGTTTTTTGCTCAAATTGAATGTTAAATTGATTATTAGGAGCAAAAAGATATAAACCTTGGATTAATCCTGTTCGATATAAATATGCGCCTCGATAATTATCAGGAACAGTAGTAATAATTGGAGATTCTATGGACGTTGTTTGCAAACTTGATAATAAACTTTTAGAAAGTTCGCCAGCAAATTGCCAATTTTGATTAACAGAATATAGGGATAATCCTAAACTGACTAATATGATCGAAGAAAAAGTTAAACAGAATAAAAAATTGTTCAATAAAATAATAATGATTAAAGCAATATAAATAGAGCTAAAACTAGAAGCCCAATATAAATAACGTTCTCCTTGGGTATCAAAGGGAGAAACGGAAACATTAATGGCGGGTAAAACACAAACCCAAAATCCAGCTATTAGTAAAATTAAGGTTTGAGGGATTTGAGACGTGAGTTGATGTCGATAATAACTTAAAATTAAAGCTAATAAAGATATTAAAATAATTCCAATAAAATTTATAATCCAAGCCGTAAAATTCAAAGAATCAAATTGAGGAGGCAAAAAGCTACGAGTCGGATAAATCATTAAATTGTAACAAATCTGGATGAGATTAAATTTAAGATGAATGCCTTCTCCATATCCTCCAATTAAGGTTCCTAATTTAAGATATCGACACAAGAAATAAAAACCTAAAACTATTCCATACAATGAAACAATTGTTGATAATTTATTTGACGTTTTGGGTTGTTCTTGTAAATGTTGGTAAAGTTCATAAGCTATAATTAATCCTGGCAAACTCACAATTGATTCTTTACAAAATAAGGCAGCTAAAAAGGCAGCTAAGGAAATCCATAGTTGTAAAGGTTGATAAAACTGTTTAAAGGTTAAATAAGTTGAAAAGGATAATAAAGCAAAAAATGTAGCGATGACATCGGTTCGAGCCGAAATCCAAGAAACTGCTTCTGAATGGGAAGGTAATAATAAGAAAATCAATCCCGCACAATAAGGAAAAAAACGCTTTAACTTTAATTCTAATCTTAAGTTTAAACTTAATAAATAGGCAATTCTTCCGACTAATAATGAATTTCCTAAATGAAAAACAAAATTAGTGAAATGGTAGCCGAAAGCATTTAACCCCCAAATTTTATAATCTAAAAAACTAATCAACCCCAACAACGGTCTAAAAAATAACGATTGACCATGTTGTTGATTCACCCATAAGCCAAACGGCCCCAATTTAGATAATAAGGCAATTAAAACAAAATCATCCGACAGAAAAAAACTATTCATCGTATTAGAATAAGCCATGAATCCAGTTAAGGCAATGATTACAATTAAAATCATTGAATAACCAGAAATTTTGGATAAAAATTTTGTTTTCATTCCCATGCTAAAATTTAGGCAAACTCATTTAGGCTAAGTTTATTTAGTATCAAGTTTTGGGGTGTTCCTGTCAAGCCATTTATGTGTCTAACGCCATTTAAACTTTTGGGAAAAATAGATCTCCAACCCCTAGTATTAAATAAGTCAATTTTTTACCTCGTAATTGTACAGACCTCTGGCTAAAAGAGTTCACCTCCGTTCCTGACGTGCTATGCTCCACAAAGAGTGTGTAAATATAAATTAAGAGGAGTGAATTTTATG
>JACCEC010369971.1_pt1 | contig 17912 bp, 26 predicted proteins | sample 7450121 | NCBI WGS metagenome assembly JACCEC01 (sample SAMN15323455, study PRJNA562643) | freshwater metagenome | isolation source: river surface water | place: USA:Blue River Watershed | collected 2017-08-18 | reverse complement strand
GCGAGGCGATTTTCCGGAGATGTTGGCACGTCCATAGGTGCTTTCAGCTATTGAACGTGCCAACATCTTCGAAAAGTGCTCGCAAGATGCGGCAAGGTTCTATGAAATAAACCCATTATTCAGGTTAAAATTGATGCCGGGAAAGGCTCTTTGTAAATTTCCGTTGTGTGAAAATCAAGATTTTTGATAGCCTCCTTGCTTAAGCCTAAAAACAAGGCTAACGAACAAGCAAGTGCGAAGCATTTCACTAGCGCGTATACTACTTGTCGCTGTCAGATGAGAATCATTTTCCGAGGCCAAGAGGCCAATCTAAAGATGGTAAGCGCAGCGATAATCAGATGAAAGGAATATATATGACACTGAAATTCATGGGAAAAAAATTGGGTATGACCTGCCTTTTCGATGAGAATGGCAATCATGTTGTCTGCACGGTGATTTCAGCTGAGCCGAATGTCGTCAGCCAAGTCAAGAGCAAAGAAAAGGATGGTTATGAAGCTATTCAGCTTTCTGCGGTGAAAGTGAAGGTTCCAAAGGTTAGAAATGTAAGTAAGGCTCTCCGTGGCCATTTCGGTAAAGCAGGTGTTGAGCCTCGCTCATACGTTGCTGAGTCTCGAGTTGAAGGAATTGATCAATATCAAGTTGGACAGGAAGTTGGGGTGGGCGTTTTTGCTGAAGGTGACTTTGTCGATGTTCAAGGTGTGTCAAAAGGAAAAGGTCATCAGGGTGTGATTAAGCGCCACCACTTTGCTGGGGGGCCTGCGTCGCATGGATCTGGTTTCCATCGTCATGGCGGATCTACAGGGATGAGAACGTCGCCGGGTCGTTGCTTGCCAGGTCAGAAAAAATCTGGGCGGATGGGGGCGGATACCGTAACAGTGCAAAGTCTCAAAGTCGTGAAGGCGGACGAAGAGAGGCAGGTTCTGATTATTGAAGGTGCAATTCCAGGTGCGCGCGGCGGTTTAGTCTGTGTGGCTAAAGCGCAAAAGAAAGCGTCAAAAAAGAAAGAAAAAAAATAAGCTTTTAGGAGTGAGCAGTGGCTGTTCTTAAAAAATACAATCTGGCCGGTCAAGAAATTGGACAAATCGCAATTGACGACGAGCTAATTAAAACATCTGCTAATGAGCAAATGATAAAAGATTACATTGTTGCGTTGCGAGCAAATGCGCGCCAGTGGTCTGCAAGCACGCAAAGTCGTGCAGAAGTCAATCATAGTGGTAAGAAGCCTCACCCGCAAAAAGGTACTGGTAGAGCGCGCCAAGGTTATCTTGGAGCCCCTCAGTACAAAGGTGGTGGTCGGGTCCATGCGCCGCGTCCAAAGTTTGATCAGCACGTGCGGATCAATCGTAAAGAAAAAAGGGCGGCAATTCGTCACTTGATTGCTGAAAAAATCAATGGCAATCAAATCCACGTCCTGCAGTTTGAAGCTCTAAAAGAGCCAAAAACAAAAGTTGTGGCAGAGTTTCTTAAGCAAAGAACTCTCGAAGGAAGGAGAGTTTTGTTCGTTGGTGAGGGATTGGTCGAAGGGAAAAAAAGTGCTCAAGACTTAACTACTCCATCTTCCAAATTTGATGTGTTCGTCAAAAGTCTGAACAACATTCCAAAAAGTGCATTTTTGTTGATGCCTAATATCAGCGGATATGATGTCTTGGTCAATCATGATATCGTCCTCATGGAATCTGCTGTTGATCAGTTGAAGGTATTATTAGGAGGCCAAGCGTAAGTCATGATGAAAAAAACTCCATTCGACATTGTCAAATCGCGTCATGTTACAGAAAAAGCGCGCGTCATGGAACAGTTGCAGTTCAATTCAAGCAATCCATGCGTAAAAAAATGCAACTCTCCAAAGTATGTCTTTGTGGTCGATAAAAAGGCGAGCAAACAAGAGATCGCCGGTGCAATAGAGGAGATTTACGCTGAGCGTAAAATCAAGGTTGTATCGGTCAATACAGTCAATACAAAGCCAAAGAAAAAAAGGCTGCGTGGACGCCCAGGAGTGAAGCCGGGGTTCAAAAAAGCTATCGTAACGCTAGAAGCTGGCGACAGCCTCGAAGAGAAAGTATAATTTAGGAGCCTTGCATCATGTTAAAGCAATTCCGACCCATTACTGCAGGACAGCGCCATCTGATTCTTGGAACTCATGACGAGCTGACGCGTGTTGGAAAAAACAAAAGAACGGCTGTAAAGCCTGAAAAGAAATTGCTTGCTAAAAAGCAGCGAATCAGTGGTCGTAACCACCATGGGCATATCACGTGCCGGCATCGTGGCGGCGGAGCAAAACGTTTTTATCGCCTTGTCGATTTCAAACGGGATAAAGAAAAAATCCAGGCAGTTGTTGCCTCTATCGAATACGATCCCAATCGCACAGCGCACATTGCTCTGCTTAATTTTGCTGATGGAGAGAAACGCTACATCCTTGCACCGCAAGGACTGAAAGCGGGAGATGTCGTTGTGACAGACGATGAAGGTCCATTCAGAACAGGGTGCTGCATGAAATTAAAGAGCATGCCGCTTGGATCAACTGTTCATAATATTGAAATGAAGCCGGGTCGCGGCGGACAATTAGTTCGATCGGCTGGTCTATCTGCACAGTTAATGGCAAAAAGCGGCGGTTACGCAACGCTCAAAATGCCTTCCGGTGAAATGCGCCTCATTAACGAAGATTGCCGAGCAACTTTTGGCGCGGTGTCTAATCCTGAGCGCAACTTGCGTGTAGAAGGTAAAGCTGGAAGAACCCGTTGGAAAGGATTCCGACCGACAGTTCGCGGAACAGCAATGAACCCTGTTGACCATCCACATGGTGGTGGAGAAGGAAAGCACAACGGTTATCTGCCGCAAACACCTTGGGCGATGTACACAAAAGGGTTCCGCACAAGATCGAAGAGCAAATCAAATAAAATGATCATCAAAGATCGCAGGAAGTAGAAGGATCACATATGGGAAGATCGTTAAGAAAAGGTCCGTTTGTTGACCATCATCTACATGATAAAGTGACAAAGCAAAACAAAGCAGGAACGAAGAAAGCGATTAAAACATGGTCGCGACGTTCCATGATCCTTCCTGAAATGGTTGGCCATACCTTTGACGTGCATAATGGAAGAAAGTTCATTAGCGTTTTTGTGTCAGAAAATATGGTCGGTCATCGCTTGGGTGAGTTTTCACCTACACGGCTGTTTAAAGGACACGGATCGAAGAAAATTCTCGAAGCTGGAGCCGCGGCTGCAGCGCCAGCAGCACCTGCAAAGGCAGCTGGAAAAGGCAACGGTAAAGGGTAATACTCATGCAAACAGCAAAAGCAATAACAAAATACGTCCGCATTAGTCCTCGCAAAGCACGATTAGCGGCAGGACTCATTCGTGGTCGAAATGTAGAAGAAGCAACATTACAGTTGATGTTTTCAAAACTAAGAGCTGGCAAATTGTTGCGCAAAACACTTGATACTGCTGTAGCAAACGCTGAAACACTATTAAACGTACAAAGACGTGACCTCAGAGTGCATGAAGTTCGCGTTGACGCAGGACCGGTGATGAAGCGTTCGAAGCCTAAAAACCGAGGCGGCAGTGTACCAGTCATGAAACGCACAAGTCATTTTACCGTCGTTGTAGTGGCAGAATAATTTAGATTAGGAGAAACATGGGACAAAAGACACACCCGATTGGATTTAGATTAATCCGCAACAAAAAGTGGCGGTCTGTTTGGTACGCGAACAAGCAAGAGTTTGGAAATCTTCTAGGAGAAGATAACGTCATCCGCAAGTACCTAATGTCTAAGGCATGCTGTGCAGGGACATCACAAATTACGATTAAGCGGATGAGCGGCAAAGTTGAAGTGACAATTCATACAGCAAGACCAGGACTTGTCATTGGTAAAAAAGGTGCGGAAATTGATGTTCTCAAGCAAGAGCTGAAGAAGCTCACAGGCAAGGACATCTGGATTGAAGTCGAAGAAGTCAAGCGTCCCGACCTTGATTCCAAGCTTGTAGCAGATGGAATTGCTAAGCAGTTGGAGCGCAGAGTTCCTTTTCGTCGCGTGATGAAGAAGGCAATGCAAGCAACGATGGATGCAGGAGCTGCAGGAATTAAAGTCCAGATTTCAGGCCGTATCGGCGGAGCTGAAATTGCTAGAACAGAATGGTATAAAGAAGGCCGAATTCCTTTGCATACACTGAGAGCTGATATCGACTATTCAATGGGTAGAGCTGAAACAACGTATGGATCCATCGGCGTCAAAGTCTGGATCAACAAAGGTGAAGAAACAATAAAACGAGTTGTGGGAGGCTAAGACTATGGCCTTGATGCCTGTACGTACAAAATTTCGTAAAATGCAAAAGGGGCAGCATAAAGGTAAAAGCAAAGCTGCAAATTTTGTCGATTTCGGTGAATTTGGCATGCAATCGTTAGAGCGAGGTCGCGTCACTAATCATCAAATCGAAGCCTGCCGTGTAGCGATTAATCGGTATTTCAACAGACGTGGAAAAGTCTGGATTCGTATATTTCCAGATAAATCTGTCAGTAAAAAACCAGCTGAAACTCGAATGGGTAAAGGTAAAGGAGCTCCTGATCATTGGGTAGCTGTCGTGCGCCCTGGTCGAGTCATGTTTGAAGTAGGAGGAGTTCCCAAAGAAATGGCGCAAAACGCTCTGCGAAGAGCTGCTGCAAAGCTTGGGATCAAGACCCGTTTTGTTGAACGTGTAGAACGAGTTTAATGAAGGAATTTATGCTAAAGGCAAGCGAACTAAAAGATCAGTCAGTTGAAGAGTTGAGAGCAATCTACCATGATCTCTCAAAAGATATTTTTCAACTTAAAAATGAAGCGAGAATGACGCGTAAAATGGAAACCCCCCATTTAGTCCGTGATAAGAAGCGGGACAGAGCACGAGTTTTGACAGTACTGCGTCAAAAAGGTGCATCTTTAACAATTTGAGGTTGAAATGGAGAAAAGCATGCGTAAGACGCGAAAAGTTAGAGAAGGTGTTGTAGTCTCTAACAAGATGCAAAAAACAGTCACTGTGCTCGTTGAAAGAACAATTCGACACCCTACATATTCCAAAGTTGTGACTCGAAGTAAGAAATTTTATGCGCACAACGAGGATAGCACGATCCAAGTGGGACAAAAGGTTCGTATAGTCGAAACACGTCCGCTGTCTAAATTGAAAAGATGGCGCGTATTAGAAGTCGTGGCTTAAGTCGCACAAACAAACAGATGAGAGAGAGATATGATCCAACAAGAAAGTGAACTCGAAGTAGCTGACAATACAGGTGCCAAAAGAGTCAGATGTTTTAAGGTGCTTAAGGGTTCCAAAAGACGTTATGCACATGTCGGTGACATCATTATCTGTGCCGTTAAAGATGCAGATAGCAAAGGAAGCGTTAAAAAAGGCGAAGTTGTGAGAGCCGTCATTGTTAGAACGCGTAGCTACATCCGTCGCGTTGATGGGTCACTGCTCAGATTCTACGATAATAGCTGCGTCATTATCGATGACAAAGACAACCCACGAGGAACCCGCATTTTTGGACCCGTAGCAAGAGAAGTAAGAGAAAGCGGATTCGTAAAGATCAGTTCGCTAGCGCCAGAAGTTATTTAAGGAGCGATTTTACCATGAGCAAATGGATTAAGAAAGGTGATAAGGTAGTCGTCATAGCTGGAAACGATAAAGGCAAGACTGGCGATGTGATCCGAATCAATGAAGAAAGAGTGTTGGTACAAGGTATCAATATCCGTAAAAAGCATGCGAAGCGTAAGACTAAAGCTCCAGGTGCTGAAATATTAGAAATGGAGTTTCCGATCCATGTTTCTAATGTAAGCTTATGCAATCCTGATGGTAAGCCTGTAAAGGTAAAAGTCCGCGCCAATGAGGGAAAGAAAGAGCTTGTATACCTCGAAAATGGGAAAGAGGTAAGCTTGCGCCAAGTCAGTAAAAAATCATAAAGAAGATAGATGCCAATGTCTAGATTACAGAAGAAATTTGAAGAAGTAGTAAAAACTGCACTGCAAGATCGTTTTCAGTATAAGAATCCGATGTTGATGCCAGTGCTGAAAAAAGTTGTGATCAGCATGGGAGTAGCAGAAGCGACGAAAGACAAGAATGCAATGCAAGATTGCGTGAAAGAGTTGACGTTGCTCTCAGGTCAAAAACCAGTGCTTACACGTGCTAGAAAATCGATTGCAAATTTTAAGCTGCGCCAAGGCCAAGCAATCGGTACGAAGGTCACTCTTCGAAAGAAGCGCATGTATGATTTTCTAGATCGTTTTTGCAATATTGTTTCTCCTCGTATTCGCGACTTTAGAGGGTTTCCTTTAAAATGCGACGGCAAGGGAAACTATTCAATTGGTATCGAAGAACAACAAATTTTCCCCGAGATTAATCTCGATGAAGTTAAGAGAACTCAAGGAATGAACATCACATTTGTCACGACAGCAAAAACTGATAGTGAATGTGTCGAGCTTTTAAAGCAGCTAGGCCTTCCATTTAAAGTGGCAGAATAAAGGTTAGGGAGAGGAACGCATGGCATTACATGATCCAGTAGCAGATCTTTTGACGAGAATTCGCAACGCGAAGGATGCGCGCCATCGTTTTGTGGATTTTAGACCGAGCAAAATGAAGATTGAGATCCTGCGCATCCTGCAAGAGCAAGGATTCGTTGAAAAAGTCCTCGTTGATAACGAAAACAACCGAGCTCGAGTATTTCTAAAATACAGCAACGGGCGTGATTCAGTAATCAAAGGACTCAAGCGAGTATCATCGCCTTCATTGAGACGGTATGTAGGTTACAAAATGATACCACGTATTTATGGTGGAATGGGAATTGCAATTCTGTCTACGCCAAGTGGAATTGTCGATGGTGAAACAGCCCGGAAAAATAAGGTGGGCGGCGAATTATTGTGTTTGATTTGGTAGTAAAATAGAGGTAAAAAAATGTCACGACTTGGTAAAACACCAATTCCTCTTCCGGACAAAGTGGAAGTGAAGATTGCAGATGGAATGGTGCATGTAAAAGGACCCAAAGGCAATATCAGTATTCCTGTCGAGCAAGGCATTGCAGTTAAAGTAGAAGACAATAAACTTTTTGTTATCAAAGACGAAAAGGTCGAAATGCCAAGACCAGCACATGGGTTAGCGCGAGCGCTGATCAACAATATGGTCATCGGCGTATCCAAAGGGTTTGAGAGACGGCTTGGTTTAATTGGAGTAGGATACCGCGCTGCAGTGCAAGGGCAAAAATTGGACCTGCAATTGGGGTTTTCTCATCCAACTCAAGTTCCAATTCCTAAGGGTGTAAACGTTACAGTGGATAAGAGCGTAACGATCATCATCCAAGGCATTGATAAGCATCTAGTAGGTCAATTTGCAGCATCCGTACGTTCGATGAAACCACCTGAACCTTACAAGGGTAAAGGGATCCGGTATGAGAACGAGTATGTCCGTAAGAAGGCAGGGAAAGCAGCTAAAGGTAAAACGGCTTGATATAAGGGAAAAGCATGAATAACGAAATCAATAAACGCAATGTCCGAAGATTTCGACGGAAGTTACGGGTTAGGAAATCAGTTCGTGGCACAGCGGAAAGACCCCGTTTGAGTGTGTTGAAGACAAATCTTCATATTTCAGCTCAAATTATCGATGATGAAGCTGGAGTCACTCTAGCTAGCGCTGGAACAATGACAAAAGATTTCCGCAATCAGAAATTAGGCAGAAAAAGTAAAGAATCTGCTCGCCAAGTAGGTGCTAAATTGGCAGAACTTGCAAAAGCCAAAAACATTCAATGCGTTGTATTCGACCGCGGACACCATAAATACCATGGTGTTTTAGCTGAACTAGCCAATGGCGCACGTGAATCTGGATTACAATTTTAGCGAGAACATTGAAGGAAAATTGACATGAAAAAACAAGAAGCTAAGCGCCGTGCTGAAGATTTCGGTTCTGAGTTTGAAGAGAAAGTACTCTACATTAACCGATGCTCCAAAGTCGTAAAAGGCGGACGCAAGTTTAGTTTTTCCGCACTAGTGATTATCGGCGACGGACAAGGACATATTGGATTTGGTTTTGCCAAGGCCAATGAAGTTTCCGATGCGATCCGCAAAGGGACAGAGGCTGCTCGCAAAAATGTGCTCACTTTTGAAATGGAAGGGACAACGATTCCTCATGAGATCATCGTCGAGTGGGATGGTGCTAAAGTTCTTTTGAAACCAGCTCCTGAAGGTACCGGTGTTATTGCTGGATCGAAAGTCCGTTCCGTTCTCGAACTCGGTGGAGTTAAAGATGTCGTCGCAAAAAGTTTAGGATCAAGCAATCCTCTTAACCAAGTGCGTGCGACGATCCAAGCATTAACAAGTTTACGTAATCGTAGTAAGAACTTAGCTGCACGAGGAATTTCAGCATGATTTCATTATCAACACTTAAGAACACACATCGACCAGATAAAAAAGTGCAGCGAATCGGCCGCGGAATGGGCTCTAAGCGTGGTAAAACATGCGGTCGTGGTCACAAAGGTGATAAGGCCAGACAAGGTTATAAGCAGCGCTATGGACATGAAGGCGGCCAACTGCCTCTTTACCGCAAACTGCCTTGTAGAGGTATGGATGCAGGACGATTTAGATCTGAGGTTTTTGCTATCAATTTGGGACGACTTGACACCTACTTTAAAGACGGTGAGACAGTGAGCCTAAAGACTCTCCAAGAAAAAGGGATCGCACCACGCAGAGTTGCTGGCGGATTAAAAGTCCTTTCTTACGGAGATCTTAAGAAAAAAGTGACCATCGAAGCAGCAGCCTATTCAAAAGCAGCTGAAGAAAAGCTAAAGAAGGCAGGAATTTCCTACCAACAGATCGCTATTGGAAAGTAGATTCTCTTGAATCACGAGCTGGATGACGAATGATTGAAGGCGTAAAACGCATTTTTGCAATTCCTGAGCTAAAGGCAAAAATCATCTTTACGATGATGCTGCTGGTCGTCTGTCGTATAGGGGCTTATATTCCTGTACCTGGCATTAATGGAGAGGCTGCAGTGCAGATGTTCCGGACTGCGACTGGCGGTGGACAAAATCTGTTTCAGTTGATGGATGTCTTTTCGGGCGGCGCATTTGCGCAAATGACGGTCATTGCGCTTGGAGTCATGCCCTACATCTCGGCTTCGATCATTATGCAGCTGCTTGTTGCACTTGTGCCATCGCTGCAGCGAGAAGTGAAAGAAAATCCAGATGTCGGGCGTCGGAAGCTGAGCAGGTGGATTCGTATGTTAACCGTTTTTTTGGCTTTTTTTCAGGCTGGACTATTTGGAAAGTACGCCATTCAGCTTAACGCGGGAAGTCCTGGAATCATCGTTAGCGACATTATCGATATCCAGGTATTTGGAATACCATGGTTGTTTTACTTGATTGTCATGGCGACAATGACAGCGGGAACCATCCTTCTGATGTGGATAGGGGAACAAATCTCTGAAAAGGGGATTGGAAATGGGATCAGTTTGATTATTACCGTCGGAATCCTTTCTTCTCTGCCATCGACAATGGGATCTGTTTTCCGCCAACTGAACCTAGATTCTCAAGAGATAGGCCAGTTGACTTTTTCGTCCATGGTCGTGTTGTCAGCGGTGTTTGTGCTGATTATTATTGGAACAATCCTGGTTATTCAAGGGCAAAGAAAAATCCCATTGCAGTATGCGCGGCGCGTAGTCGGTAATCGCGAGATGCAAGGTGGCAACGCATTCATTCCGCTTAAAATCAACTATGCTGGCGTTATACCGGTGATCTTTGCATCCTCATTTCTGATGCTTCCAGCTTCAGTTGGACAGTTTTTAGGCTCCAATAGCTGGATAGGCCAGTTTGCAAATTGGATCTCTCCGGGGACAGGACTCTATATGTTTATTTATGTCATGTTGATCATAGGGTTTACATACTTCTGGACTGCAACCCAGTTTCATCCAGAGCAAATTGCCTCAGACATGAAGAAAAATGGAGCTTTTATCCCTGGAATACGGCAGGGAAAACCAACTCAAGATTATCTTGAGACAACGATGAGCCGTATTACGTTTGCAGGTGCACTGTTTCTCGCAATGATCGCGATATTGCCGACAGTTGTAGGAAGGCTATTGAGCGTCGATTCGACAATCACTTATTTCTTCGGCGGGACATCGCTGTTGATCTTGGTCGGAGTTGTATTAGACACCTCAAAGCAGATCGAATCGCACTTGTTAATGAAGCGCTATGAAGGCTTTATGAAAAAGGGGCGCCTAAGGGGGCGCTGATGTGTTAAAGGGTTTAAGCGTCCTGTGAAACACGTATTAAAAATTTAGTTTGTCGTTTGTGAGCAGGTGACTGTGACTAAAGGAAACAAGGCATAGTCTCAAACTTGTAAATAAACAAAACTTCTGATAAATTTTGTTGATCCTCAAAAAGAAGGAATGGATCCATGCCAAGAGTGATTGGGATAGATATCCCCGATAAAAAACGATTAGAAATTAGCTTGATGTACATTTACGGAATTGGCCGTCGCGTATCGAATGAAGTTTGCGCAAAGCTCGGCCTCGATAAAAACATGAAAGCATACAACTTAAGTGAAGACGACATCGCTAGAATCAATGCTCTTTTGCAATCAGACTACATTGTTGAAGGGGATCTGCGTCGTCAAGTTCAAAATAATATCAAGCGGTTAATTAGCATCCATTCCCACAGAGGAATGCGCCACCGTTTAGGTTTGCCTGTAAGAGGCCAGCGCACACGTACAAATGCACGTACGCGCAAAGGTAAGAGAAAAACTGTAGCTAACAAGAAGAAATAGAGGAGAGTGAACCTTGGCTAAACAGGAAAATCAAAAGGCTGCAACATCCACTGCAAAAAAGCCAACCGTTGCAAAAACACGCAAGAAGATGATCCGTAATGTCCCAAGCGGAATTGCCCATGTAAAGGCTACATTTAACAACACAATTGTTGTTATCACAGATCTGACAGGAAATGTGATTTCTTGGGCATCAGCTGGTAAAGTAGGCTTCGCAGGTTCTAGGAAATCTTCAGCGTTCGCTGCCACTGTTGCTGCACAAGATGCTGCAAAGGTCGCGATGGGCGTTGGAATGAGAGAGGTCGAAGTGAACCTATCCGGACCTGGAGCTGGCAGAGAGTCAGCTGTCCGAGGGTTGCAAAGTTCTGGAATGATGATCACGATCATTCGTGATAAAACGCCAGTGCCTCACAATGGATGCCGTCCACGTAAAAGACGACGCGTATAATTTATTGGATACGCATCCTACGGAAGAACTTACCGTAGTGATGTGTCGTTAATTTAAGATAGGATTTTCTCGCGAGAGTAGAGAGAAACATTAGTTAATTTTCAGGAGATCAGTCATGGCCGTTAAATATGGCAAGTTTGAGTTGCCAAGTAAAATTAAAGTCGAAGATGCAACACGTAAGCCTACATTTACGCGCTTCATCGCTGAGCCATTTGAAAAGGGATTTGGACATACCGTAGGAAATGCGTTGAGACGGATCATGTTAAGCTCCTTAGAGGCGCCATCAATTATATCCGTTCGCATTGAAGGCATTTCCCACGAGTACATGGCAGTGGAAGGGATCATTGAAGACATGACCCACATTGTCTTGAACCTTAAAAATGCCCTATTGCGCAAGTTGCCCACAGATGAAGAGATTGGCTCAAGAGATACTAAAGTCATCTCCAAGATCTTAGACATCACACCGGACGTCCTTGAGAAAAATGGCGGCCAGTATATTGTCACTTTGAAGGATCTGATGGGAATGACCGACTTTGATGTCGTCAATCCGGAACTATCCATCTTCACAGTCACAAGACCAATGATGAAGAAAGTCGATTTGAAGATCGCGATTGGTAGAGGCTACGTCCCATCTGAAAGGCATATTTTAAATGAGAAAGGTGTCGATGAGATCATTATCGACTCAGCGTTTTCACCTGTACGCCTTGTGAATTATTTTGTAGAGAACACGCGCGTTGGTCAAGACACAGATTTTGACCGTTTAATCCTTGATGTGACAACTGATGGACGCATTAGTCCTGAAGAAGCGCTCGCATTTGCAACACAGATCGGGATTACCCATCTGCAAGTCTTTGATCAGATTAAACTCATGAGCTTAACCTTTGATCAAGGTGAAGTCGAGATGAACACAGATCGCGACGCTTTGATGGCCAAGTTGGCCCTAAAAATTAACGAGATTGAATTGTCTGTCCGTTCCACAAATTGCTTAGCAGGAGCCAACATCGATACGATTGCTGAGCTCGTTGTTATGCCAGAATCGGAAATGCTGAAATTCCGAAATTTTGGAAAGAAATCGCTTAATGAGATCAAAGCAAAGCTTGAAGAGATGGGGCTTTATCTCGGAATGGATTTGGTCAAGTTCGGTATCACACGTGACAACGTCAAACAAGTTATTCAAGATTATCTTACTGAAAAAGCAGGAAACCAAGTATGAGACACGGAAAGGACACCTTTAAGATCGGTCGCACTGCTTCGCACCGACGATGCTTAATGGCAAACATGCTCAAGTCATTAATCGAAAATGAACGCATCGAAACGACGGTGCGTAAAGCAAAAGAGCTGCGCCGTTATGCTGACCACATGATCACTTTAGCAAAGCGCAATACATTAGCCAGCAGACGCCAAGCGATCGGTGAGCTGATGATTACGTTTAATGCAATGACATCTAAAGAAGCAAGAGAAGTTAAAAAAGCACGCCAAGAGAACGCCAGTAAGGAAGTTCTCAAGGGCGACCGTATGATTATTGGAAAGCTTTTTGACGCTCTCGGTCCCCGTTTTGCAAATCGTAACGGCGGATATACGCGCATTATCAAGAAAGATTTTCGCGTCGGAGATAACGCTCCAACTTGCTTTATTGAGTATTTGCCGCATTAATTTTCAGCCAGTCTGAAGCACAAAACCTCGGCTTTTTGCTGAGGTTTTTTTTTGGATTTACTCAGCGACTGCTCTTTTCTAAGTGATTGGTATTAAACTTTTTGAGCCTGCCCTCCCTGGGTGGTTTTTTTGGCTTTACTTACAAAAAAATCTGATTTATGATCCCTGTCTAACAACCTGAATAATGGGTTTATTTCATAGAACCTTGCCTCGCAACCTGCAACGACGCCCTATAAACTAAACCCATTATTCAGGTTAACAGGGTCCGTATGCACACAAGATGACTTAACACCGGAATAGGTATTTTCTGTGTGCTAAAGATCTTTTACAATAGGAAGGCCATGGCTACAAAAATTGCAATCAACGGATTTGGACGGATTGGACGCCTTGTATTTCGGATCATTAAAGAACACTATCCCGACGTGGAAGTCGTTGCCGTCAACGACCTCGTTGCTGCCGATAATTTAGCCTATCTCCTCAGGCATGATTCTGTACACCGCAGACCCTCGTTTGAGACGCACGCAGAGGGCAATCAGCTTATTGCGCGTGGAAAGAAGACAACTGTTGTCTCAGAAAAAGACCCGAGCAAGCTTCCCTGGAAAGATCTGGGAGTCCAATATGTCGTTGAGTCGACTGGAAGATTCACAAATGTCGATGATGCCAAACTCCATCTGCATGCCGGCGCCAAGAGGGTGATCCTTTCTGCTCCAGGAAAAGGGGAGATCCCCACATTTGTTATGGGAGTGAACGAAGAGACCTACGACCCGAAAAAACATGCGGTTGTCTCAAATGCCTCCTGCACAACGAACTGTCTGGCTCCTCTTGTCAAAATATTGCTTGATAATTTTGGGATCGAAGAAGGACTGATGACAACAGTCCACTCCCTCACGGCAACCCAGCCCTCCGTTGATGGCCCCTCCCATAAAGATTGGAGAGGAGGACGTGCGGCCAGCATCAATATCATCCCTTCTTCAACTGGAGCCGCCCAAGCAGTCGCCCTTTGCCTTCCTGCTGTTAAAGGGAAGCTGACCGGCATGGCTTTTAGGATCCCTACGCCCGATGTTTCCGTCGTCGACCTGACCGTCCGCCTCTCCAAAGACACCACATTTGATGAGATCTGTGCTGCTGTTAAGCGGGCCTCCCAGGGAGAGATGAAAAATTTCGTTGAATTCTGTGAAGAGGAGGTTGTTTCGAGCGATTTCATTGGGAACACCTCTTCCTGCATATTTGATAAAGGCGCCTCTATTGCGCTGAATAGTCGTTTTTATAAATTGATCGCATGGTATGATAATGAAATGGGATATGCCCATCGAGTAGTGGACCTGATCCGTTATATGGCATCCCGTGAAAAGTAAATTTGAGAGAGAATTGCAAAACTCCATGCTGGCCCAAATTTGCGTTTCCCTTGTCGGATTCGGTTCTTTGCAAATCGCCTAAGCCTCAAAAGGTCATGTCGATTTGCAGAAAACTGAACCGACTTTGAAATCATCAAATTCGGACCGCGAAGCGAGTTTGCAACTCTCTTTAGAGATTGCTTGAACCCTTGAACTCATTAAGGTGAAGCTTCTTCTCTTTAGTCCTTGCTTCTGATTATTGCAGGAGCTGGCAATTGATAAACTGCAATCCTCCTTTGGAACTGGAAGTGAACATCTCCTCCGATTAGGGAATGAGAGGATTGCATAAGATAAACATTAGAGAGTGTCCAAAAACCACATGCTTTGTTGTGCATTCGGTATGCATGTCAGTGGAGATGCAACAAACAGATGTCCCGAATAGAAACTGCTGAAAAAGCAGTTGATTTTTGGACACTCTCTTACAAACATGGAATGATTAAGTGAATTTTACACGAGAACCTATCATTGAAACCATTATTTCTCCTAAAGATGGCTTTAAGCTCTTAGTGCGAAGCAGCAAAGCGGGAAGTAGCGAGGAGTATTTTGTCGATGCTGTTGAAGTCGTTTCATTCGGAAAAGCATTTTTTTTCCGATCATTAGAAAGGCCCAAAGCATTTTTAGTTCCAGTTTCAGACTATGAAGTTTTGGAAGTCAAAGAAACACGCGTAGCCCTCAAGAACGTCTCTCACGAACGGAGCATCAAGATTGGAGGAGGCCGCGAAGCTCCAGTCCGCCATCGTGAAAGAGAACCCCAAGTGGTTAAGCAAGAAGAGGAAAGCGCTACAGCGGAAGAGGGTTCTGCGTCTGAAGGCGAAACTTCGGAGTCAGTAACTGCAGAATCAAGAATGGATAGACGCAGAGACCGCCGCCACCGCCGCCGCCGCCGTCAACCAGACGACCAAGAATGGACAGACCGCAACAAAGGGCATGAACAACAGTCTCGTGAAACAGAAGCCCCAAAATCTGACATGGTCAGTGAAGGAGGTGGGGCCCAGGATGAAGTGAAAACTTCATCTTCTATGTTCAGCAGCTTATTTCCCCCTCCCCCAACACTTATTTCAGAAACTCTTAGCCGTTACAAAGATAAAGAAGCTGCTGAAAATGCTCTCTTTGTCCAACCGCAAGAAGAAGCCAAACAAGAAGAGCCGCCAACTGTGAAAAAAAAGGAAAAAGACGACGACGCAGGATCAGAGTCCGCGCCTTTACACCGTGTGCATGCTCAAGAAGAGATCGAATCCTTCACAACCACCCACTTTTCCCCCTTACACGGCGGTGATGGATTCAACCAGTTCTTCTAAAAATCACCTCAAGAGGCTTGAGATCGATCAAGCCTCTTGAATCTTATCCCTTAATCGATGTAAGATTTCGTCCTTCAAGCTCCTCCTAACCTATGCTCGGATGGTGGAACGGTAGACACTGGAGACTTAAAATCTCCTGCCAGCAATGGCGTGCGAGTTCGACTCTCGCTCCGAGCATACTTATTTTCAAGGAGTTAAGAGAATCGCCTTTCGGTCGAAGATTCTGAATGGCAGTTTTTGTCCAACCCCTGTCCAATCTTTTCATCATAACGGAGGCTTGTGTACCTCCCTATGGATTGATACGAAATGAGGGATCTCATAAAAGTCCTAAATGGGTTCGCAGATAATTCAATAAATTTATTTGCATAATTTACGAGTAAATCCCAGTGGTTTACGAGAAAAATTACGAGTAATTTGCGAGAAAAACAGTCGTATCTCATTGATAATGAGCTGGTTATTTTCTTCTCAAAAAGAGTGGAGACATCCTGCTTTCAGGAATAGGATATGGACAAACGCCTTATAATCCGGTTGGTTGAGTTCCCGCCATCAGCTGCGGCCGGGGTTTCCCAATAGCGGCCTCGGAAGCGGCCGCAGCCTCTTGGCGGGCTTTCTGCCACTCATCAGGTAACAGCTCCTCGAGTTTCTGAGCGTTGTGTCCCATGAGCCTTCGCATCACATCTTCCAGATATTCCTCCGGATTGATTCCAAGTCCTCGGCAGGTTTGCACAAGCGATAGGATCACTGCTCCTGCTTCTCCCCCCTCTACGCTCCCGAAGAACAACCAGTTTTTCCTCCCTATTGCTAGGGGGCGGATTGCCCTTTCGGCTACGTTATTATCCAGCCGGGCCCAAGGACTCTTAGTATAGTTCTTCAGATACGGGATCAGCCCCGCAAGGTAACCGATGGCCTCTCGGAGTTTCGACTTGGGTAAGATTCTTCCATCTATGAGCTTGCCTTTGATTTTTGCTATGAGCTCGTCGATGATGGGAACTTCCTTCTCAAGACGGATTGCAAGCCTCTCTTCAACAGAGCGGGCCCATGCTACTCTTTCCAACATGAACAAGTATTTGATCTTCCTTAGCACCCATGCTCGAAAAATATCATCTCCCATCTCTGCTTCAAAAAACTTCCGGCGGATATGTGCATAGCATGGACACCAGTTGATCGTCCTTTGCCGACCTTGTTTTTCATACGCCCCATATTTATCCGAGTGTAAATTCCCTTGATAGTCTTGAAGGATATCAAGCACATTGTCATGTCGCCGATTCTTTCTAAAGTCATAAATACGATATGGCGGATCGGCTCCTTGTCCTCCCACGATCACCCACATAAACCCTGTTACACATTTTACTTTTTCTTGGATCCTAATGGGGCTTTCATCAATAAAGACATTTCCACTTTCACGTATCTTTGTCCTCATGCTCTCGTAAAGAGGCATAAGAGCCATTCCACAGCGAATCACCCATTGTGACAGGAGTTTACGAGAGATGGTGATGCCGTGTCTTTGCAACCCCTCACAGATGCGATACAGGGGTAAGTGGTCAGCGAACTTCTTGGTTAAGATAAACGCTAAAAAGCTTTCATCTGCTCGACATCGAGTTAGAAGGCTTTCTGGAAGCGCTTCTATGATGACGCCTTCTTCTTCTCGCTTTGGATGGACATATTTAGGTCTGATGATTTCTTTGAGGTAAAAACTTCCAGGTCTATAAGCCAGTTTGAGTGTAGTCTCTTCTCCGATCTTAACAAGTGGGATTCCGGTTGCTTGGCAGATCTTTTGTTCTTCAGGGATATCGATGATGACGGTTTCAACGGGAAGGTCTGAAGGTAAAACGATCGATTCTTTACCTTTATTTTCAGGCTTTCTACGAGTGTGTGCCTCAATGCTTTTTGTTTGGGGATCGCCCACAGGAAGACTTTCAAAACCATCCAGCTCTAGCTGTTTGGCATCGACATGTGTAACTTCGCGTTCCGAGCGTCTTCCAAACAACTGCCGCTTAAACCAATTAAGCTGCTCTTCTAAAACAACGATTTTTTCATGCTGTTCAGATAACTTCTCTTGAAGAGTTTCATTCTCATTCTGAAGTTGTTCTATCAAGAGGTTTTGCATTGCTGTCATAACCGTAAATGATACCAATAAAGTGTTTCAAAAAAAAGCAAAAAATAATTTTTTTTCATAGAGAAAACCGGTGTTGCAGCCGCTTTGGAGTTACTCCTTCCAAGAGCATCAAAAAGGTCCTTCTATCCAATTGTGCTGCATCACCCCACTTCCAAGAAAAAGTCCCTTCTTCAAGACGTTTGAACCAGATGATAAAGCCATCTTTATCCCAGAAGAGAACTTTCATATGATCTCTT
>JACCEC012402806.1_pt1 | contig 17919 bp, 16 predicted proteins | sample 7450121 | NCBI WGS metagenome assembly JACCEC01 (sample SAMN15323455, study PRJNA562643) | freshwater metagenome | isolation source: river surface water | place: USA:Blue River Watershed | collected 2017-08-18 | reverse complement strand
GAATATAACGAACCGAACATCAGCGAGCACGACCTGTCATTATTCGAATTCAAAGAAGATGAATCCAAAGCATACTTGAGAGGTCTTTCCGATAACGCAAAAGCTCTTGCACATACTCATAAATTAAACGAGCACGAAGTAGCGGCTATCCGAGCATACACAAAAGATTACTACTTAATGATCAACTATCAGCTGCGAAATCTGCCTGATCCCAACGTAAATATTTATGACGCTGCTGCTTTAAAGAAATCGGGCGTCAATGCCGATATGGCGGATTTGATAGCCAACCTGGTGAATGGCCTGAAAAAACTGCCCCCTGCACAACTTGAGGGGGAAATCGTCAAAGGACACGGACGAGACGCAAATCTTCCTAAAGAAGAGCTCGAAAAATTCAAAGAGGGGAATACTGTTTCCCCCTCAATGTTTATATCAACCACCAACTCACTAGAGCAGATGGTGAGTAGTAATTGGTGGAATGGGAATCCTCAGGCGATGATTATTCACCAGGCGCCCAATGGCAATGGTCGAGATATTGCAGCATTCAGTCCCTATGAGTACGAAAGCGAAATTCTCTTCCTTCCGAACACGAAGTTCAAAGTAGAGTACAGAAAAGACAATGTGACCATCGGCGGTGGCGTACCGATGCACATCAACCCTCCGTCAATAAAAGCTCAGTATGACGAGAAAACTAAACAAGCGTGGGCGGATAAATATAATGATCCGAGCGGACAAAAATACAAGAAAACGATCATCGCCTTGCGAGAGTTACCTCCGGACGCCAAGCCCGAGGTGCCAGCCAAGACCTCGAACAATCTTTCCCAAGATACAGCTCATTCAACGACAGGTAAGAAACGCTTTAAAGACATTTTTAAAAATTTCTAAAATACCAAACACTACCTCGCAAGAATGACGACGACGTTCAGGAAATGTCGATTCGAGGAGCACGGGGGCTGATCCAGCTTGACAGCAGCACCGTCTTGCGTGGCTGCAGTTCCCGCGCGAAAGAGTCAGGCTAGCCCTGATTAATGATGGAAAGTTCTTCGGTGCGCCGGGGCGCGTAGCTTTCCCACTGGCTGCAGCCTGGGCACTGCCAGTAAAACTGCTTGGCCTTGAAGCCACAGTGACTGCAGCGATAGCGCGCAAGTTTCTGCGCATAGCCGCCCACCAGGCCCTTGACTAGCGACAGCTCGGCGCGTCCTTCTGGAGGGGCGTACATCAGCCGAGCTTCGATAAGTTTATCCAGGCCCAGCAAGGTCGGCGTTCTTCTGAGTTCATCTGCAACCAGCTGGTTGGCACTGTCAGGACCGTCAAGCTCCAGTACCGCCTTGAACGCCACCTCCAGCAGATCGATGGATGAAGCTTCGGCGAGGTAAGTCTTGAGCAGGTTGACGCCTTCGCGCGCGCGACCGACAGCACGATAGCCATCCATCAGCCGCTGGGCGACAAGTGCCACGTGTGGCGCGCTCTGCTGCTCCACGCGTCGCCATGCACTGAGCGCACCTTCGGTATCGCCCTTGGCCATCATCGCATCACCAATCAGCATCATTGCTCGTACATTATTCCTGTCATACGACAAGGCTTTTTCTAGTGTCTGCAATGCAGTGTCGGGATTCACGTGCACCAGCTCATCTTGCGCCAGCTCGCAATGAAACTGAGCTATCTCTTTCTGGTACGCGCCAGCGCCTGAAGCCTGCAAGGCGAGTGCTGCGTCGATAGCGCGCCTCCACTCTTTCTCACGCTGATAAATTTCCAGTAATGCGCGGCTAGCCTGTGTCGCATACTGGCTGGCCGCAAGCTGATGGAAAGTCTCTTCGGCTCGGTCGAGCAGTCCGGCTTTCAGATAATCTTGTCCCAGCTCATAGCGCGCCTTGCTCGCGATGTCGGGTGACAGATCGGGGCGAGAGAGAAGGTTCTGGTGCACACGCACGGCGCGCTCGATGTCGCCACGCCGGCGAAACAGATTGCCGAGTGCGAAATGCAGCTCGGCAGTCTCTGGATCGAGGCGCGCGATATCGACGAAGATATCAATAGCCTTATCCGGATCTTCGTCGAGCAGTGCGTTCAGTCCTTTGTAGTAGCTGCGCGGCAGACTACGTGACTCGGCGATCACATGGCGAATATCGATACGCGCAGCGATCCAGCCCAGCCCGAAAAAAAACGGTACGCCCAGCAGCCACCAGGTTTCGAATTCCATAAAAATCAGTTCAGAGGATTGTCTGCTTACAAGCCGACTTGTTCAATGATGCTAGCTGGCGGCGAGGGTTGCTCGCGCAGACGAGCGGCCGAATCGGTATTGCTTTTCTTTTGCTCGACTTCTTTCTTGAGTCGCGACAGTTCGCGGCGGTAACGCAGCACCGTGCCCGTCATGGCCAGTACGCCCATCGCCACGCCGACCACGAAGAACGCCAGCAGCAGCAGAATGATTGGCGAGCGTGCCTGACTACCCCAGAAAAAATGCAGCACGACTTCATCCGTGTTCTTCAGCGCGAAGTCAAAGAAAATAATGAACAGCACCAGCGCGACCAGCCGGAAAATGAGCCTCATAGGAAGAATGCTCCCTGACATTACATAACGGGTTGGCAGGGATTGTACGCGAAAAGAACACCGATCCGGCTCTGGCGATGACCTGGCCCCGGCCATAAAAAAACGGCACCCGGGGGTGCCGTTTTGCTGTTGTCATGCAGGCTCAGTCATCAAGGATGGGCTGTCCGACCATGGCATCGACTCGCTCGCGCAATTCCTTGCCGGGCTTGAAGTGCGGCACCCGCTTTTCGGGCACCATCACCGTGTCGCCAGACTTGGGATTACGGCCTATCCGCGGTGGTCGGCTATTCAGTGCAAAGCTGCCGAAACCGCGAATTTCGATACGCTGGCCAGCGGCCAGCGCATCGGTCATCGCATCGAGCAGCGTCTTGACCGCGAAATCCGCATCCTTGGCTACCAGCTGCGGGTAACGCTCGGCCAGACGAGCGATCAGCTCCGATTTAGTCATCAGAGTGACCCCGATCAGCCCTTGTTGTCGAGCTTGGCTTTCAGCAGTGCGCCCAGGCTGGTCGTGCCCGAGGATGCAGAGGTATCGCTGGACATTTTCTGCATCGCGTCTTGGGTGTCCGCATTATCTTTCGCCTTGATCGACAGCTGGATGCTGCGAGCCTTGCGATCGATATTGATGATCATCGCCTCGACCTTGTCGCCTTCTTTCAGGTGCGTGCCAGCGTCTTCAACGCGATCGCGCGAGATCTCGGAGGCACGCAGATAGCCTTCGACTTCATCGGACAGCTGGATCACTGCGCCCTTGGGTTCGACCGATTTCACGGTGCCGTGGACCAGCGCACCCTTGTCGTTCATCGCGCAGTAGTTGTTGAACGGGTCGCCTTCGAGCTGCTTGACACCCAGAGAGACGCGCTCACGCTCGACATCGATCGCCAGCACGACAGCTTCGAGCTCGTCGCCCTTCTTGAACTTGCGCACAGCCTCTTCGCCCGCTTCGGTCCAGGAGAGGTCGGACAGATGCACCAGACCGTCGATATTGCCGGGCAGGCCGATGAACACACCGAAGTCGGTGATCGACTTGATCGCACCGGAGACTTTGTCTCCCTTCTTGTGCGACATCGCGAAATCGTCCCAGGGGTTCGCTTTGCACTGCTTCATGCCGAGCGAGATACGGCGACGCTCTTCGTCGATCTCGAGCACCATGACTTCGACTTCGTCGCCCAGCTGGACAACCTTCGAAGGTGCAACGTTCTTGTTGGTCCAGTCCATTTCGGACACGTGGACCAGACCCTCGATACCCTGCTCGACTTCCACGAATGCGCCGTAGTCGGTGAGGTTGGTGACCTTGCCGAACAGACGGGTGCCTTGCGGATAGCGGCGCGACAGGCCAGTCCAGGGATCGTCGCCAAGCTGCTTGACGCCCAGCGAGACGCGGTTCTTTTCCTGATCGTACTTAAGGACCTTGGCGGTGATTTCCTGACCCACCGACAGTACTTCGGAGGGATGGCGCACACGGCGCCATGCAAGGTCGGTGATGTGCAGCAGGCCGTCAATGCCACCGAGGTCGACGAATGCGCCGTAGTCGGTGATGTTCTTGACGATACCGGTGACGATGGTGCCTTCTTTCAGGGTCTCCATCAGCTTCGCACGCTCTTCGCCCATCGAGGCTTCGATGACGGCACGACGCGACAGCACAACGTTGTTGCGCTTGCGATCCAGCTTGATGACCTTGAATTCCAGGGTCTTGCCTTCGTACGGTGTGGTGTCCTTGACCGGACGAGTGTCCACCAGCGAGCCCGGCAGGAATGCGCGAATGCCATTGGTGAGCACGGTGAGTCCGCCCTTGACCTTGCCCGATACCGTGCCAGTCACTAGCTCGCCCGACTCCATCGCTTTCTCGAGCGCGAGCCAGGAAGCCAGACGCTTGGCCTTGTCGCGCGAGAGGATGGTGTCGCCGAAACCATTTTCGAGAGACTCGATGGCAACGGAAACGAAATCACCAATGTTGACTTCCAGTTCGCCGTTGTCGTTCTTGAATTCATCGATCGGAATAAACGCTTCGGATTTCAAGCCGGCGTTAACGATCACAAAGTTGTGGTCCAGGCGGACGACTTCCGCCGAAATGACCTCACCCGAACGCATATCCTGGCGCGACAGGGATTCTTCAAATAGAGCGGCAAAGCTTTCCATGCCGGAGGATGCGTGGGATTGAGTAGCTGTAGACATAATTAAGAGAAGTTAGCCAACCACAGCGGTATTGCCGTGACTGGGTCAGGTTGCTCAACACCCCATGAGGCCTTGCGCCTCCCGGGGCACCGGGTACTGCGGTACTGCTGGGTACGGATATCGCTGCTGTCAGCTGGAGGAGAGGGACTGGTACCAATCCAGAACCTGCTTCACAGCCGGCTCGATGCCCATGTTGGAGGTATCGAGCAGATGCGCGCCCTCAGCGGGTTTCAGTGGAGCAACGGCGCGCTGAGTATCCCGCGCGTCCCGCTCCCGCAAATCCTGCAGAAGGTCGGCCATATTAGCAGGAAAACCTTTTTCAATCAATTGCTTATAGCGCCTTTCCGCACGCGCTTCGACGCTGGCGGTGAGGAAAACCTTCAGCGGTGCATCCGGGAAGATCACCGTGCCCATGTCACGGCCATCCGCCACCAGCCCCGGGGGGCGACGGAAACCATGCTGCAGGTTCACCAGTGCCTGACGGACGGCGGGCAGCGTGGCGATCTTCGAGGCGGCTACGCCCACCGCTTCGGCGCGGATCTCTCGGGAAACCTCGCGTCCTGACAAGAGTATGCGCTCACCCTCGAACTGAACATCCAACCCGGCCGCGAGCGCGGCCAGCGCCGCCTCATCGGCCAGATCAAGCCTGGCGTCCAGCGCCGAGAGCGCGGTCAGCCGGTACAGCGCGCCAGAGTCCAGCAGCGCAAAACCCAGATGCTCCGCCACCCGGCTCGCCACCGTGCCCTTGCCGGACGCAGTCGGTCCGTCGATGGTGATGACAGGAATCACTGGAATGGCGCTCATGGTCCTCAGGCTTTCTGAACGATGCCGGCAAAGGCCTCGAAGTAATCCGGGAAGGTCTTGGCAACGCACTTCGGGTCATTGATGCGCACCGTGGTGCCATCGCGCGCCGCACCATGCAGCGAGGCCAGCGAGAAGCACATCGCCATGCGGTGATCGTCATAGGTATCGATGGTCGCCGGGTCGAGCACGATAGGCGGCGTCACGCGCAGATAATCTGAGCCCTCTTCCACCAGCGCGCCGAGTTTGCGCAGTTCGGTCGCCATTGCCGCCAGGCGGTCGGTTTCTTTGACGCGCCAGCTGGCGATGTTGCGAAGCATGCTGGTGCCATCCGCATACAGCGCAGCCACCGCGATCGTCATCGCCGCATCAGGAATATGGTTGAAGTCGGCATCGATCGCCTTGAGCACGCCGTTCGAACTGGCCTCTATCCAGGTGTCGCCCATCGTGATCTTCGCACCCATTTGCTCGAGCGCCTCGACAAATCGCACGTCGCCCTGAATGCTGGACTTGCCAACACCCTCCACGCGTACCGGACCACCGGCAATTGCCCCTGCGGCCAGGAAGTACGAGGCCGATGATGCATCGCCTTCCACGTGAATAACCCCTGGGCTTTGGTACTGCTGCGCTGCCGGCACAGTAAATGATGCCCAGCCATCGCGCTGCACCTCGACGCCAAAGCGCTGCATCAGATTCAGCGTGATCTCGATGTAGGGCTTGGAAATCAAATCACCAATCACTTCAATCGTCAGCGGCTTGTCACGGGCAATCAGGGGTGAGGCCATCAGTAGTGCCGTCAGAAACTGGCTCGACACATTACCGCGCACCTGCATGCGCTCAGGATGCAAATGGCCGCGATGAATATGTAGCGGCGGAAAACCGGGATGACCGGTGTAATCAATGCGCGCGCCCACATCATTCAGTGCATCAACCAGATCACCGATCGGACGTTCATGCATACGCGCGACGCCGTGGATGGTGTAGTCGCCCCCCATCGCCGCCAGCGCCGCCGTGAGCGGTCGTATCGCCGTGCCCGCATTACCCATGAACAGATCGGCAGAATGCACCGGAAAAGCGCCGCCTGCGCCATTCACCGCGTAATCTTGGCTTTCGCCATGCTGCTGCCAGCGAACGCCCAGCTTCTGCAACGCCATCAGCATCACATGCGTGTCATCTGACGCCAGCAGCGATTTGATTTCTGTGCTGCCGCGCGCCAGCGCTGCGAGCAGCAGTGTGCGATTGGAAATGCTTTTCGAGCCGGGCAGGCGCACCGTGCCGCGCGCGATCGCTGCGGGCTGTAGATCGAGATGATGCGGGTAATGCTTCATTCAGTCTCCACCTTGCTCATAGGGGCGCTGCTGCTCGGCGGCTTCGATGGCTGCAATCCATGCATGGCGCGCCTGTTGTGCGCGGCCAAACAACGCTTCCAGTGCCGCGCCATCGCTTTTATCCAGAAGATCACGCATCTGGGTTACCTGCGTCAGATAAGCATCAAGCTCTGCCAGCAACGATGGTCTATTGGCCAGTGCAATATCTCGCCACATCTCGGGTGACGAGCCGGCGATACGCGTGAAATCACGAAAACCGCTGGCAGCATAATCGAACAAGCGCTGTGCATTCGGACGCGCAGCAATATCATCGACCAGCGCATACGCCAGCAAATGCGGCAAATGACTGACGGCAGCGAACACTGCATCATGTTCGTGTGAGGTCAACCGGTGGATCAGCGCACCGCATTGCGTCCATGCAGAGGCGACTCTCTCGACAAGCTCCGGCAGATTTTCAGGCAACGGTGTGAGAATGACCTTCTTGCCGACATACAGATCTGAGAGCGCCGCTTCCGGACCATTCTGCTCACGACCGGCAATCGGATGACCGGGCACGAATTGCTCGATTTTCTCGCCTAGCGCGGCGCGTGCGGCAGAGACCACATCGCTCTTGGTGCTGCCAGCGTCGGTGACGACCGTGCCGGGATGCAGGTGCGGCGCAATCGCGTCGAGCAACGCGCCGGTCTGCGCGACCGGCGCAGCAAGCAGAATCAGATCGGCACCACTCACCGCATCCGCCACATCGCGGGCGATACGGTCGATCAGCCCCAAACGCTGTGCATGCTCCAGTGTCTCGGGACGACGGCCAACGCCAACGACTTCGGCCACCGCCGACTGACGCTTCAAGGCCAGCGCGAACGAACCACCGATCAGTCCGACACCAAAGACAGCGATTTTTTTGAATGACATCGGGCCGTCAGCAAGAAAAATAAAAAATGAATCAGGCCAACACGGCCTTCAGTGCGGCAAGGAAGGCCGTGTTCTCTTCGGGCAGGCCGATCGATACGCGCAGCCATTGCGGCAAGCCATAGTTACCGACCGGGCGCACAATGATGCCTTTCTTGAGCAGCGCGAGGTTCACGCGTCCACCCGCACCCTCATCCGACCCGGCGCGGAACAACACAAAATTACCGAATGAGGGCAGGTACTCGATGCCCATCTGATCGAAGGCCGAGGTCAGCTGCTGATAGCCATCGGCATTAATCGCTGCACTTTTTGCCAGATACGCGTCATCATTCAGCGCTGCGATCGCCGCCGCTTGAGCAAGCGAATTCACATTGAAGGGCTGACGCAGACGATTCATCAGATCAGTCAAGGCAGGCTGGGCGATGCCGAAACCCAAGCGTAGCCCTGCTAATCCATACGCTTTGGAAAAACTACGCGAGACGATCAGATTGGGGAATTCCTTCACCCAACCCAGAGAGTCATAACGATGCTCGGCCGACAGGTATTCGGTATAGGCTTCGTCGAGTACTACGACCACCGACTTCGGCACCGACGCAATGAACGCGCGCACCTGGTCGCCTGCGATAAAACTGCCGGTTGGGTTATTCGGGTTGGCGACAAAGACGAGCCGTGTGTCATCCGTGATTGCCGAGCGCATCGCATCAAGATCATGGCCAAAATTTTTCGCCGGCACCACGATATGCCGTGCCCCCACCGCCTGCGTGGCGAGCGGATACACCGCAAACGAGTACTCGGCATACACCACTGACTGCCCTGCCGTGACCAGAGAACGCGCGGCGAGCTCAAGAATGTCGTTGCTGCCATTGCCCAGCGTAATCCAGTCAGTCGGTACGCCAAATTTCTTGCTGATCGTGCCCTTCAGATCAAAACCATTCGAATCCGGATACCGGGCCAGCTCGGACAGCGCTTCCATCATCGCGCGCTTCGCCGACTCCGGCAGACCGAGCGGATTTTCATTGGATGCCAGCTTAACGATACTGGCCTCATTCAGACCAAACTCGCGAGCGACTTCGGAAATCGGCTTACCTCCCTGATAGGGAGCAATCGCGCGTACGTAATCAGGACCGAAACTCATGACAATGCCATCAAATAAAAATGATCAGGAAGCGTGCGGGTAAGAACCCAGCAGCTTGAAGAAGGCAGCCTGCGCCTGTAACTCGGACAGTGCCTGCGTGACTTTGGCGTCGCTCGCATGACCCTCGAGATCGACATAGAAGTAATAGTCCCAGCGGCCAGTACGCGCAGGTCGCGATTCAAAGCGCGTCATCGACACGCCATGCTTCGCCAGCGGCGCAAGCAACTCGTATACTGCGCCTGCTTTGTTCGGCACAGACAGCACCAGCGAAGTCTGATCACGCCCCGACGAACCCGGCTGCAATTTGCCAATCACAAAAAATCGCGTGCGGTTGTGCGGGTCGTCTTGTATGTGCGCATGAACAATAGACAGGTCATAGCGCTTTGCCGCCATCTCTCCCGCAATTGCCGCGACGCTCGCGTCATCGGCCGCCATTTTTGCTGCCTCGCCATTCGACGCCACTGCCTGTCGGGGAATGTCCGGGTAGTGTTCATTCAGCCATACCTGACACTGCGCAAGCGCCTGCGAGTGCGCGCAAATACGCTCAACACCTTCCATGCTACCGCTGCGCGTTATCAGACTGTGGTGCACGGGCAAAGCCACCTCGCCGCTGATGGAGAGTGTGGTCTGCAACAGTAAATCGAGTGTGCGATTGACCGTCCCTTCGGTCGAGTTCTCGACCGGCACCACGCCGAATTCTGCGGTGCCTGCCTCCACCGAACGGAACACCTCATCAATCGAGATGCATGGCAGCTCATTGACGGCCTGACCAAATTGCTTCCATACGGCCTGCTCGCTGTAGGTACCCACCGGGCCGAGGAAAGCGATCGTCGTACGATTCTCTAGCGCGCGGCAGGCCGACATCACCTCCCGAAAAATAGATTGCAGGTCGGATGACAGCAGCGGGCCCGGATTACGCTCTGCGACCCGCGACAGCACCTGCGCCTCGCGCTCTGGACGGAACACTGGCGCGTTCGTCTCAGCCTTCACATGACCCACCTGCTGGGCCACCTTGGCGCGTTCATTCAGTAGCTTGAGCAGTTGCGCATCGATCGCGTCAATCTGCTCTCGCAAGGGCTTGAGCTTGTCATCACTCATGGCGGGTTGCCTTTGTTTTTCTCATGGTTGGGCCGTCACGACAGCCGCGATAGCGCTGCCTGATCAGCCAGCTTCGCCGTCGCCCTCTTCTGCGCCATGGTCCTCCTCCGCATCGCTTTCGGCAATGCGCTGCAGGCCGGACAATTTGGTGCCATTTTCGACAGCGATCAGGGTCACGCCCTGGGTTGCACGGCCCATCTCACGGATCTCGGCCACGCGGGTGCGGATCAGCACACCGCCCGTGGTGATCATCATGATCTCATCGGCCGTATCGACCAGGGTCGCCGCCACCACCTTACCATTGCGCTCGCTGGTCTGTATCGCGATCATCCCCTTGGTGCCACGACCATGACGCGTGTACTCGGTAATCGGCGTACGCTTGCCGAAACCATTTTCAGTCGCGGTCAGCACGGACTGCTGTTCGTTCTGCGCGACCAGCATCGCGATCACCAGCTGGCCTTCTTCCAGATTCATGCCGCGCACACCGCGCGCGGTACGTCCCATCGGACGCACATCGTTTTCATCAAAACGCACGGCTTTTCCGGCATCGGAAAACAGCATTACGTCGTTACTGCCATCGGTCAGTGACGCACCAATCAGGAAATCACCATCGTCCAGATCGCAGGCGATGATGCCCGCTTTACGCGGATTGCTGAAATCCGACAGCGAGGTCTTCTTCACCACGCCATGCGCCGTCGCCATGAACACATAGCGATCTTCCGGGAACTGACTGTTTGCGCCAAACAAGGGCAGCACGACAGTGATCTTCTCACCATCCTGCAGCGGGAACATGTTGACGATGGGCTTGCCGCGCGAGGTGCGCGAGCCCTGCGGCACTTCCCAGACCTTCAGCCAATACATACGGCCACGATTAGAGAAGCACAGCATATAGTCGTGCGTGTTCGCGATGAACAGTTGCTCGATCCAGTCGTCTTCCTTGGTGGCTGCTGCCTGCTTGCCTCGTCCGCCGCGCTTCTGCGCACGGTACTCGGACACCGGCTGCGATTTCATGTAACCGGAGTGGGAGAGCGTGACCACCATGTCCTGCGGAGCGATCAGATCTTCGGTGCCGAGATCTTGCGCATTGATTTCAATCGTCGAGCGACGCTTGTCCTTGTTGCCCTCGCCGTACTCGTTGCGCGCGGCGATCAGTTCGTCGCTGATGATCGTGGTCACGCGTTCCGGGCGGGCAAGAATATCGAGCAAATCAGCAATCTGCTCCATCACTTCTTTGTATTCATTGACGATCTTGTCCTGCTCAAGTCCAGTCAGGCGCTGCAGACGCATCTGGAGGATTTCTTGTGCTTGATCGTCCGAGAGCTTGTACAGGCCATCGGTCTGCAGGCCGTAGTGGCGCGGCAGATTTTCCGGGCGGAAGGCATCGACACCGCCCGGGTTGTTGGCACCGGTGCGCGCAAGCATCTCGCGCACTAGCGAGGAATCCCAGGAACGCGCCATCAATTCGGCCTTGGCAACAGGCGGCGTCGGCGCCGCCTTGATGATCGCGATGAATTCATCAATGTTCGCCAGCGCAACCGCCAGACCTTCGAGCACATGGCCGCGCTCACGTGCCTTGCGCAGCTCGTACACCGTGCGACGAGTGACCACCTCGCGCCGGTGCGACAGGAAGCACTCGAGCATCTGCTTGAGGTTCAGCAGCTTGGGCTGGCCATCAACCAGCGCCACCATGTTCATGCCAAACGTATCCTGTAGCTGGGTCTGCTTGTACAGGTTGTTCAGTACGACCTCGGCCACCTCGCCGCGCTTGAGCTCGATCACCACGCGCATACCGGATTTGTCCGACTCGTCACGGATGTCTGAAATACCATCGAGTTTCTTGTCGCGCACCAGCTCGGCAATGCGCTCAAGCAGGGATTTCTTGTTCACCTGGTACGGCAGCTCGTCGACAATAATCGCCGAACGGCCATCGCGGATTTCTTCAAAATGCGTGCGCGCGCGCATCACCACACGGCCACGACCAGTGCGGTAACCATCGCGCACGCCAGCCACGCCATAGATGATGCCGGCAGTCGGGAAATCCGGTGCGGGGATAATCTCGATCAGCTCATCCACGGTGCACGTCGGGCTCTTGAGCACATGCAGCGCGCCGTTGATCACTTCGGTGATGTTATGCGGCGGGATGTTGGTTGCCATGCCAACTGCAATACCTGATGAACCATTGATCAACAGGTTGGGAATGCGGGTCGGCAGTACCGAGGGTTCTTTTTCTTTGCCGTCATAGTTCGGCACAAAATCGACGGTTTCTTTATCGATATCGGCCAGCAGCTCACTGGCAATCTTGTCGAGCCGGCACTCGGTATAACGCATCGCAGCGGCATTGTCGCCATCGATAGAACCGAAGTTGCCCTGACCATCGACCAGTGTGTAGCGCAATGAAAAATCCTGCGCCATGCGCACCAGCGTGTCATAGATCGCCTGGTCACCATGCGGGTGGTACTTACCCATGACTTCGCCGACTACACGCGCGCACTTCACATACGGACGGTTCCAGACATTGTTTGTCTCGTGCATCGCGAACAGCACGCGCCGGTGCACAGGCTTGAGACCATCTCTCACATCAGGCAGCGCACGACCAACGATCACGCTCATCGCGTAATCGAGGTAGCTCTTGCGCATCTCCTCTTCGAGAGAAATCGGGATGGTCTCTTTGGCGAACTGATCCATTGGCAGGCTTGTAAGTAGAAAAAGGCAGAAAAAGGCGGCTGACACCGACAACAGTTCGCCTGGAACTGAGCGATTTGCCCGCAGTGAAACCCACGGAATCTCCGGCTTTCGCGATGTGCGAAGAACGGACAAGAACCGTCGGTCCGTAAACACGAAATTTTACCACGCGGACTCTGTCCGAACGAGTCCGGTAAAGCGATCAGGAAGCGCTGATGCGAGCCGCTCGGAGGCAGGTTTGATCTCTGCCAAGACCGTGCTCAGCGTGGCTGCCACACTGGTCGATATGGGCGCACACAGGCATGTCTTTGTCGATATGCGCTGACTGCGCCATTCCGCAGAAGCTCAGATCATGCAGGAGAACCCCATGCGCTTGCGTTCACCGTTCATGCTCTTGGTGCTGTCATTGGCCTTGCCCGAGGTCTTTGCCGCCAACGCCGCTGACCCCGCCGCCAGTGGCACAGCCCGGTCCGCCTATCTGAGGGACTCGCGCGGTATCGTGGTGCGTGGTGGCAGCGGTGACTGCTGGCATACCCGCAGCTGGACGCCAGCTCAGGCAAGCGTCGTGGGCTGCGACGGCGTGCTGGCGCTCGCCCTGCCCGTTCCTGCCCCGGCCGAGCCGGGCGTAGCCACCGCAGCCCCCATGCCCCCAAGCCCCGAAGTGGGAATGGCAGCAGCACCCGGCCCGGCAGCGGCGGAGGCTCTCTCAGAAAAAGTCACCTTTGACACCGACACCTTTTTTGATTTCGATAAATCTCTGCTCAAGCCAGCCGGCAAGGCAAAGCTCGACACGCTCGCTGCCAGACTGGCCGATTCCTCGGTCGAAGTCGTCGTCGCCGTGGGCCATGCGGACGCGACCGGGCCCGCCACCTACAATCAGCGGTTGTCTGAGCGTCGGGCCAGGGCCATGGTCGACTACCTGCGCGACAAAGGTCTGCCGCCAGACAGAATCTTCAACGAAGGCAAAGGCGAGACCGAGCCCATCGCCAGTAATGCCTCGAAAGCAGGACGCGCAAAAAACCGTCGGGTCGAGGTCGAGGTCGTGGCCATTAGGCCCATAAAATAGAACCATTAAGTCGCCGACGTTTTTTCATCGGCAACGGTGTCATTCGAGCGGACAAGACCCGCGACACGCGCCTCATTCGCGCTCTGATGCGCATTGTTGCAAATCATCAAAAACGTCTTTATTCAGGCGACATACCCTGGGAAACAAGCGTTCAGCCGCAAAAACCTGGAGCGTGGTCCTTGCCTTTTTACCAGCGGAAATAACTGACAAAATCTGAGAACAATTGCCCTGAAGTTAATGAAACCAAGTACAATGCCGTGACTTTTTGCAAGCCCTGTCGGATACATGCATCGCAGAGCTCGCTTGCAAACCGGTATCAACCACAAACCTCAGGAAAGACAATGAAACGCACGATGCGCACATTCGCTGTTTTGATCGCGCTTGCCTCCGTAAGCGCCTTTGCCGTGGCCGCTGACAAAGCGCCAAAGAAAGGCTACCTGACCGATTCGGACAATGATGTGGTCAAGAGCGGTTTTGGCCTGTGCTGGCACACAGGCTTCTGGACCCCGGCCGACGCCATCGAAGGTTGCGACGGCATGCTGCAAAAAGCAGCCCCCGCTGCTTCAGGCGTACAGCTGGTAACGCCTCTGCCGGCTGGTGAGCCCACACCGTATGTCGAGCCCGCCGACCCCGCGCCTGCCGCTGCTGTCGCTCCTGTCACGGCGCCTTCTGCAGACAAAGTTACCTTTGAGGCCGATGCTTTCTTCGATTTCGACAAATCGGTGCTGAAGCCGGCTGGCAAAGCCAAGCTGAGTGATCTGGTCTCCAAGCTGCAAGGTACGGACATTGAAGTGGTCGTCGCCACAGGCCATACCGACGCCATCGGAAGCGATGCCTACAACATGAAGCTCTCCCTGCGCCGTGCCAACGCAGTCAAGGCTTTCCTCGTATCCAAAGGAATTCCTGCAGACCGCGTATTCGTCGAGGGCAAGGGCGAGAGCCAGCCAGTCGCCAGCAACAAGACCCGCGAAGGCCGCGCAAAGAACCGCCGCGTGGAAGTCGAAGTGGTCGGCCGCAAGCAGTAAAGCGAATTTAGCTGATCACCCGGCCACCCCGAACAACCCCCGGAAACGGGGGTTTTTCTTTTGCATCGGCGCTTTCCGTTATCATCAGGCCCATGAACGCCGATCCTTTAGAACTACAGAAATTCAGCGAGCTTGCGCATCGCTGGTGGGACCCGACTTCCGAGTTTCGTCCCCTGCATGAAATCAATCCGCTACGCCTCGAATGGATCAATGCGCTGGTACCCTTGTCGGGTAAGCGTGTGGTCGATGTCGGCTGCGGCGGCGGCATACTCGCAGAATCGATGGCAAAAAAAGGCGCAACAGTGACCGGCATCGATCTGTCGGAGAAAGCGCTCAAAGTCGCCGAACTGCACAGCCTGGAATCAGGCGTGCCGGTGCGTTATGAAATGATTGCCGCCGAAGATCTGGCCGCGCGCGAAGCTAGCCAATACGATGTGGTCACCTGCATGGAAATGCTCGAGCACGTGCCCGACCCCTCGGCAGTCGTCCGAGCATGTGCAACGCTGGTCAAGCCGGGTGGGCATGTCTTCTTCTCGACCATTAATCGCAATCCCAAGTCTTATCTGTTCGCGATCATTGGCGCCGAGTACGTGTTACGTCTACTGCCTCGCGGCACGCATGATTATGCAAAATTCATCAAGCCAGCCGAACTCTCGCAATTCGCCCGTCATGCAAGACTCGAGGTCACAGCGATCAAAGGCATGACCTACAACCCCATCACCAAGATCTATTCACTGAACCAAGACACCGACGTGAATTATCTGATCGCTTGCACGCGGCCCGAGTAGACTGATGGCGATTTCCCTTCCTGCGCCACGCGCGCTGCTGTTTGATCTGGATGGCACGCTGGCCGACACCGCGCCTGATCTCGCCGCTGCTGTCAACAAAATGTGCAGCGACCGCGGAGTAGAGCACACCCCGTTTGAGATACTCAGACCGCTCGCCTCCGCAGGTGCACGCGGCCTGATCGGTGCTGCATTTGGCATCGGACCGGGAGATTCCGGCTATGACGCGATGCGCGAAGAATTCCTCGACAACTACGCCGCAGCAATCGCGCAGCACACCACACTGTTCGATGGCATCGAATCGCTGCTCAACGAAATCAGCGCACTCGGCCTGAGTTGGGGCATCGTCACCAACAAACCCGCGCTATACACCGATGCGCTGGTGCCGCAAATAGGTTTGGCGCATGCCGCCTGCATCATCTCTGGCGACACCACACCTCATGCCAAACCCCATCCCGAACCATTGTTCGAGGCCGCACGACGACTGCAAATTGCACCGACCGATTGCTGGTATGTCGGCGATGACTTGCGCGACATCGACGCCGGCAAGGCCGCCGGCATGCCAACCATTGCCGCTGGCTGGGGCTATTGCGGCAACACCGAGCCCGCCGATTGGTTGGCTGACCTGATTGCCTCCCACCCACTGGAATTACTGCCGCTGCTGCCACGCCCTTGAAATCCCTCGCGCCGTCGCCAGATGGGGACTACAATAACGATTCTGCTTGACCCGATCATGGGGACGACCTGGTTTCGACAGGGGTTACGAAGCAGCGCAGGGCATACCGAGGACTGGTCACCTCGTAAATCCAGCCGGAAATCAATACCTGCTAACGATTCTTCGTACGCAGTAGCTGCTTAATTGCGGCTTCCCTCACACCGTCTCGTCCCTGGGGCGGGCTGGCAACAGCAGTGAGGTCATTTACAGGGAATCGCGTTAGTCCGGGTTACTTGGTCTGGCGTTAAATTTAGGTAACTCGTCCTGCCGCAGCGTGTGCGTCCGCGTCGTCAGGATTAAAACCAAATGACAGCACTAAGTATGTAGAACTGTCTGTAGAGGGCTTCTGGACGCGGGTTCGATTCCCGCCGTCTCCACCAATTTGATGCATGCTGGTTATTGCCAGTTCATGCGGGTTCATGAGGGCTCCTGAGGCCCTCATTTCCCCTTACCTGCTTCAGTTTTTTGAAATTTTCTTTGCTGTCCGGCGGGAAATTAAAACCGCAAGCACTTAGCCCCAATGAAATCAAAGACTTACTTCTGGACTTCGGTCTCCAAAAGTCCGGAAGTAAGATTTCCTAGAAATTTCATGAACCGCTTGTATCTGGCATGAATGGCCATCGCCATTTTCAAGACTTTGTTTCGGTCTTCACCAAGTGATGGATGCAAATCCAGCGAAAGTATCTAATCGATTACCTAACGTCTTCTTGAGAAATTCAGCAATTCGATCAAATTCAGTTTGCTGACAATGCCCTCGCTGGGCGAGCGACCTGTGTATCGTGGTGCGATTGCACGGCTAACCACCAGCCATCATTCAGCCCGAAATACCGGCACAGCAATAAATCCGTTTCAGCAGTCACAGCGCCTTTTCCCGACACAATGTCGTAGACACGTGTTGCAGGCACATCAATGTCTTTTGCGAGTCGATACGGGGTCAACCCCAAAGGTTTGAGGAATTCTTCCTGCAACATTTCGCCGGGAGAAACTGGTGTAGTTTTTTTCATAAAAATCGCATCAACGCCAAAATGACTGATGGCGATGGCAGGAAGCTTTGGCGTGTTTAGTGGTTATTGATCCAGTTATCAACAACCAAGCCGGAAAAGCCACGAAAATCAGCCTCATTGTTGGTGACTAGCGTTACGCCCAGCGACAGCGCATGTGATGCAATGAGTTTGTCCAACGCATCCTTGTTGCGTTCACGGTTGGCGGCACGTAGTGGGCCATAAGCGCGCGCTGCGCGAGCTTCGAATGGCGCAACCAAGAGGTCTTCCAGCAAGGCGTCCAGTGCAGCCTGATTTCTGGCCTGGGACTCACCTGAACAAGCTATCCCGAACTCCAATTCAGCCAGAGTGATGGCGGAGATGACCACATCGCCAACAAAGCATTCGGCAAATCGCGCCCGCACCTGCGGCGGCTGGTGCTTCATCAAGTAGATGCAAATGTTGGTGTCCAGCATGAACTTGGGCTTCATAAGGCCTCGCGATCGCTTTCGACACTCAGGCCCCTGCCCTCGCTCATGAAGTCAGGGGAGAACTGAGCCAGCTTGCCCAGCACATCGCCCATGCGCCGCCGTGCTGGCCTGATGCGCAACTCATCGCCCTGGCGCTCGATGACCAGTTCAATGTCCCAGCTGCTGTAGGCCAGTTCGGCCGGGATGCG
>JACCEC010057271.1_pt1 | contig 17919 bp, 12 predicted proteins | sample 7450121 | NCBI WGS metagenome assembly JACCEC01 (sample SAMN15323455, study PRJNA562643) | freshwater metagenome | isolation source: river surface water | place: USA:Blue River Watershed | collected 2017-08-18 | reverse complement strand
TTCGCATTTTGAATGGTCTAAGCACACGCTTGAATGACTTTCACCATGTTGAAATCAAAGAAGATGCAATCGTTGCGGCAGTTGATGCGGCTACACGATATATGCACGATAGAAAGAACCCAGACAAGTCAATCGACTTGATTGATGCGGCTTGTGCTAAACAACGAGTATTGGGCAACGAAGGTGCCGTTATCACTAAAGAACTAGTATACGAGCAAGTTGAGCGTATGACTAAAGTTCCTGCTGATAAACTCAATAACGATAATAACGACCGTATTATTAATCTCGAAACTAATGTTAAAGATAAACTATATGGTCAAGAAGAATCAGTTAATCAAGTACTTGAACGATTGTATGTGTCATTTGCGGGTATTGGTAACGATACAAAACCAATGGCAAGTTTCTTGTTCTTAGGACCAACTGGTACAGGTAAAACTGAACTAGCACGTTTGTTATCTAAGAATCTGGACATGCCATTGTTGAAGTACGACATGTCAGAATATAGTGAAAAGTTCAACGTATCAGCATTACTAGGTGCCCCTCCCGGATACGTAGGATATGGTGAAGGTAACTTAGGCGGCGGTCGATTAATCAACGATTTGAGCAAGAATCCTCATGCTATCTTGTTGTTTGACGAAGTTGAAAAAGCTCACCCTGATATCTTTAATGTGTTCTTGCAACTACTTGATGAAGGTCGAGTAACAGGTACAAACGGTAAAGAAGTCAATGCTAAGAACTGTATCGTCATTATGACTAGTAACTTGGGTGCTAGTGACAGTGAAAAGAACATGATTGGTTTTGGTAGTCAAGAAAAGACAGGTGAAGATGACAAGGCTCTTAAAGAATTCTTTAAACCTGAATTCAGAAACCGTATTGATTTGATTACTAAATTCAACAAACTCGACACATTGGCGATTAAGAAGATTGTAGTGAAGTTTACGGATGTCCTTAAGAATTCTCTGAAAGAAACTTACGATATCACTCTGAATTTGTCAGAGAATGTTGTGGATTATCTAGCGGAAAAGGGTTATGATCCTAAGATGGGCGCACGTCCTCTAGGTCGTAAAATTGATGAGTTGATTCGTGTACCACTATCAAAGAAAATCTTGTTTGAACGAATTAAGAATTCAAACATTACGGCCAACTTAGTCGGAGAAGAAATTCAATTTGATGTTCAACAAAAATTAACAGCAGAAGTAGGCGAAGATGGGATTATTAAAGTCAGCCAATAATGTTCAGGGTGTAGATTTTATCGATTACAGAGATACAGTCTACTATAACAAGTACACATACCGTGCAAGAATAACTGTCGAGGGTTTGCGCAGGGGTTATTATAGTGATCCTGAAGAATTTGAAGAAAGACTGAACAAGAATAAATTGTGGGGTAGGATTTCTGATAAAGAAAAAGAAACTATCAAACAAAATCTTCCTGAGATTAAAACATTGTTGCAGTTTAGAATAGACCACAAGAAAGATAAACAGGTAACTATTCGTATGGAACATGACACAATGGCTGTGTTCCATAACGACTTAGATTTTCTGCACAAACATTTCGATGGTTTAGTCGGTGCTAAAATAGACTTTACTCAAGTTGAGACTGCAGGATATGCTGGTGTTAAGTTATTCGCAAAACAACCTAAACACCCGTTTAGAGTTTATTTTAGAAGTAAGCGTGTTCCGGCAGAGTTTAGAGAAAGTGTTAAAAATATACTAAAATCTAACCCTAAACTAAGACCGAGCCCAGCATTTAAAATTTGGCTTAATAGCACTGAGAGCAATGGTTGGCGAGTGTGGTATCATAATTACCTGAGTTCTAGTTTCTTCATTGATTATACAGAAGAAAGCTATCTAAGCTACTTTGCGTTGATGCATGGTGAACAGTTGGGTAAAAAGTACAAACTAGAGAAACGTCCAGTTATCGTCTAAACATGATAAATACTCTATTAATATAGGGTATTTACCATGGCAAAGATTGTAGAAGAAGTTGTAGTAATCAAACTAAGCAAATTAGTTAAAGAAAACACTGAATCCACTGGTTTAATCGCCAGCAATGAAATATGTGATGCACTAGAGCAAGTTGCACAAGAACTTGCAGGCGATGGTGTGGTTGTCGAAGTAGTGAGAGCATAATGAGCCAACCAGTAACAATCACATTAATTCCCCAGACAGCAAGTACTGGGCAGAACACACTTATTACAAGTGATAAACACCCTGCAGCCGGTTACTATCTAAGCAAGAAAGATTTCCAAACTTTTACTTGGAACTTTACTTCAGTTTCTGGAATTTTAACTTTCCAAGCTACATTAGCAGAAACCCCCACAGAAGATGATTGGTTTGTAGTTCACACTATTAACGCAACCAGTTCAACACAAAACAGTTATGTTAACATCACGGGTAACTTTGTTTGGTTACGTGCCGTCATGAATAACTTTAGTACTGGAACAATTCAACATATCAAGGTAAGTTATTAATGATATTGCTAGAAGGCGGAAACATTTGGGACGATGTTGAGACTAATTTTGACCCCGGTCAAGTTGGTAAACCACTGACTGCTACAACACAAAAGATTTTGGATAACTTAGGTGTTAGCGTTAACACTATTGGTAGTTGCTGGAAGCCTCGCTATGACAGAAATGGTAACGTAGTTCCTAGCAACGACTTAGATGCTATGGTAGATTTGGCAATGTTACAACATGTATTTCAAACTTCCGATGGTAAAACAACTAGACAAGCATTAGATGATTATTTACAAAAACAAGGGTTGAAAACATATAAAGCAGGTGTTACGGTTCATACTAGAATCCCAATGGGTGGCAAGTTTTATCAAGTTGATTTGAAAGTTGTCCCTAACGCAGCCAAAGTTGCACAATTTCATAGACATGATATCCCTCAAGGTTCACCTTACAAGGGTGTTAATAAACAATTAGTTATGAATGCTTTAGCAACTAGTCAAAATATGTTATGGAGTCCTGATGAAGGGTTGTATGCACGTGATGAAGCCGGTAAGAAAGCACAATTGTTAAGTGACGACTGGGATAAAATTGCTCAGTATTTGCTAGGCAAAGGAGCATCTGGCAAAGATTTGGGTAGTGTAGAATCAATCTTATCAAAGTTGCCTGACAATAGAAAAGAAGAAGTTTTGAATCTAGCACGAAGCGGACGCAGTTGGCAATCTGCAACACCTGGAGTCAATGAATGGTTCCGTAGAACATTGGATATGCTAAAATGAAAATAGAAGATTTTTTATTTGAGGCTTCTTCTGACGTAGGAAGAAAGTATCAGCATATAGAAGATTTAGTGATTGCTAACGGCAGTCATGGTGCAATGCATGCCATTGAAAGAATGTATTACATGATACACAACTATGATTCGATTGAATTAAAGTGGGACGGTATGCCTGTTGTCTACTGGGGTAGAGATAACAAGGGTGTATTTAGAATGATTCCGAAAAATGCATGGGCTTATCTATCGAGAGGTGCAATGCAAACTAAATCGGGAGTTAAGACTTTACCTGATAATCCACAAGATGTTGTCAACTTCATTACTGGCACCGGTGGTGCAGCAGATGAAGGTCGTATGAATTTTGCAAAGAACGTAGCTAGTCTATGGTCTTTGTTAGAGAAAGCAAGCCCCAAACGTGGGTTTTTAGAAGGTGGTATTTTGTTTTATCCTGGTGTTAAACCAGACGGTAATACCGCAATGCCAGTTTTAAATCCAAGAACAAAGACTTATGACTTTATGCCGAACATCACTGCATTTCATGTGCCAGTTGATAGTGACTTGGGTAAAAAAATTAAAAATGCTAAAATGATGATTGCAGCCACTGGCTTCTTTGATAAGCTAGGTAGCACCACTGAAGGCAGATTAGATAACACAAATACGTTAAGCACTAAAGATGTTATAGTTCAAGGTACAACTTATGTTGAAGAAATGCCAGGAGTATCTACTAGTGGATTAGATAAACTAAAGAAATTTGTAGAAGCAAATGCACAAGTAATTGATAACTATCTTGCACCAAAGCCAGGATTGAATAGTCCAGGTGGCGAATTATACACGTATCTAAATAAACATTTGAGAACAACAGGGTTATTAAAAGATTTCCCTGCTTGGGCACAACAGAATTTAAGTCCTAAGAAAGCTGAAATCATGCTAAGTGATAAAGCTGGATTGAAGGCAACGTTGGGTGCAGTAGAAGCTATCACTAACGAAAAAATGAATATTATCAAGTCATTAAGTATTGGGTTACACGGTGGTATAATGCAAACTAACCCAGAAGGTTATGTTCACTCACACCCTGAAATTGATTTACAACATGACTTACCGGGTCAATTCTTGAAACTTATTGACCAATTAAATTGGAAGCCTAGAAGATTATGAAACGCACAGGTAATGGAAAAATAGCAGTAGTTGGTTGGGGTCGTGGTATGGGACACACAGGTCACATGTACCTTGCCGACGCCGTAATTACACAAGCAAGAGATATGAAAGCTGATGCTTATTTCTTTGTAAGTAAGACTGTCGGTAAAGACGATCCATTATTCCCCGAAGAAAAAATTAAAATCTATCAAAGAGTATTCCCGCAGCAAGCTAATATTTTTTCAGCGCAAGGTAACTTAAATGATGCGTTGAAAGAGATAGCACAAATGGGTTATCAGGGCGTAGTAGTAGTTGTAGGAGCAGACCAAAAGCAATCATTCGGTTATTTAGAGCGTCCTACCAAAGAAGGTATCCCTGCATATCAAAGTTTCGGATTAAAGAAACTAAGAGTTATTAGTAGACAAGAAACACGTAGTAAATTTGCAGGTGAAGAGGGACCTCGTGCTACCCCAATGCGTGAGATTTTATTAAGCCCAACTGCATCAGAACAAGAAAAATTTGCAGTATGGCGCAGAGATATGCCAGAAGCATTAAGTGACGAAGAAGTTCAAGATTTAATGCGTAAAGCGGAGCAAAGATTGATGACAAGTAATAAAACAAAAAAACTTAAAGAGTTCATTGAAAGAGTCAAACCAATGATGTCATCTATGACAACAGAGCAAAGACAAAAAGTATACAGTTTACTTGAAACCGCACTAAAAGACAAACAAGATTTAGATGCAAAGCGTAAAGCATTAGATGATATGGAACGTGAACCGGGACATGACAAAGAAGCTATTCGCCAGCGTAAATTGGATTTGGAAAAAGAAGCTCGAAACAAAAATGTTAGTGAGGGTAGTGATGAGCGTAAACAAAATGCACTATGGGCACAGATTACAGCACACGAAAAGGCTGCTAAGAAGTCTAAAGACCTAAAACAACAACATCACTTGAAAATGGCTAATCAGTTGCGTAGTCAATTAAAGACTAGTGATACTGAAGGCTCTCTGAATGAATTTGCGCCAGATGAAGGTAGCGGTGGTCGTAAGTTCATTCCTTGGACAGAGTTCATTGAGCAACTAAAGCAAATATTACACAAAGACTTTGACTGTAAAGAGAACATTGTTAAGTCAACAATCAAAGCCCGTTTTGTCCCACATGATCCAATGGAGTATGGACCAACAATGCTTTACTCATATTATGAGACAAGAGCAGGTGGTCGCAATAAAGGTGCAGTAAGCACTCGTGGTAGTATCCAAGTTGGCAAGTATACCGGTGGTGGCTTTACTGGACAAATAGAAGGCAAACTACTGACCACATTCAGTTTGTTAAAAGGTCACCCATTTGAGCGTCACTTTGATTTGACATTTGACAACATCTATAAGATTGCCAATATCATTCAAGGTAATACACAAGGTGCTTTAGAGTTCAAACCAGAACAACAAGTAAATGAATTTGCTCCATCTGATGACGGTGATAATGGACAAGAAGATATGTTCTTTAAGTATGCTAAGTTATGGTATAATGGTAACTTGCAAGTACAACAAAGAATTGAAGAAACTCTAGCACAAGCTGGTTGGGAAATCGGTGAATTAGAATCAGAAGAAGGTGGTGTATTCATTGTTCAATCTGGTGATGAAAATGGCGACACTTACATGGGCTGGTCAGCAGAAGACTTAGGTGGACAATTAAATGAATTCGCTCCGAATGATGGTGGTGATAGCAGAGTTCCAATGCACTTTGTTGTTGAAAAAGAATTGTACAACACACGCTCTAAGTGGAAGAAGTCATACAACCCTGAAGGTGGCGGAGTTCTTTTATTTACTACTAAAGAAGAAGCAATTCAAGCCGCAGAAAAGTTCAACAGAATTGATAAAAATCGTGAATTCAAATACGGTGGAACACAAATGGCTCAGGTAGATGATGAAAACTTGAATGAGTTTGCTCCCGGTAACGGAGATGATGGTTTACCGTACGCCGAGTATCAAGTGTATCAATGTAACCCACTAGACCAATTTGATTGGATCGGTGGTCCATTATATCAAACAGATAGTATGGGCATGGCTCACAAGTATGCGTATGAGCAGTATGTAAAACATCGTCCAAAAGCGTTTATGATTTGGCAAGAACGTAGTCAAGGTAGCCGTGGTAATTACGGCGTCAAGGGTTTGTCTGATGGATCAGAAGATATACAAGAGTCAGGTATCTCTCGTAGAGGTATCTTAAAAGGCTTAGGAGCAGCAATGGCTGCAGGTGCAGCAGGAAAAGCAAGTGCTATTGCTGGTGCTTTCCCAACACCAAGTCATCAGCAGGCAATGTACGCGGCTGCGGCACAATCAAATAGAGCCCAGGCAGCCGAATTACAAAGACAGAATAATGCTGCCCGCGCCGCAAAACTAGACGCAGCTACTAAGGATATCGAAAGACTAAACAAGATTAATTTCCACGGTGGTAAAGTTACTCCTATTAATGCTACATGGGATGGTGACAGTGACTTCATGGATGTAGATGGTACGAAATACGCAATGGCAAGTAGAATGCCTATCCGTGGCAATGAGCCCGGTAATATGAAACTTGTATCTACTCGTGAAGGACATCAAGTTTACATGTGGACACGTAATAGTCTAAAGGGTGTTGTAGGTCGTTACTTCTACCCGGCACCAGTCAATGAAGATTTGAGCCCAGAGCAAGAAAAAGCAGGTCAACTTGGTCCTACTGAAAAAGTCAAGAATAACAATATCGGTAAACTAGTAGGTGAAAACTTAGATTACTTAGATGAAAAATAATTTGACCCCCTCTTTAGAGTGTAAATATTTACATCTTTAAAGAGGACCAAATGGCAAAGAAGAAACAAGAAGAAAAAACAGTTCCAGTAGAAAAAGTTCAGGAAATTGCTGAACAAGCTCAACAGGAACAAAAAGCTCAAGACGGGCAAGTTCAGGTTAACGTAGATTTTTTACGAACAACTAAAGTACATATTGCTATGCCCTGTTACGGTGGCATGTTGACTGAATCTACATTCATGTCATTCATTAAGTGGGCTAATACAGCTCGTCAATTAGGTATCGATTGGACACTAGAAACAATGGTCAACGAATCACTAATCTCACGTGCTCGTAATACTCTAACTGCTAAGTTCTTGGAACAAGAGGGTGCAACTCACTTATTCTTTGTTGACGCAGACATTGGTTGGGAACCATGGCACTTGTTAGTATTGTTAAACCGTGACGTTGACGTTATCGGTGGACTATACCCAATGAAGACTATGCCAATCAAGTGGGTAGTTAACGGATTTGAGGGAGCAGAAGAAGGTACTGATGGCTTACAAGAAGTATCTAAAGCAGGTACAGGTTTCTTGCTGATGAAGCGTCATGTTTTTGAAAAGATGAATAGTCACCCGGCAGTTAAACCATACAAAAACGATATCGGTTTAGATCCAAAGTACGACAAACATTTGAAAACATACTTTGACACAGCAGTTCGTCAAGGTCGCTACTACAGTGAAGACTGGACATTCTGTGAAAACTGGCGTGATTTAGGTGGTAAAATCTGGGTTGATAAGCGTGTTCTATTGCGTCACTCAGGCGCTTATGTTTTCTGTATGGAGAATCAGCAACATCTATTGAATACAATTGGACCAATGTATTTGGAAGAACAAAAGAAAAAAGAAGGTAAGTAAACTTCAATCTTTTGACATTATAGGATACCGCAGGCAACTGCGGTATCCGTTTTTATGATAAATAACATATGAACCTCAGAGAATTAGATAATTTTAAAATGAGCGATGCTATTCACTTCCATAAGGAACTGAATCCTGTCATTTTTGACGGAGATAGTATGAAAGAGAATGTGAGAGTTCAATTATTGAATATCGCAGAAGATTTCGTAGACCATTTGGGCATTAGAGATTTAAATATCAAGGACATTACTATCAGTGGTAGTGCGGCAGCTTATAGCTACACCCAGTTTTCAGATATCGACTTACATATTCTAGTAGATTTCAATGATTTCAATGATGACGATGTATATCGTGAACTGTTCCATGCTAAAAAGACAGTTTATAATGACCAACACGACATTACAATTGGTGGATTTGAAGTAGAGTTATATGTACAAGATTCGAATCAACCGGTTATTAGTTTAGGTGAGTATTCAGTAATGAATGATAAGTGGATTCGTTTGCCTAGAAAACGTAGAGCAAACTTAGACCAAGTTGCAACTAAGTTGAAGTATGAAAAATTATCGAGTTTAGCAGAATTTGCATTGAAATCATCAAGCCCTGCTAAAATCGAAGGGGTGTTAAAAGTAATTAAAAAATATCGTCAAGCAGGGTTAGATATGCACGGTGAGTTTGGTCCCGAGAATCTAGCGTTCAAAGCACTTAGAAACAATGGTGTCATTGGTAAGTTGTACGATAAGTTAAATGAATTACACAGTAAGAAGTTAAGTCTTCCTGAATGTAGTGGATACATTCCTAGCGAGAAACAAAAAAATGACCCTCGTTGGAAAATGGCATTGACTGTTGATGTTACTCCATATTCAATACAAGATAATGCTAAACGCTTGGGAAGCAAAATACAAAGAAACGGACGACCTCCGTTGTTGAGACCATAATAAGGAAAATAAAATGTCAAAGACGCCAGAACAAACCATTATTGATACATCAGTTGATCCTAGTTTGAGCTACTTGCAACCGTCACAAGTGGGACAAATCGTATCATCTGAAAATGGTATTATTACTACTCGCACTGATAAAGGCGTAGTATACAATACTGTAGAAAACGTAACTAGAGTTATTAGTAAAGTTGTCGAAACTAACGTTAACGCTGACTGGAACGCAACCGAAGGTTCAGGTCTTATTAAGAACAAACCTAACTTAGGAGTGTATGCTACACAAACTCAAGTAAATCAATCTATTGGTAGTGCTATTGGCAATTTGATTAACGGTGCACCAACTGCATTAGATACGTTAAGTGAAATTGCAAACTCCTTAGGTAATAACAGTAGTTTAGCAAGTACAATTACAAACCAGTTAGCTAACAAAGCAAACACATCATATGTTGATGAGTTGTATAACACAATATCATTGAATGATATTGGAAACATGCATTTTGACAACACCACGATGTCGCCAGTTAGCAACGTAAGCAACATCACACTTCAAGTAGGTGGAGACCAGAATTTTGTATTTGATACTAATGGTGATTTAAGTATTCCTGGCATGTTAGTGACAACTGGCGTTGGCACTCCTAGATTTTCAAGCGCAACTGACTTTATCATTGATGCTCAAAACAGAGTTAAAATTGAAAACGGTGCATTTAAGTTAGCATCAAAGACTAATGCTGAACGTGCATTGATGTTGGCACAAGCCGGCGACATGATTTATAACACAACTTCAAATGAAGTTCAAGTTTATAGAAATGGAGCTTGGAGTTCTGTTGGCTCCGGTGGTAGTGCAAGTACTGGTAATTTTACATTTACCGATAATACTATAACCACAGACGATGGTACACAAGATATAGTATTATCTATTCAAGGCTACAATGCCACCCAACCTACTCCGGAGTTTGTTGATTTTAGTTGGACATTCGACGCCCGCGGTGGCTTAACACTACCAAGTTCTTTGTTCTTTGAACATGCCTATTTTACTGCTGAAAATAGTGAACAAATATTTGCTGGTAATACAAACAAAGATTTCCGCCTTCGCACAATGAATAATTCAGTGCCTGGTATAAATGATTGGATTTTTGATATAGATGGTACATTAACAGTTCCTGGAACAATTACTAAAGGTGACAATTTAACATTGAACAGCTTAGGTGCAACATCAGGAAATGTTGCGGCTGTTGTTGCTGATGGAGATGCTGGTAGAGTATTTGTAAGAACTGACAACGGGACAGCAACTAAATCATGGGAATTTGATATCAACGGTAATTTGAAACTACCAGCTGGCGGCGACATTCTTAACAGTTCAGGACAAAGTGTTTTAGGCGGTAGTGGTATTGATTTAAGCAATGTAGTACATATTACTAATACTTCATTCTCTAGTTTAAGTACGAATGGTGCATTGATTGTAGATGGTGGCGTTGGCATCGGCGGTAACTTGAATGCAGACGGTGTGACACATGTGTTTAATGGTAATTTGCATGTTACGGGTCCAGACTCACATTCTTTCTTCTTAGGTGTAGATGCTGATGTTCAATCATTGACAGCGCCTTTGCTTATTGCAAAAGATTCATACTCAACGTATGTTCAGGCTGGTCTAATTAACTCAAGTCAATTTGGTAGTGCTGATTGGGTAGCATATGGTGACCAAGGTGACGACCAAAGTGGTTGGACAGACATGGGATATACAAGTTCAAACTTTAATGATCCTAATTACACTGTCACTGGTAAAGGTGATGGTTATCTATTTGTTAAGGGATTGGATTATAACGACCATCAAATTGATAATCAGGGTGGTAATTTAATTCTTGCTACTGGTAGTACAGGAACAACTAATGACATTGTTTTTGCTACAGGTGGATTTTTAACTCAAAATATTTTTGCTAGAATCTCACATGCAAACAATTCATTTGAGCTTTCACATACCGGTGCATCTATCAAATTCCCAGATGGCTCAGTACAAACAACAGCCTACACTGGACAAAGTGTAGGCTCAGATACCGGCAATATCACATTCAGTGACACTACATTGACTAGCTCTAACGGTAATGTTAAGATTCACTTTACTCCTTCAGCTAGCCCGGCAGTCGAATTTAATTTTACTGAGACAGGTGAATTTATTTTACCAAATGGTGGTACACAACGAAGTGTAGGTATTGTAAGTTGCCCACCGAACGTAGACACTGTAATATATACCAGCATAGAACAGTATACACATACATTGAAATTATTGTTATGTATTGAAGGATATGAAGGTAGCAATACTGGTAATGATTTCGATACGCAAAGTTGCGAAATGATAGTTGCAAAGAGTCATAGAAATAACACTGTGTCCGGTAGTGCATATGGTTTAGTTTATACTAGTGCTAGTCCATTAGTAACACTATCAACACGTTGGGATGTTGCAACTAGTAGAATAGAGGTTATCTGTAGACCTGCAAGTTTGACTAACAGTGTTTCAGTTCGTATTACCGGTACTGAATTAAGAACAACACAACTCTAATTAATAGGAAATAATAAAAATGACAATGAAACCTTTTGAAATTCAAAGCCCTGCACTTAGCATCAATGGTGTACTAATTGATACTAGTGCTCAAGGCAAACTAGTTATTCCGGGTGTAACTAGAGCAGGTACTAGTGTTGCGATTGAAGTTGACGATACCGATGACCAGACAACAGAATGGACGGGTACCCCAGTAGTTATCGACGGGTACACATATTATACTGCAATTCAAGGCAATAGTCCGATTAACGGTTGGACTGCTGCTACATATGAAGTTGATGAAATAGACGATGATGGTTTTATTGATGAGATTAATGTTGTTACCGGTGGCGCAGGTTACACAGGTGAAGCAGTAACGTATAGTCAAACAATGTATGCTGCACCGGAAAATACATTAATCGACCCATCGACTATTAATGATTGGGTAGAAATTCCGTTCAAAGTTCGATGTGGCGCAGGTGAAATTGAAAGTGAACTCGGCGGCAGCGGTGGAGCTTCAGCCCTCGAACAATTAGAAGATGTTGACTTGAGTGATCCAACAAACGGGCAAGCTCTTGTGTGGGACAGCAATGATGAAGTTTGGAAGAATCAAACTATATCCGGTGGTAGCGGCGACCTGGGTTCGTTTATTTTTGATAGCAATACAATTAGTGTAGAGTCTGGTGCAGACATTTATATCGAAACCAACGAAACTGGCGGGCCAGGTGAAAGTAGATTGGTATTAAAACCGCAGGATGACGACGGCGGAGATAATCCAACTCGCTTAGAAGGTTCCTACGGTGTAGGCATTTGGACTAATACTACTGACACGGAGAAGAAATGGTTGTTTGGCACAGATGGTAGTCTAACATTCCCGGATAACACGGTACAAACAACAGCCTACACAGGACAAAGTGGTGGTGTAACTGTTACTACAGACTTGTGGATAGCGGCTGGTACTAGTCCAGGCGGCGCCGCAGTCGTAAGTTCAACTAATGGTGTAGATTGGACAACATCAGATTATTTGATGGAAGGTCTAACTATTGAGAAAGTGGCCATTGGGCCAGACAGAATTGTTTATATTATAACTGGCTTGCCAAATGGTGCGTCTTCTGGTTTGTACCACACTGGTGCTCCTGAAAACACTCCGGTATTAGCAACTGGTACTGATTTTTATGGTATGGGTTTTCCGCTAGAATGGCGCGAACTTAACTACTTAGGCGGCAAGTTTGTTGCTGTTGGTAGTTATATTGTTGGTCAAACTATTAGCACAGACATTACTAGTTTAACACTTGCGGCAGGTGATAGACCAACATGTCAGTTGACAATAACTAATACTACTTGGGATTATGATGGTCAACTAATAACAATCACAGGTGCTACAAATACTGAACTAAACGGAACTTGGAGACTAGTGTACAACAGTTTAGATACACTAGAAACAGGAATATATGATATACTCACTCAAGATTGGCAACCTACATCTTTCACTTCAACAGATTTATCTGGCGCAGTCATAACTGACTTTGACGGTGACTCTACCTTCCCAATGTATGCTTATTCAACTGATGGTATTTCATGGACTTACGGAACAGTTGACGGCGAATACATTACGACGGTGCTTGGAGAAACTCCAGTAGCCGCAATGGCAGACGTTGCTTACAACGGAACTGGTTATTTAATCCCCGTTGTTGACAATAAGTTCAGCTACGGAGACGATCCGTATGCTAGTGGACCAGGCACTTTTTATATCACTGACCTAGCAGGCGGCGCAAACGAGCCTCAGTTTATTCCTGGTGGCGGTCCAAATAGTCTTCCTGGAAAATACAACAACATTGCTGCCTACGCTGACGGTACATTCTTTGTAAGTGACGACCAATATACAGTATGGACTAATGCTGATCCTACTAACGATCCGTGGGTAGACCACAACATGCAATCAGCATTAACTACACACTTTGGTTATAGTGTAGGTAATGGACCAGGCGAGAACAATAGTGAAATATATGAATCGGTAGCAGGTACAGTTGGTGGCGAACAGATGTTTGTGGCAACTATTGATGATGGAGCAGTTGTTTGGACTACTGACAACGGAACAACTTGGAACGTAGTTACAGTTGCTCCAACCGTACTATCTGTGCCATTAAGTGCTCAAGGTACTATCACAAGTCTAGACTTTGACGGCATTGACACCCCATCTGACTGGGAAAAGATTACAATTCAAGTCTCAGGTAACGATGACGTTAGATGGAACGGCACTTATTATGCCTATAACAACACACCTGACAATATCTATAAACTTTATGATGGTGTAGAAGGTAACGCTATTGACAGCACAGGCTGGACAACCCCGACAACTCCATTAACTGTTACACTATCTCAAGGCAATAGTTTAAGTAAGTTACACATAGCAGATGATACTTGTATAGTTTTTAGTGGTGACACCGAAAATAAACTATATCGTTCAACAAATATGACAACTTGGACGAGTGTGTTTACTAATGACGCATACGGAATTAATGATATCTACTATGCTACTAGAACAGCAACAGCAACTAATCGTTTAGACTATACAGACGAAAGAACTGGCTACAACAGTACAGCAGTATTAACATATGACTTTGATGTAGATGTTGATAATGCTCACTTGAATATTAACGGCGATGGTAGTTGGGAAATAGGTAGTGAAAACTTTGATACTATGATTTACTCTGCTGGTCCAGAAGAACCAACAAACATCATTGTTCAAGCAAACAATAGATACTGGACATTCAATGATGCCGGTGGTTTTAGATTCCCAGACGATACTGTACAAACAACAGCGTTTGTAAATCGTAACATTAATGTAGACGGTGGCGGTGCAGCAGTACACTTTGAACAAGAAGTAGGATTCGTTGATGGTGGATTCAGCGCAACAAGACACGGTGTTGCGGATCCAGTATTCAATGGCGGTGACAGATTGACCGAAGACAATCAATTTAACTTAAACGGCGGTGGAGCATAAACAATGGCAAATAAAATTCAACTAAGACGAGATACGGCTGCTAACTGGACTAGGATTAATCCTATTCTAGCAGATGGCGAACCAGGTCTTGATATTACTAATAATAAAATCAAGATGGGTGATGGTACAACAGAATGGGCTGACTTGTCTTATCTAACTGTAGATGAGCATACTAGACTGGTTAACGACAATGCTGTTGTAACTTTGAACACTGACGGAGTATTAAACATTCCCGGCACTATTCATAACACTAACGGCATTACTATGACATCAGGTCGTGGTGCTGTTGAGTTTGGTGTTAACTTAGAAGCGCCAGGTCAAGCGTCACACTTTCACATCAACAAAACAGTTGAGACATCAAGTACTACTGATTTATTCTTTGGTGACGATAGTAACTATGTTAAACTACCATCTAACGGTGGAGTAGTGATTGGCACAGACGGTGCAACAACTTGGTCATTTGATGTTAATGGATCTTTAATTGTTCCTTCAGTTGAAAGTACAATCGTATCAGAAGTAGGCACTGATGCTACCACACTTAATATTACTAATATTACTGTTAATGGTAGTAATCAAGTTACGGTAACAACTGGTGCAAATCACGGCATAACTCAAAACGGTACTAAAGTTAAAATTGAAGGTTTGACAAGATGTACAGAACTTAACGATGGTCTGTTTTATGTAGTACCTGATGCTCAGAATACTTTTCTCTTGTTTACCGACGTTGACTATACAGTTCAGTTTGACGGGAGTTTATTAACTGAGGATTATATAACACTAGGTAATAGAACGACTGTTAGCTCAGGAACTCAAACATCACTGGATACAACTCCGCTTGTTGGTCAATCTGTAATAGCATTTTATGGCAATTCATACATCCGTATTGCCCCGAGCAATGACTTTGACTTTGGCCTAGGTCCATTTACTATTAGTTTTTGGGTGTATCAAACTTCTTATGCTAACAGTCCGAGAATATTTTCTTTTGGATCTTATCCAACTGAAACATTGGCAATGAGTTCAGATAACGACATCACTTCATACACTTGGCTTAACGGCCAACAGGTTGGTGACGGGCTAGGTGGATTAGATTTAAACACTTGGTACTATGTTGTGATTACTAGATTTGAGAACACTATTAGATGGAGCTTTAACGGTAACGCCGGTAATTCAATGCCTGGGTTGGCCTATGATATGACCTTGGCTACTACTAAGTATTTGACTATCGGTAACAATGGTGACGGCAATGCTGGATTCGCTGGCTACATTAGAGATTTTAAGATTAATGTTGGTGTTGATGTTAATTCAATCACTGTACCAACAGCACCTGCTACTGTTGACACTCCTTATACAAAACTGTTGTTACTTGCTTCAACTTCTGATATCTCAGGCAGTGCTTCAATATCCGGCGGTGGGCAAGTTACAGAAAAGATTCCAAGCGGTACTATTAACATTGTAACAGCACCAGGTCCTAACGACAGCGACCACGGTGACGTTAACTTAACCGCAGGATTTGCTACACTAAAAGTTGACGGTAAACGCCATGTTGTAGCAGTATCAAACCCAGGTGGTGACTTTCCAATTAACGGTTCAGGACAAAGTACAATACTCATAGATGCCGGCACAGAAACTAATCCAATTGATGCTACTACAGATTTTAATTGGTATAATAATGTGTGGTATGTCGCACCGGACACCGGATATAACGGTTCAGGAACAACACACACTATTCAAGTACCATTACCAGAGCGTGTAGGTGTAGAAGTAACCATTATTAATGACACAGAAGCCGGACTACTCATAGTAGACTTCGATGGTCCTATTCAAAACATGGTTTCTTTTGAAAGTATTAAAATGATATCATACAAAGACCCAGCAGGTGAAATTTGGTGGTGGGTAACTGGCTCATACAGTTGGTAAGGATAACAGATGATTAATAAAATTGATTTACAACAAGTTAACGTCCCGGCATATCTTAGATTAGATGGACTGGCAACTGAACTAAACAAAAACTTTGAAACACTAGCAACAGCAATTGAAAGTGTAGATGCTGAAGGTATTGTCACTGTTCCTGGACCTCAAGGCGACAAAGGTGAACAGGGCGTTCAAGGTCTTCGTGGTGAACAAGGTGTTCAGGGCGTTCAAGGTGAGCAGGGACCTAAGGGAGAACAAGGTGAGCAGGGACCGGCAGGTCCTGCGGGTCTAGGTCTTCCTGGTTTTAAGTCTGCCCGAGTGGATGCGGGCGTACCAGTTCAGTTAGATGATATCATGGTACAGTTGAATACTAGTAGTCCTCGTAGCCTACAATTCAAATTAGCTACAGGCACTATGAGTGTTCACATTAGTGGTATTATCTACTGGACTAATAATGGTAATGGTAATATAGGAGCCAACTACTGGCAAAGTAAAACATTAACAACTACATGGCAACAGCCATTTGGTTGGGACTTTCCTTGGGCTAATGATAACGCAGTGTATAACTTACAAGATATGACTAACGGTAGATTCTATAGAATCACTTTAAGCATTGGTAACGGTTATAAAAACAACTTCATCGTCATGGAACGATTGGTATAACGATAAATAATAATAGGAGATATATAAATGTCAAGCAAAATTCAATTAAGACGAGATTCAGCCGCAAACTGGACCGCAACAAACCCTATCTTAGCTCAAGGTGAGCCGGGTTTAGAAACAGATACAAACAAAGTCAAATACGGTGACGGTTCAACAACTTGGAACTTACTTGACTATGCCGCTGGCGGATCCGGTGCAGGCGACTACTCTACTGGTTTCAGTGACGGTATCAACGACAACACCTATCACTTTGTCAAAGTACAAGGTAAGAAAGAGTTTACCTTTGAAACAGAAGGATATAAAGTAGTTGAAATTACTCTAACTGCTCCAATGGTTGCAAACTTAGTTGCTGATGGTAACTTAACATTTACAGCCTCAGACACTCCTGTGATGGCTGCTATTTGGTTACAAAAAAATACATACAATAATAATTTGAGCGTTTACAATAAAGTTGATTACGATGCTAACAACCTTACTGACATCTTCAGTAGTATGACTAGCCCAAGTGCCGGTAACTTTCTAATTAACATAACTGCTACTGGTTTTGTAGCAGGTGAAAAGATTGTTATCAAGTACTATACAGAAGGTACAATCTATGTCGGTAGTTATTACAATAACTACGGTGATTATGTTCCTGACGTTTCTGAATCTAGCGCAACTAACACTGTTACTATTGACAATATTGAGTTTAACAACAACCTAGGTGACGGCACCAGTGGCACAGCATTATATGACTTGCTAGATGCAGATTATCTTGACAGACATGAACTTGTTTTTGTACAAGGTGATAGAGATGACCGTCGTAACATTACTAATGTTGTTAATAACAGTGGTGTTA
>JACCEC012367672.1_pt1 | contig 17927 bp, 17 predicted proteins | sample 7450121 | NCBI WGS metagenome assembly JACCEC01 (sample SAMN15323455, study PRJNA562643) | freshwater metagenome | isolation source: river surface water | place: USA:Blue River Watershed | collected 2017-08-18 | reverse complement strand
TGAAGTGGCTTTTGAAGAGCTGCGTCGCCAACAGAGCCTGTTCAACAACGTACCGCCGTGGATGGTAGATCGCGCTCTGCGTAATCTGCTGGTCGACGTGACCGGTAATACGCACCGGGCCGTGTTCTGTATCGACACACTCTATTCGCCCGATAGTTCGACGGGTCGCCTGGGCCTCTTGGAAATGCGTGCGTTTGAAATGCCGCCGCACGCCCGCATGAGCCTGGCGCAGCAGCTATTGATGCGGGCACTGGTCGCGCGCTTCTGGCAAAAACCGTATCAGCCGGAAACCCTGATCCGTTGGGGCACTGGCCTGCATGATCGTTACATGCTGCCGCACTTTGTCTGGGCGGATCTGTGCGATGTGATTGAAGAGCTGAACCAGTCGGGCTATGCCTTCAAGGCGGAATGGTTTGCGCCGCACTTTGAGTTCCGCTTCCCGCATATCGGTGAAATGGATATTCAGAATGTGCGCATGGACATTCGCATGGCTTTGGAGCCCTGGCATGTGATGGGTGAAGAGGGCGCTCAGGGTGGTACCGTCCGCTACGTGGATTCGTCGCTCGAGCGGGTGCAGGTCAAGGTCAATGGCTTTATCGAAGGCCGCCATGTCGTCACCTGTAACGGCGAACGCGTGCCGCTGCATCCGACGGGTGTACAGGGCGAATACGTCGCTGGCGTCCGCTATCGCGCCTGGCAGCCGCCCAACTGTCTGCACCCCACGATTGGCGTGCATGCACCACTCACTTTCGATCTGATCGACACCTGGTCGCATCGTTCGCTGGGTGGTTGTCAGTACCATGTGACGCATCCGGGTGGTCTCAGCTACGAGACCTTCCCGGTGAATGCCTACGAAGCGGAGGCGCGTCGCCTGGCACGCTTCTTCCGGATCGGTCATACTCCGGGAGAAATCCGTGTGGACCAACGTCACCTCAACCCGGATTTCCCGTTCACGCTGGATTTGCGTCTGACCTGATTTGCCGGAATTGTTGTTAACCCTTATGCCTCTCGTTTCATCGCAGCAATCTCAGAAGCAGACGCAGACGGTAGCACCGCCGCTCCTCGCCGGATATGCCCGGCGAGCGACAGCGGCGGAGCGCTACGATGAGCTCTGTGCGGCAGATGGTTCAGCGCGCCCGCACTGGTTGCCGCTGCTCGAACTCTTGGGCGGCACGCGGCCGGCGGATATTGAATCGCGTCTGGCGAGTGCCCAGCAGCACATTCGCGACGAAGGCATCACTTACACCATTTATGCCGATCCGCAGGGTAAAGATCGGCCATGGGCGCTGGATGAATTGCCCCTGGTTTTGCCGGGGGAAGAGTGGGCCGCGCTCTCCTATGGGTTGGCGCAACGCGCCCGCTTGTTAAATCGTGTGTTGGCCGATCTATACGGGCCGCAAACTTTGCTGCATCAAGGCATTATTCCCCCCGAGGTGATTTTTGGGGCCGGCGGCTGGTTGCCCGCGGCTTTTGGCACCAAGGCACCCGCTAATATTTTTCTGCATAGTTACGCAGCCGATTTACTCCGCGCACCCGATGGTCAATGGTGGGTCGTTGCCGACCGGACGCAGGCGCCTTCCGGGGCAGGCTATGCGCTAGAAAACCGCATGATCATGACGCGGGCCTTTCCCGAACTGCTTGCGCAGATGCCGGTCGCTTCGCTGACCGGTTTCTTCTCGGCGCTGCGCGAGTCCTTGGCGTCGCATGCCCCGTGTGGTGATGAGTCGCCCCGTGTTGTGGTGCTGACGCCTGGGCCGCTCAACGAAACCTATTACGAGCACAGCCTGCTGGCGCGTTACCTCGGCTTCCCGTTAGTGGAAGGGGGCGATCTTGCTGTGCGTGACGGCTGTGTCTGGCTCAAAACGATCAGCGGATTGCAGCGTGTTCATGCCATTCTGCGCCGACAGGATGATGTTTATTGTGACCCGCTGGAGTTGCGTAGCGACTCAGCCCTGGGCATCGCCGGGCTGACGGATTGTGCCCGTCAGGGCACCGTGCTGATGGCCAATGCCCTGGGCAGTGGCGTCGTCGAGTCCGTGGCGCTTCAGGGCTTTTTGCCAGCGGCCTGCCGCTTTCTGTTGGGTGAAGAGTTGGCGCTGCCGTCTGTCGCTACCTGGTGGTGTGGTGAGGCGGCGGCTATGGATTACGTGCGCTCAAACCTGGAAGATCTGGTCATTAAATCGGTGCATGGCCTCAGCGATTTCCCGCCCATCTTTGGCCAAGATCTGGATGAGGCGGCGCGTGCCCATCTGCTCGAACGCATTCAGGCCAGCCCCGATCGATTCGTGGCGCAAGAATGGGTGCGCCTCTCGCAGGCCCCTGTGCTTAATCGCCGTCCCGGCGCCTTACAACTCGATGCCCGTTCGGTCGGCTTACGTGCCTACGCCGTCGCTGCAGGCCAGGGCTATCAAGTGATGCCCGGTGGTTTGACCCGTGTTGAATCGCATCGCGATGCCCGCGTGGTTTCCATGCAGCGTGGCGGTGCCTCTAAAGATACCTGGATCCTGCAGTCGGGTGAGAACGAAGAACTGCCGTTTCAAGCCGAGGCGCCTGCCGTCATCTCGCCGGTCATTCATACCGGCGTGCCTTCTCGGGTGGCGGAAAATTTATTCTGGATGGGGCGTTATACCGAACGGGCCGAGGGCATGGCGCGCTTGCTCCGATTAACTCTGAGCGAGCGACTGCATCATGCGCGTCGGCATGGGGTCGTTGCGCTCCACGAACTGGTGTGGCGTTATGGGCTGGTGGCACTGCCTGAAGGCGGCAAAGATGCTGCGCGCATTCCGGTAGAAGCCCTGATACGTTGCGCTACGAGCCCACAGTACCCGCAAGGATTGGCACAAACGCTTGATGAACTGGGACGCGTCGGGTTTTCATTGCGGGATCGTCTCTCGCATGACCACTGGCGCGCCATGAACCGGCTGGTTAATGATCAGGCCCTTGCCCCCAATGTCACGCTGGGTCCGACACTGGTCTGGCTGGATCGCGCCGTCGCGGGTTTGGCCGCGCTCTCCGGGTTTTCACTGGACGCCATGAATCGGGATGCAGGTTGGCGCTTTCTATCGTTGGGTCGCCGGCTGGAGCGCCTGGTGCTGCTGGCCGGCGCACTGGCTGTGGCCGTGGGTCAATTGCAGCAGGCCGATGCAGAAGGGACGTCATCGGCCGAATCGTCGCAGCCCCTGGACTGGTTGCTTGACCTCACGGACTCTTCCGGATCTTTCCGTAGCCAGACAACAGGCTTGGCCAGTTGGCGCGCTATGCGCAATATCGTGTTGCTGGATGCCACCAATCCACGCTCGCTACGCTTTCAAGTCGAAGGTGTGCAGCAGGCATTACAACGCCTAGGTGAAGATACGGGCGGGGCCATCGTCGGGCTGGAGCAGTCCGGGATACAACTGACCGAGTGGACGATAGGCGGCATTCCAGAGTTGCCCGAGTTGCGCCAGGCCTTCATGACATTGAGCCAGGAAACGGTCGTCTTGAGTGACATGTTGGCGGCACGCTACTTCAGCGTCAGTGAACCTGGCGTCTCGCTTTTATGACAGCCATGCCCGCTTCGCCACCCATCTGGAAGCGTTATCACGTGGCGCATGACACGGAGTATTGCTATGCCTATTCGGTCAGCAACGCCCGTCACCGTGCGCATCTGATTCCGGGCGATCGACCGGATCAACAGGTGCATCAGCGTACGCTAACCGTGAACCAGCCGCTCGCTGAATCAGCGGAAGGCATCGACTTCTACGGTAATCACTATCGTGATTTCGCGATCAACGTGCCGCATCGGCTACTCAGCGTACAAGCCCGCATGGATGTATCGGTACGGGCACCGGTCTGGCCGACACACAGTGTGATCTGGACAGGTAAAAGCTTGGCCCGGCGCAGTTTTGATCCGGCTGATCAGGCGGGTACCCGGTTTGCCTTGACCTGTGCGCCCTATCTGGTGGATTCCCCCATGATTCCGGCATTGCCGGAAGCGGCCTCCTGGGCGCTGGCCCATCTGGGTTCCGGCAAGCCCTTGCATCAGCAACTGCTGACGATGACCAAGGCCATCTTTGAAGAATTTGTCTTTGACCCGGCAGCCACCACGGTCGGTACGCCCCTTTCGCAGGTATTTAAAACCAAACGCGGCGTGTGTCAGGACTTTGCGCAGCTGATGATCGCCGCTTTGCGCAGCGTTGGCATCCCCGCCCGTTATATGAGCGGGTACATTCTGACGCATCCACTGCCGGGTCAGCCAAGGCTCGTTGGCGCTGATGCAACGCACGCCTGGGTGGAAGCCTGGTGCCCGGGGCATGGCTGGCTGGGTCTGGACCCGACCAACGGCAAGGCGGTGACGGATGAATTTATTACGCTGGCCTGCGGGCGCGATTACGCTGATGTGATTCCGTTGCGTGGGGTTGTGGTTGGCGGTGGCGAGCATTCGCTTGAGGTCTCCGTCACCATGACACCGGAAGCCGAGTTAACACAAAGCGCCTCCCCACAACACGACTTAAATCAGCACGACCTCAAGCTCGGGAAGCCCGTCGATACCGCAGGTCAGTGAGTCGCCGCGTACAACGGTTGAAACCCCGCCTGGGGTACCGGTAAAAATCAGATCGCCCGGGGCCAGTTCAAAATAATGCGATAAGCGGCTGATCACTTCCGGCACTGACCAGATCACCTGATTCAAGCGGGCGGATTGTCGTGTCTCGCCGTTCACCTTGAGCCAGATGGCTGCATCGGCGGCGGGTGTGCCTGCACTGGCCGGCACAATCCCGGTGATCGGGGCGCCGTGATCCATGCCTTTACCGGGCTCCCAGGGGTGGCATTTTTCACGGGCAATCATTTGCAAATCGCGGCGGGTAAAGTCAATGCCGGTTGCGTAGCCGTATACGTGGGACAGGGCCTCGGCTTCGGGAATGTCCTTGCCGCCCTTGGCCATTGCGACGACCAGTTCAACCTCATGTTGCAGATTGTTGGTGGCCGGTGGAAAGGGGATGTTGCCGCCACCAGGCACCACCGCATCGCGGGGTTTTGAAAAGAAAAAGGGCGGTTCGCGGTCCGGATCGACACCCATCTCGCGTGCATGTTCCGCGTAGTTGCGCCCGACGCAATAGATACGGCGCACCGGGAATAGCGCGTCGCTGCCGACCACAGGAATCAGTGTTTCAGCGGGCGGCGCAAAGGTGTACTGGGTCATGGTCAATTCGTTTCGATCATCAATTTAAGGTCATGCGTTACGTCAGCAGCGGACATTTCATGCGGTACCGTTAACCGCAAACGCCCCTGCTGATCAATCACAAAGCTATTGGTCGCGTGGTCAATCGTGTAGACCAGCGCCGAGTTGGGCAGCAGGGTTTTTTGCCAGAAAATCTTGTACTGCTTCGCCACCAGAGACGTTTGCTCCGGCGTGCCGGTGAGCGCGATAAAGCGTGGGTCGAAAGCATCCATGTAGCGTTTGAGTGCTTCGGGGGAATCGCGTTCCGGATCCAGCGAAACAAAGAGCACCCTCACCTGATCGGACAGCGGGCCGAGTTGACGCATCACTTCGGCTTGGCGTGCCAGATGCGTCGGACAGATGTCCGGGCAGTGGGTGAAGCCAAAAAACAGGCTGACGACTTTGCCTTTGAAATCAGCCAGTGATCGGGGCTGACCGTACTGGTCCGTTAAAGTGAACGCGGGCGCTAGCGGGCTATCTGGCACCGGCTTGGCTTTAAACGGTGGCGGGTTGGTGCAGCTCGCCAGGAGGAGGGCAGCGAGTAGGCCGAGTGCAAAAAGTCTGATCCGGCGCATGGCTCAGAGCCGCTTTGATTTTTGCGATTCTGTCGAGCGCACGGCAATCAACGCGGCTTCGGCAGCGACGAGCAGGAGAAAAGTACCCCAGTGCTGCTTTTGCATCTGCCAGAGCATCAGGCCAAACAAGACGAGGATGAGGGTCGTTAGAAAATCGGGACGTTTCATAAAAAGGTCTTTGCAATGCAGCAATAAATTCTTTGGATCATGACGCCAGTTTAATAGTAAAGTGCACGGAAAGCCTGTCATCCAAAGACAAGCCCTACAAGAATATTGGGTTAACAGCCCTGAGACTAAAGGAGAACGTAGCATGGGTAGTCCTAACATCCTCAAGGTAAGTTCCCTGGACAAAGGCGCAGGTTTTCATCTGCCGACTAGCCAAGCGGATATCGTAACGCCGGATTCACCGGCGATCGAAGTCATGACCGATCTCAAGCAGATTGTTGCGGCCACAGTGGGTTCCGATGTGCTGCTCAGCCATGCCAACCATTTGATGATTTCGCGCGGGGTGCGTTCGCTGCTGGTCACCGGCAGCAAGGGCGATGTCGTGGGTCTGCTCACAGCCACTGACGTACTGGGTGAGAAGCCCATGCAGTGTGTGCAGAAACAAGGCCTGACGCATAGCGAAATTACCGTTAAAGATGTGATGACGCCGCAGAATGATATCGAAGTGCTTACCTTGAAACAGGTGGCTCAAGCCAAAGTGGTCGATATCATCGAAACGCTGAAGGTGCACAATCGTAACCATGCGCTGGTGGTAGATGCGGATCCGCTCACTGAGCGTCAGATGGTGCGTGGCATTTTCTCGGCCTCGCAGATTGCACGTCAGCTGGGTGTTGCCACTCAGATTCATTCAGTTGCCAAGACCTTCGCCCAGATTGAAGCGGTGTTGGCGAGTTGATGCGCTGATCAAGGCCCATTAAGTACAAAAGGCCACGGCGCGTCCGTGGCCTTTTTGTTGCGGTAGGCGCAAAATAAGCAAATGCCTGTCTATAAGAATCACGCTTTCATCCGCTTTATCCGAAACCGCCTGCGTGAGGAGCACCTTGCCTGGCGCATCATGTTCCGTGAAGAGTGGATCTCGCTGTTGGTCATCCTGTTGGGTGTCGTGCTGATTATCTTCTTCACGCGGCCCTTGCCGCCCTGGCAGGTGACGCTGGCGGTCGGGCAACCCGGTTCGACTACCGAGCAAATCGGTAAGCGCTATCAGGAGATCTTCGCCCAGGAAGGTGTCACGCTCAATCTGGTCAATACCGCGGGCTCGCGTGAAAGTATTGTTGAGGCGGATGATGCCAATACCCCGATTAACGCCGGGTTTCTCTTGGGCGGTATTGCGCGTAAAGGTGACTTTCCGCATCTCGTTTCTCTGGGCAGTGTGCAGTACTTGCCGCTATGGCTCTTTTACCGAGGCTCGGAATACCATGGTGCCGATGCCATTAACTATTTTCGTGGCAAGCCGATTGCCATCGGTATTGAAGGCAGCGGCACCGAGCAGTTGCTCACCCGCATTCTTGCCATGCGTGGCGTTAAGATTTCATCAGATAACACCAACCTGCGTCGCCTGACCCATGCCGAAGCGCGTGATCAACTGTTGGCGGACCAGATTGATGCCATGGCCGTTGTTGATGGCTTTGATTCGCCCACCATTCAGGGCTTAATTGCGCATCCCGAGCTGCATATTTTTGATTTTGCTTATGCCGATGCCTACGTGAAGCGCATGCCTTACCTGGAGGTCGTGACGATTCCACGGGGGTCGCTTGACCTCGCCAAGTTGGATCCGCCTAACGATATTCACATGATCGCTTCAACCGTAACATTACTGGTTGAAAAGACGATGCACCCGGCCATACAGCAACTCTTTTTGCAGGCAGCCGATCGCACTAGCGAAGACGCCGAAGGTTTTTTTGGCCGAGCTGATCAGTTTCCCGCCTACATTGATAAAAGCATTCCGCTGAGCGACGTTGCGCAGCGCTATTATGACAAAGGCGCGCCGTGGCTGACCGGCCTGTTGCCCTTCTGGGTGGTGAGCTATATCGACCGTATGTGGTTATTGGTATTGGGCCTGTTTGCCATCATCCTGCCTTTGTTCAGGCTAGTGCCCAATTACCGGCTGTTCCGTTCTCGGCAATTAATCTCAGATGCGTATGACGAACTCAAGGTGATTGAAGAGCGGATGTATGCGGCCACATCGATTGAGCAACTCCGCTATCTGGAGGCGCGCTTAGAAGGGCTGGATGCGGAGCTGGGCGATGTCTGGGTCTCTTCGGATGAAACGAATCGCTTCTACACGATGAAGAGTGCGATTTCGCTGGTCGGTCGCGAGATCAAAGAGCGCATTCATGCCGCTCGTTAGATACGCGGGCGGCTAGATCTTTGCCACTGAGCCAGGCGCCTTCCACTTTGCCGCCGTGCAGCCAATCACCGCAAAGACCAATTCGCGTTGAGGGGTCCCATAAACTGCCCGTTGCTAAGGGCGCAAGCATGTCCGCATAGCGCCAGCGATGAATCGTCCAGGAAGTCGGTACGGCGCCGCCGATATCAACAAAGGCCTTTAGCAGCTGTTCGGCAACGTCATTGGCGTCGTCTTCGATATGGGCCTCGCTCCACAGGGCGGCGGCATGAAGCAGCCAGGTGTCCGTGCCGGTGCGGCCCGGTTTGCTTGAATTGCGGCAGACCCAACGCAGCGGATCCGTATTGACAAAGCCTGCGTCAAAAGACACAGCCAAGGGCTCGTTGAACTGCAGCATCATGGCCCAACTACCGCGCATGGTTGTGTGCGCCGCAATGTCGGCCAGCAAAGGATGGTGGGCTAAGAGGAGCGGCACGGCCTGGGGTGCGGGTACAGCCAACAGCACATTGTCAAAGACCGTCTCAAGCAAGCCCTGTTCAAGCGTCATCGCTTTCCAGCCAGCGCCGCGCTCGACGGGTTTTAGGGCGCTGACCGTCGTGCGCGTCTGCACACTCAGGTTTTCGGCCAGGTAGCGGGCCGGTGCCGTCATTCCTGGGCAGCCCACATAACGGAGCAGGCCCGCTTCTGCATGATGTGCATCGGCATCGCCAAATACGCTTATTCGAGGCGACCATAATGCAGCAACGCCCGCCTGCATCCAACGCCCGACCTCCGCTGCAAATACCGGATCCCTGGCCGTAAAGTACTGCGCGCCATGATCACATTGCCACTCATCACCGCGTCTTGTGCTCATACGGCCAGCCACGCCGCGGCTTTTTTCAACGACCAGCACATTGTGGCCGAGTGATTGCAAGCTTGTTGCACAAGAGAGGCCGGCAATGCCGGCGCCAATAATTAAGGTGTTCATTCCGAGTAGCGTTGGAGCGCGTGGTTTATCTTAGGCTCAGCCATTTAATCAACCGGTGCCATAGCGAGGCATGTTGAGCGAAGCGCGCTGATTCAGCTTTGGCGTAAGACATCATCTGCGCGCGGGCACAACATTCGCCAGAAGAGATATCGGGTTGCGTTTTGAGAGACATACGAACTTTGCGCTGAGAAATTGTTACTCGAATATAGCTGGGCTTTGCTGTTTTGTCCTAGACAAATGTAAAATTTGTGCATGGCACTCACCGTAGCTAACCCACAAGGCATGCAAGTCGTTTGGTTCAAGCGTGATTTGCGTGTGCATGACCATGCCGCGCTGACTGCCGCCGCCCAAGCAGGCAAAGTCCTGTGCATTTACGTGTGCGAGCCCCAGCTTTGGCAACAGCCTGATGCCTCCGGACGTCAATGGCATTTTTTGCTGGAAAGCCTCTCTGATTTGCAGCGCAGCTTGGCCCGAAGAGGGTCACGGTTACATGTGCTGGTCGGTGATATGACGGAAGTGCTGGAAAAACTCCATCAGCAGCTACCCATTGCCGCGCTTTACGCACATGAAGAAACCGGAAATGACTACACGTATCGGCGAGATATCGCTGTCGGTCAGTGGTGTCTCCAGCATCATGTTGCCTGGCACGAGTTTCGCCAGTTCGGCGTGGTCCGACGGTTGCGTCACCGCGATGACTGGAAAGACCACTGGGAAAGCCATAACGCGGCTGCGACCAAACCCGTGCCTGCGGCAGACTGGGCCCAGCTTGGCTGCTTGCCCGGCGAGGTGGCGCTCAAGGATTTACCGCTGGCGATGCAACGCCTGTTGCCAGGCCTGCTGGATGACAACCCCGTCGGTCGCCAACGGGGTGGGCGGCAGAGTGGCATCGCCATTCTGGAAGATTTCTTACATCGGCGTAGCCGCCAATACCGTGGGGGCATCTCTTCACCGCTGTCAGCAACTTCTGCCTGTTCCAGGCTATCTGCGCATTTAGCCTACGGTTGTCTGAGCTTACGCGAGATCGTTCAGGCAACGCAGCGGCACCTGGCCAGCGCCACCGATTTAAACGCCCATCACCAGCGTGGGCTGCGCGCATTTATCAGCAGACTCTACTGGCATTGTCACTTTATTCAGAAGCTGGAAAGCCAACCGGATATAGAGTGGCGCAACCTGCACCGGGGCTACGATGGTCTGCGAGAAGCGGATTGGAATGACGCGCATTTTGTAGCGTTGATCCATGCGCGTACCGGCTGGCCGTTAGTCGATGCCTGCGTCACGATGCTGCGCGAGACGGGTTGGCTCAATTTCCGCATGCGTGCCATGCTCGTGTCGGTGGCTTCTTATGCCCTCTGGTTGCATTGGCGACCAGTCGGAGAGTGGCTGGCACGTCAGTTCGTAGATTACGAACCGGGCATTCACTGGAGTCAGATGCAAATGCAGGCGGGTACCACCGGCATTAACACCACGCGTGTTTACAATCCGATCAAGCAGGCCAGAGACCAAGACCCTGAAGGTCGCTTCGTCCGCCACTGGCTGCCCTACATGCGGCAGGTGCCGGATGCCTGGCTATTTGAGCCCTGGCGCATGCCGGACGATTTACAGCGCCAACATGGGTTGGTGCCCGGCAGGGATCTGCCCTTACCGCTCGTCGATTTTGAAAACGCTACGCGGCTGGCAAAGGCGCGTGTCCATACATTGCGTCGGCAGCCCGATGTGCGTGAGGCGAAAGCTGCTATCGTTGACAAACATGGTTCCCGCCAACGCACGTCACAGCAGCGTCGCGCGCGTACCCGTCAAGCGCCCGAGACCCGCCTGCAACTGGATCTCGCGCTATAAAGCACCGCACTGGTCTGGCTTAATTATTAAACTGCAGCGGCGAATCGCAGTTTTCACAGCTTTCTTCCAGTTCAAAGCCCATCGCGCAATCAAACGTACTACCCGGGCCTGCATTAGCCGGTAGCGGCATCACCTGAACTTTCACCACGCCATCGCGCACCATATCCAGGTATTTGGCAGCACTGTGCGACAGATCAATGACCCGAGATTGATGCTTCGGGTGCATGCGATCATTGACTTTAACGACAACGCACAGGTTGATATCCGGGCGCTTCACAACCACCAGTGAGCCCAGGGGCAGCAGGTTACTCGCAGCCGTAAATAGTTTGTTGTTGAAGATTTCGCCCGTTGCCGTTTTGCGCCCCTGAAACTTGGCACCGTAAAAGCTGGCCTTGCCGCGCAAACCTTTAGATTCAATCGTGCCGGCCGGTGTTTCATCGGCCGGCGTTAGTGTCACCCGGCTGCGCTTGGCATCGGTCCCTTTATTCAGGCTCTGGCTCGATTGGCTCTTGGGGTCACGCTTGTTACGGAGTGCAGCGCCTGCCTCGGTCGGGCTGACCGCTGTAGAGGCCGTATCCGCCGCCATGCTTGAACCCGCCGCCAGCGCGCACACAACCACGGCCAGACATTGTCTGGTCAGGGCAGTACTGCACGATTTCCGCGGGAACCCTTGCTGCATCCGTTACCTTGAGCATTAAGAAACAGAGACATTATCCACAATTTATATTTTTCTATCGTGACCGATAAAAAACGAGAGGCTCATCCTGTGAGACTCTCGCCGCATAAGATGACCTCATGCCCAAAACCAAGGGTGATACATAAGGAGCATCAACATGAAAAACTTTCTCGTCTGGATCGTCCTCATTTCTACCGCTGCCGTCGGGGTTGCTGTTGCCCAACCGACTGGCGACAACGGCTACGCGGCCTATGCCGTGCCTGGTACAAAAAACGTCTTGATCGTTAGCGAACCGCTATCCAAAACAGCTTAATATTCTGGGAGTCCACTCGAATAATGTTCCCATGACCCCAGAAGCCTTTATCGCCCGTTGGAAAGACAACGCCCTTACTGAGCGGGCAGGCGCGCAGGCCCACTTCGACGACCTGTGTGATCTGCTCGGGGTCGCTAAACCGCGCGATCCGGAGCACTACTGTTTTGAACGCGGCGCAAAAAAATCGGGTGGTGGGGACGGCTGGGCCGATGTCTGGAAGCGCGGCTGTTTCGGGTGGGAGAACAAGAAACCGGGGCGCGATCTCAAAGCCGCACTCAAGCAGCTCACCGACTACGCGCTAGAGCTAGAGAACCCGCCTTTGCTGGTAGTGTCAGACCGAGAGCGCATCGAAATCCATACCGCGTTCACCGGCTACCCCGACGAACCACGGTTAATTCATCTGGCGGACATTGGTCAACCAGAAAACCTGCAGATTCTGCGCTGGGTCTTTACCGACCCAGAAAAACTCAAGCCCACCAAATCGCTGGCCGCCATTACCGAAGACGCCGCCGGTAAATTCGGCAGCCTGGCCGAAGCGCTACGTGAGCGCGGTAACCCACCGGATCAAGTGGCGCATTTCCTGACGCAATGTCTCTTCTGCATGTTCGCCGAAGATGAGAACTTGCTGCCCCGAGGTATCTTTACCAGCCTGCTCGATAAAGCCGTGGATATAGAGCGCGCCACCAATCGCATCACCGCTCTGTTCCAGGCCATGCAGACGGGCGGCGATTACGGCGATGCTGAAATCCGCTGGTTTAACGGCGGCCTCTTTGAAACGGTTGCCGTACCGCAGCTCATGCTCAGTGATCTGGTCACGCTACGTGCTGCCGCTCACATGGATTGGCGGGCAATTGATCCCTCGATCTTCGGTACGCTTTTTGAGCGCGGCCTTAACCCCAAGAAACGTTCACAGCTGGGTGCACACTACACTGACCCGGCCACGATCATGAAGCTGGTGGAGCCGGTGATTATTCGCCCGCTCATGGCGGAGTGGGCAACACATCGTGACAGCATTCGTAAGCTGCTGGATAAATCCAAGAAGCAGGGCGATAAAGCCTACAAAGACGCCAACGCTGAATTTCATCAGTTTCTGGAACGGCTCAAAAACTACCGTGTGCTGGATGCGGCCTGCGGTTCAGGCAACTTTCTTTATGTTGCCCTCAAAACGCTCAAAGACATTGAGCGGCGGGTCAACACTGAGGCAGAGCAACTCGGCTTGCAGCGGCAGATTGGTATCGAGTGCGGGCCGGGCAATGTGCTGGGCATTGAACTCGATCCCTATGCGGCAGAGCTGGCACGGGTGACGGTGTGGATCGGCGAGATTCAGTGGATGCTGCAAAACGGGTATCCGGTGTCCGATCGGCCAATTCTGAAACCGCTGGATAACATTGAGAACCGCGACGCGCTGCTCAATGCCGATGGCACCGAGGCGCAGTGGCCAAAGACTGATGCCATCATCGGCAACCCGCCATTTTTAGGTGACAAGATGATGCGCGGTGATTTAGGTGATGCCTATGTCACAACGCTGCGTAAATGCTACGAGGGCCGTGTCCCGGGTGGTGCTGATTTGGTGACGTATTGGTTTGATAAAGCTTGCAAACAAATTCTTGCAGGCAATGCCGTGGGTACCGGGTTGGTTTCTACCAATTCGATTCGCGGCGGTGCTAACCGCAAAGTACTCGATAACATCGTTGCTGATTTAACGATCTTTGATGCGTGGTCTGATGAGCCTTGGGTCAATGAAGGCGCGGCGGTGAGAGTGTCGTTAGTTTGCTTTGGCTCGGGGGAGCTGGCTGCCCGGTATGCAGACATCGCTCAGACGCCGCTACGCGCCGATTCGCTCCTCCCGCACACCGCGCAAGCTGCCTGTAATTTGGATGGTATGCCAGTAGAACGAATCAACGCAGATCTTAATGGTGGTGCTGCCAATAGCGTTAATGTAATTCACGCAAACAAGTTGAAAGATAATAAGGGAACAAGCTTCCAAGGCCCAGTGCTGGTTGGTCCGTTCGAGGTTGAATTTCAAGAAGCGCTACCTTGGTTAGATCAACCGAATCCAAATGGTTTTCAGAATAAAGAAGTATTGCATCCTTTAATTAACGGCAAAGACATAGCGAATAGATCGCGCGGCTTATGGGTGGTGGATTTCGATAACAGAACGGAGGCCGAATCAAGCCTGTTTGAAAGGCCTTTCGAGTATGTGAAAAAAGAAGTTAAGCCTCTGCGGGATAGCAATCGTGATGAATCGCGGCGAACTCGCTGGTGGCTTCATGGACGTCTGGGGACTGATTGGCGTGCTGCTGTTAAACGTGTAGATCGTTATATAGCCACATCGAGAGTTGCCAAGCATAGAGTTTTTGCGTGGTTTCCATCAGTTGCTTGGCCCTCAGATGCAGTGGTGGGTATTGCTCGTGGCGACGATACCACTTTTGGTATTCTTCATTCACGCTTTCACGAGCTCTGGTCGTTGCGCATGTGTACGTGGCTTGGTGTTGGCAACGATCCACGCTACACGCCAACGACGTGCTTTGAAACCTTCCCGTTCCCCGCGTATCTCACGCCCAAAGACACGGCCGATTGGCGCGGCACTATTCCAGCGGATTGCCCGGTGAAAGCGGTGGCGGCAAGGATTGCCGCCGCTGCCGAGAAGCTCAACAGCTTGCGCGAGGCATGGCTGAATCCGCCGGAATGGGTGGAGTGGGTGATTACGCCAGAAGAAGAAAAAGCGGGTTTCCCGAAGCGGCCTGTGGCAAAGCCGGGGCATGAGGCGGATGTAAAGAAGCGGACGCTGACTAATCTGTATAACACCCGCCCGGCATGGCTGGATATGGCGCATAAGGCGCTGGATGCTACTGTGGCCGAAGCCTATGGTTGGACCGACTACACGCCAGAGATGCCAGATGAAGAAATCCTGCGCCGCTTGCTGGCGCTGAATTTGGAACGGTCAGCCAAGAATTGAGGGTGTGTGATGCTCGACGAGAAAAGCTTTGCGGCATTTAAGCCTGCTTAAAACTGCCGCTTCAAATCCCGATAAAAGTTTTCGTGAGCGCCAAAAGCAAATAATGTTAGCGTAATCGTGCCATTGTCGTAAGTGTAGGCGAGGAGGGTGAGTTGATTACTCATCCTGAACTTATATACAGCGATATTGGCAAGGTCGCCCACCTTGAGTTCCCCAACAGATGGGTCGGCCATAATGGCTTTAACGGCTTCATCGAGATCTTGCTTCTGCGTCGGATGAAGACGACGAAGTGCGCGGGCGAACGAGTTAGTTTGAACGACTTGCATGTCGTTAGCCAAATTGGTAGGGCGTGACCTGGCCTTCTTCTGCTTCGTGCTGGGCGACTAACAACTCTTTGATGAAATTGAAGGGCAGGTCAGGGTTTTCTTCGGCAATTTTGCCGATACGAGACCAGTATTCAATCTGCTTGGGCGCAGATCGACTAAACACATCGCCGTAACGGCGTGCATCTTCAATTAGTTCATCCGATAGTTTGATTGCGGTTGCCATAAAGCATTCTCCCATGGATCGTATTGTATACAGAAGGTTGCAACTTGCAACCTGGATTGCCCCGTGGCGACCAATCAATCAAGAAGCCGATGGCAATATTGGCTACTCATGAAGTTTGTAAAACAGGATAAAGTGAGCAAGTAGAATTAAAGGGGTAATGATGAAACGCTCTACTGTTGTGGCAATGGGTGCTTGGCTGGTATCTACGTTAGCGCTTGCCGAGATCCACAATATTGATAATGCCGAACTGCTGCGCCTTCAGGAAAAGGGAGTGCCTGTTGTCGATATCCGTACGCCGGAAGAGTGGCGAGATACCGGTGTCATCAAAGGCGCTCGATTAATGACTTATTCCTTTTCGGGTGGCTTTGATAAGGCAGCCTGGTTGAAGCAGGTGCAACAGGTGGCCAAACCGGGCGAGCCGGTGATTCTGGTCTGCCGGAGCGGACGCCGTTCTGCGGCGGTGGCAGATTATCTGGAGTCGCAACCCACCAAGCGCAAGATCTATAACGCCAGCGGGGGGATGAATGACTGGAAGTCATCCGGCCGAACGGTTGTGGCACCATGAAGTCAACCAAGGGCGTTACTACAAAGGCCTTAAAGCCGCGTAGTGCGCCAGCACGAGCGCTGTCTGCTCGCATGTTTCGCAAGCGGGTAGAGCAGGATCGGAAAGCCCGATTTAAGGCGGGGTACCAAAAGCATAAAGGCACAGCAGTTATTGGTTAGAATGCTCAAATCTTGATGCGCAAAGGAGTGCACATGTCGTTGTCGAAAAAGCCGGGGCTACCGTCCCGTTTGCTGGTGGGCTTGGTGTCTGCTGCGCTGGCAATGCCAGCCATGGTGCCAGTGGCCTACGCGCAGAGTAGCCAGCAGTCAGGGGCGGCGCAATTGAGTCAGGCCCAATTGTCGGCATTGGTGGCACCGATTGCGCTGTATCCAGATTCCTTGGTGTCGCAGGTGCTGATGGCGTCGACGTATCCGCTGGAAGTAGCCGAAGCATCAAGTTGGCAAAAGGCCAACAGTGGCTTGAAGGGCAACGCGCTCAACCAGGCCCTACAGCAGCAGACGTGGGATGCCAGTGTGAAGTCGCTGGTGTCGTTTCCGCCGGTGCTGAACATGATGGGCTCGGAATTGAGCTGGACTCAGAATCTGGGTAATGCCGTACTGGCGCAGCAGTCGGATGTGATGAATGCCATTCAAGCGCTGCGAGCAAAGGCACAGCAGTCGGGCGCTTTGCAGTCGAATGCGCAGCAGACCGTGAGCGGTGGCGGCAGTGCGCCGATCGTGATTCAACCCGCCAATCCGCAGGTCGTTTATGTGCCTGCGTATAACCCGGCCGTGGTTTACGGGGGGTGGCCTTATCCGGCCTACCCACCTTATACGTATTACCCGCCGGGTTATGTCGCCGGCACGGCGCTCTTGTCCTTTGGTGTGGGTATGGCGGTGGGCGCAGCGCTCTGGGGCGGTTGTCATTGGGGTGGCGGCGGCTGGGGCGGAGGCAATTCGCTTACGGTGAACAACAACACCTATAACAACTTCAACCGCAATACCAATAACAATTGGAAGGGTGGCGGTCGCGGTGGTTCGAGCAATTGGCAGCCGGATATGCAGCGGCGCAGTGCCAATATGGGGGGTGCCGGTGGTGGCGCCAACCGCGATGCAGAGCGTGACCAGCTGCGTCAAAGCATGCAGCGTGATGGCATGAGTGGCGGAGATCGTAGCGGTGGTGATCGAATGGGTAGTGAGCGCAGCGGTTCAGACCGTCTGGGCGGAGATCGTGCCGGGGGGAGTCGAGAAAGTAGTTTTGGCCGCGACCCTGGTGGTTTCGGTGACACACGTGGTGCCCGTTTTGATAGCGGTGATCGCTTCGGTGGCGGCGGCAAAAGTTTCAGCGGCGGTGGACGCAGCTTTGGCGGTGGCGGCCATTTTGGTGGCGGTCGTCGTTAATCGATCCGCAAAGTTAGCTTGACCTATTTAGACATATTGAAGGAATCAACCATGAAAAAACTGATCGTTGTCGCCTCGATGGCGACGCTGGCCCTGGGCCTTTCAACCGGCGCGCAGGCGGCTAATGCCATTAGCACCGAAGAGCTGATGAGCTACTGCAAAAGTACAGACAGCAGCTCGTTCGTCACCTGCGAAATTTACGGCCAAGCGGTGTATGACACCTATCTGGTGACGCGTCACCCGAAGTACGCCCCTAATTACATTTGCGTAAAGCAACCGGGGCCGCCGCGCAAAGAAGTGATTCAGGAATACGTTGCTTGGTCGGATGCTAATCCGAAGTACGCCAAGGACCCGGCTGCCGATACGATTCTGCGTTTTCTGGCGGGACGTTTCCCTTGCGGTAAAGCAGCAAAGTAACTTTGTCTGATTGATGCCGCCGGCGAAGTTGGCCGGTGGTTTCGCGTCAAGAGTTGTCTTGGCGTGGGTATGCGTTTTCCCAAGGGTTGTCGAATGTCAAAACATGAGGGCTTGGCTCGCGATTCTCTTGGCACCTTAGAGTCT
>JACCEC010505208.1_pt1 | contig 17935 bp, 20 predicted proteins | sample 7450121 | NCBI WGS metagenome assembly JACCEC01 (sample SAMN15323455, study PRJNA562643) | freshwater metagenome | isolation source: river surface water | place: USA:Blue River Watershed | collected 2017-08-18 | reverse complement strand
TTAAAAATCGTAAAGACACCAATCAAACTAATCATGAAAAGGAAAAGGAAAAGGAAAAGGTTGCTGAGGAACATGAATTAAAGATACATGATATTTTAAAGAGTATATGGACTGATGATGATAAAGAGATAGTTTTACGTTTCTTTCAAAAATTAAAGGTTTCTACATCAGATGAGGATATTAAAGATAATATTGATGGGCTAGAAGCATTACTGATTAGTATTCATAAAAAAATAGATAAAGAGACTAAAATTTTGTCCTCAATCTAGAACACAAAAAATTGAATTGATTCTATATACAAAATAATATTAAAATAAAAACAAAATGGACTCTTCTATGGACTTTAATACTGAATTAGATGATTACACCAATCAACTTAATCAAGATATTAAAAACATTATTAAAAAAGTTAAACTATCAGATGATAAAGATGGTCTGAATGTTGATGAACAGTTAGATGACTTAACAACAACTTTAACTCATAATAAGATTGTATGTGAACCTAAACTTGGACAAAATGATTGTTATGTAGTTGATGATTTGCTTGATTGTCGTGTTAATAAAAAAGGGAAAAAAGAATATCTTGTCTCATGGGAAAATGAAGATTTTGAACCTAACTGGGAACCCGAAGAAAATATTAATTCTAGTCTGATTCGTAAATTTCATATCAATCAAGAAGTAAAACAACATAACAAAAAAATGAAACGTAGTAAAGGTAAAGCTCATCTTTATCTACGTGTTAGTGATTCTTCTAAAACAAGTTCATTATTTAAACAATCACAACCAACACAATCAACTCAACAATCACAACCTCAACCACAATCACAACAATCATATTTTGGTGATTTTCCAGCTGGTAACTTCAGTTTAGAATCTCAAAAAGAAATGCTTATGAAATATTGTGTTGACAATCAATTATTGATTAGTTCAATTGAAATGGATGATGGTATTTCTGCACGTAATCTTTCTAAACTAGTTGGATTACAAAAGATTATTGAAAATATTAAACCTTATGAAACCCTACTTGTATTGGACTTATCACGTTTTGCTCGTCATACACTTGGTGGTCTTCAAATCCTAGAAAACCTATCTAGTCAAAATATTCATATTCATTCTATTTTGGATGATATGACTTATGATACTCCTGCATCTCGTCATTGTGTACGAACTACTATTTCGTGTGCTGAAATGGAATCTGATATTAAATCAGCTAAACTAAAAGCATCTATTCAAAATATTAAGAATATGGGTGGATTTGTTGGTAGTCGTGCTCCTTTTGGTTATAAAGTAATCCGTGATGGTGCTCTTCGAAAACTAGTAACACATGATAATGAACAAAAGATTATGCAGATTATTTCAGATGTTGTAAAAGCAAAAGGAAACACACCTTATATTAAGAAATTGATTGCTAGTCAGTTGAATGAATCTGGTTTTACTATGCGAGGTAAATTCTTTACAATGTCAGTCGTTCAATATATTATCAAGAAATATCTATGCAATAGTTCTTCTATGGATACACGAACAACTACATATGGTCGAATCATCACTAAACGTAAAAGTGATGAGGATTTATCAGACAATCAAAATAAAAAACGTAAAGATGATGAAAATAAAAAACGTAAGTTATAATTTTGATTTAAAATAATTTGAATTATTAAAGTAAAAAGTAATTTTTTATTATGGTTCTAGGTTCAATAGTTAATTGGGTTGTATTTAGAACACTTGATTTAACAGTTTATTCTGCTTGGTGGGTAACAAAACAAACTTTATCAGGTGTTTATTATGTTGGTAAATATTTAGTAGTACCAAAAAATGAAAATCCACAACAACATCAACTAGAATTAGAAATGTTTGAAATGATACCAATGGAAACAATAGAACATCTTAGAAAACAAAACAATTTTCTAAGAGAACAAAATACAATCCTTAAAAATCGTTATATACCATTAGATATGTAGTAAGTTAATCCAAAAATTTAAGATATGTTTGATACATCATATATCCACTAAATATAAATAATATCAGCAATACTGTAATTGTAAGCATAAATTCGTTTCTTTTATAATAAATTTGATTATCTAGAACAGAACCATTTGAATTTATAATTTCCTGTAAATCATCTGGTTTTGCATTTGAACTATTCATTGAAATATCTAATTCTAATTTATTATTTTTATTTAATTTATTATCAATATCTCCAATCAGACCTTTAATTTCATTTTCCATATCACGATTTGAATCAGCTAAATATTTAATATAATCCATTACATCAATTTCAGCTTTTCTGAATTGTTCTAGCATATCCAATCTTTCCCTTTCAGTTTGTTCAACAATTTTATTGAGTTCAACCTTTTCTTTTTCATTCAAATCTTTAAATTCTGCTTCAATATCATTTTTAAAATTATTGATTTTGACTAAATTATAATTAATGGTTTTAATCATATTATTCTTCTGTTTAAATAATTTAAAATAATTTGAACCTTGTTTTCCTAGCATTGATTGTAAAGCTTCTGTTTGTGTATTTAAATCAGCACAGAACGCATCAGTTGGTTTAGTATAATTTCTAGATATAATACGATATGTTAAATCATCAGTCCATTTACATTCAGCTTGTTTATTTTTTATTTTTTCAACTCTTTCTGTATCATATGTATCTGAACTGATTGGTTGAATCATTTCATCAACAAACTCAGCACATTCTTGTGGCATCATACATTCTGCTTGATATTTTTTAGATAAATAATCATATTGTGCATTTTTTTCACCTTTTGATAAATTCATTTTTCTTTTAATAACTTCCATCTCTTTAAGAGTGACTCGTTTTCTATTTAATAATCTTTCTCTAGTATTATTAGCATGATTTATTAAATATGCTTTTTGTTGGTCTCTTAAATATCTAAGTTGTGCTATTTTATTTCTATAATAATCTCTTTTGAATTTTAAATCAACTACATTACGATAAGTATTATCAATTGCATTAATTAATTCATCTTTTCGTAGATTAAATTCAGATTTATCAAAGCTTTCAAAAAAGTTACCCTTGACATCTTCTTTTTCTTTTAAAAGCCATAAGTTATTATCAGACCATCCTTGTTTCATAGTAATCACATTACCGTCATAAGATAGATATTTATTATGTGTTACTGATAAGAATGCATATAAATCATTTTGCTTAACCATTTTCCATTGTCCCCATGGTGTTAAATTATCACGTGTTGCTTCAACTGTATTTCTATCAGTACCAACAAGAAACTTACCATAATTAGAACGGATAGCAAAAATATTTTCTTTTGTGATTTCCATTAATTGCCAGTTCATTTCTTCACGTATTTCAGAATTAGCATTAATGTCAACTAAACCATCTTTATCTGATGTTAGAAATCCATTTTCCTTAGGATGGAAAAAAGTCATTTTGGTATAATCATCTTTAACAACCGGTACATTAGGGTTATAATCAACTATTTTTTCATTACCTTTTTGATAATAACCATATATACGTTTAACATCTTTTTCATCATCAACCGATTCAGCTTCGGTTCTCTTATAATAATTAACTGTTCCTGTGTTTAAATTTTGTAAACAATCTTGATATTGATTATAATCATAAATACCATCTTGATATAGTTTAGTACACCATTTAGTAACTCTAGATTTTAAATCGTCATAACTTAATTGAGAACATGGTTTTGTCCATCCAGAAACACCATCATCACCTGTTGTTAATTCCCCCATACATGCTTTACTATTATCAATTGTCCCATCTTTCTTACGACAAGCATATAATTTATTTGGTAATAATGTACAACCTTGATAATCATCTCCTTGACATTCACAATTACTCATTTTTTATTTATTATACTTACTTTATCATAATAAAAAAATAGAGATGTTTTTATTTAACTTTCTTCTTTTCCATTCTCTTTTTATAATTATTAGTTATGTTTTGGTCAAATATAAAAATTAAGATTGAAATCAATAAGACTATAGCTTCTTGAATTGTCACAACTACATTTGTATTGTTATTATTAACGGCAAAAATATATGATTTTCTCATAGGATAATCCCAAATTATAAAAATAATTAAAACTGCACCTACGATTAATATATAATTAAAAAGTGTTAGCCATATCCCCTCTAGTTTATCATGTAGTTTTTTCAATTGTGGAATATTAATAATATAATTATAAATTTTGACATTGACAAATAATGAAATTGATACCACTAAAGCCCATCTAATAACCGTTTCTAGAACAAATCCACGACCAAAAACTATGCTTTGAACCAGATATGAAAGTATATTACCAAATATTTGACCCCATAAGATACCATATAATGGATTTTTAGTAACTGCTAGAATAATAAATCTAGTTATTTCAGTAATTAATCCAGTTACTGAAGCTGCACCAAAAGATTTAAAAGATAAAGGTATTTCTAGATTCATTTTAATTTTGTTATAAAGTAAGAAAATTTATTTGATTGACTTTTTCATATAATTTTTCCAATGTATCATCATTAATAATAGTATCATCAATCATATCGTCTGGAATAGAATCTATTTCGGTTTCCGATAAATGCATATCATTATTGATGTTATTACCGATTGTTCGATTAATTTTAACAACTATACCACCTAGTTCTTTAATTGCTTTAATTTCATGAATAAATCTAGCATCAGCAATAACAATTTTCAGATTAGGATTTTTTTCTTTTTCTTTCATATACCATTCTTTGAATAAATTAACCCAATGATTTCTAGGTTCACCTTTCAATTCTGGAATAAATTGATTAATAGAGTGTTGAAAAATATCAGTTCCAATAACTTGTAGTAATCTACGTGGAGAAACACCCCAACGTTCATCAATAGTTTCTTTTAGTTTTTCATCATACAATTGTTCATCAGTCAGATTAAAGAAAGCCTTTAATCCTTTTTTTAATGGGTCAGCAAAAACATATTTCTGAAACCCTTTATTTTTAATTAAAAAATCAGCAACCGTATCTTTTCCGGATCTTTTCTTACCTAGAAAGGCAATTAACATTTTGTTTAATAATTATTATTTATTATTTATTACTTATTCTAGTATGATTCAATTTTATATCATATTCATCATCATCAAATAAAACTTTAATAAAATACCAATCTGACTTCATTGCATTAATATCATCAATAATCGTTGGTGTGATTTCGTATTCAGATTTAATAAAATATCTAAAACAATTTAACATAATAATATTTAGTACTTATTCTAGTATGAAGCAATTTTATATTTTATTTAGTTTCTTCTTGTTCTAGTTCATCATTTTCAAATAAAAACTTAAGAAAATACCAATCTGACTTCATAAGATTAGCATTAACCTTCATTGGTGTGATTTCGTATTCAGGTTTAAGAAAGTAAGTATTCATAAAATCTTTAAAATAACCCAGCATGATTGTTAATTGATTATATTGTATTATTATATTATATTTATTATTTTATTTTATTTCTATCATAATAATAAATTTAAAATTCAAAATGGATGGTAAAGAACTATATGATAGATTAAAAGCAATCAACTATGATATTAATAAAATAGATTGTGTTGTATATCATCATAATTGTCCAGATGGTTTTGGTTCAGCTTGGATTATTTGGAGACATCTTAAATCAGATGCAACATATTATGGTATTACACCAGATAGACCACCCAATATTAGTGCTTTCAAAAAAAAATATGTTGTCTTTGTTGATGTTTCATTTTCACAAGAATATATTAACCAAGTTAAAGAAGTTGCCGAAAATGTTCTAATCATTGACCATCATCAAACTTATGGTGATTATTTAATGAATGAACCACATGCTATATTTGATACCGAACATTCCGCAATTTATATTACATGGAGAATCTTTAATTCAGACCAAAAGATTCCTCAATTCATCAGATATATTGAAGATAACGACTTAACAACCAATAAATTAAGCAAAACAGAAGCTTTTACTGCTGCTCTAGGTACTAAATTATCATTTCATCATATTGATTTCTTTAAAACATGGGATAAATTACTTAATCCTGCTTTTGTTGAAACAATGATTGATGATGGACATAAATATCAAGAATATAAGAATTATATCCTTCGTAGAAATATGCATATATCTACCTTTAAAAAACTAGGTGTATATAATGCTTTAATCTGTAATTTTGGTACAGTTGGTTTAGCAAGTGATTTAGGAAATAAAATATCTGAAGCAAACCCTAAAGCAGACTTTGTTTTATTATGGAGCTATCATAATAATACAAATGAATATTCAGTTATGTTAAGAACTAGAAAACCTGGTATTGATTTATCCCAAATTGCTAAAATATATGGTGGAGGAGGTCATCCAGGTGCTGCTAGATTTGCATGGAAAGAAGACATTAAAAAATTATGGAGTGATATGAATATGAAACTCAAAAGCAAACCTAGATCAAAAAAACAATCTAGAACACATACTAACACCAAAACCAAATCTAAATCTAAATCCAAATCCAAATCCAAGAAAGAATTACAACAAAACGATATTGCAACCACTGAAGAAATATAATCTTTTTTCTTTCATATTAATAAATGAAAAGAACATCCATCGTATTAATTTTATTAGGTTTTACATTATTATTATATGGGTTTTATAATTGTGGTGTTGAAAGATTTGAAGTAACTCCAGCTGCTAATCCTAATATTACTCAATTAAAAAGTAAATTAGATAGTGTTTCATCAATTATGAAAAATAATAAATATATACTAGAAAGAACAAATCAAATCAAAGAAGATTTAAAAAAGAAAATCGCTGAATCAAAATAATTTATTTATTTTTTTATCTTAATTTATAATAAATTCTATATGAACCATATAATAGTATTTGTAGTGTTATTAATTTTAATTGTTATTAGTATATTGTACTATTATTCTTACAATAATAATATTAAAAATCATATTAAAGAAAATTTTGAAAGCACAGAATCATTTCAATATTTAAATAGTTTATTATTATCAACAAACAAAGTTATGACTGCAATTTATGATTCAATAAACAATTGCAATTATTATGCTAGCACAGATGGAACAATTATGAAGGTAACTCTAAATACTTTTACTGAGATAGAAAAAATAGTATTATCAAAAGTTGAAGGTATTATGAGCGGATTTATTAATAAAAATTCAACCTATCTATATTTATTAACTAACTCACAACCATCAATAATTATCAGAGTTGATTTAAATAATTTCAAAAAGGAAGCTGTTAAATATGGTGTATTACCTCCAACATATGATAATGTTAGATTTTCACTTATAGATTCAAATAGTCAATTCGGTTATTTTCTATCAACATCATCGGCTGATACTAGAAATAAATACATTCTTAAGGTTGATTTAGTAAATTTTGAATACAATGATAATTTAGATAATATTCAATATTATACAACTAAACATGATAACCCAGAAACAGCTAGTTTTAGTTATTACAAACCTTCAAATAATGATAAAATCAAAGTTGGTTTAGTAAATCCGATGCAAATAGTAACACCATCTTCATTTATGATGGATAAATTTGAACAAAATATATATATTGGTACAGAAAAGGGTATTCTTAAATATGATCTTACAAACCCTAATGCATTTGTATCCATCCCAATTTATGCAAAAATATTCAGAGCCGGAGCTACAAAATTATATTTACAAAATGATCCTAATAAATTATATTTAACAGAAGAAGCAATTATATCATCAACAATTGAAAATGATAACATGTATGGATTTTTTGTTACTAATAAATCTAAATTATTAAAAATAAAATTATCTGATTTTACAAATAATAGTCCAAAAACAGGAATTTTAGTAATAAAAACTTATACTATTTCAGATATCATGACAATTGATTTAAATGGTATAACTGATACAAAAAATATTCGCATCGATAATGTGAATAGCTATTTATATGGTGATTCAAATAATGGAAAACTATTTAGACTAGATCTTAATTCCAATGAGATTAAAGATATTAATATATCAGGTAAAACAGTTTTAAATAATGGTATAACTATCGATGAAGAAAATAAGTTTTTATATATTGTAAGTACTGAAAGTAGTAGTTTTATTTTTAAAATTAAATTGAAAAATGAAAGAACTATACCAACCGAAGAAGCACAAACTTCTGAATTAGAAACAAGTTATGAAAATAAAGTAACAAAATCTAAACCAAATGTGAAAATAGATGAAATTAATAATATTCAAACAAGTATAAATAGTATTCTTGACACTCAATCAATCGAACGAATTATACCTACTTTATCTGAGATTGATAGTAAAATGAACAACGTTTTAAAAGAACAAATAAACGACCACAAAGATATTATTGATTCAATGAATCTTACAATCACTGAATTAACTAATACTAAAAATATAATAGACCAAGAAAGAGCAAAAGCAAATTTAACCAATGACGAACCATATTTAATCAAAGCTTTACCAATTCCACCAACACAACCAACACCATTACCCACTCAAACTATATCAGAATCATTCATAAATCAAAATGAACCTAGAGCGTTTGATCCTTTAGTCAGTAAACATGATATTAAAGAACTTGAAAATAATACACAAAGAAAACAAATGAAAATGAATAAACAGGTTTTTAATCAACCTATGATATCACCTAGAATAAATGATTTAGTTAATTTAGAACCTGATTGGAAAATTGAATGGATTAAAAGTATTCAAAACGCAAACATGAATCAACTTTTAGTTTTACCCTAGACATTAACATTAACCATTTTTTTATTTATTTTTATCTTAATAAATAATAAATTATTAAGAGATAATATAATAGAATAGTAATGAAAAAACTAACACAGATTTTTATATTATTTGTAGTAATCATAATACTATCTTCAATAACATTTATAAATATTTTTAAAGAGTCTTTTGCTGCTGAATTAACAGAAAATGAAAAAAATATCATTAAAAATTTAAATGAATATGGAAGTAAAGTAGAAAATACTGGTAATTTGTTCACAACATTAGATATTAATAAAATACAAAATTATAAAGGAGAAAATGATGGTAATATTAATAAATCAGCGAAATCATTAACTAAAATTAATTCAACTAATTTAACTATTAAAAATCAAATAGATGTTATTCAAAGCATTCTAGGTGGTGGTTATATGATTCCAGTTCAAAAATTAGGTATTGAACAAAATGTCGCTGATTCACCTGTTTTCTCATCTGCAACATTATTATCAATCAATGATAAAATTGTTCAACCATCAGAACCACCACAACCACCTGAAAAGGAATCTTTCATATCTAAAAACCTAAAAGAAAAGTTTATGAATTTATTAAATGAACCTAGAAAACCAGTTGAAAATGTTGCAGATGGTGATTGGAAATAAGTTTGGAAATCTAAAATAGAAAATATTATACCACCACCAATTCCAGATAATTTACAAGAAATAACAGATAATAAAACTACATTTTACATTGTTCAAAATAATAATTTACAGAAAAATCTCGAAGATACTACAGCCGATATAATTAAAATGAAAATAAAAGATGCTTCCGAAATATTAAGAGATAAATGGATTCAAAATAACAATATAAATAAAAATTAACTAAATACTAAATATAAATAACATAAAACATAATGGACAAAAATATTCTAAGCAAATCAATTCAAATCGAAGGTTATAATTTAAACATATACAAAACATTACCTTTAAAACCAATTGATATGTATTCTTTTCTCGTTAAATATTTACCAACTGGTAATGAGAAAAAAATGCACCCCGATTTTAAACATATGTTTGATTACGTAGAATCAATCAAACAATATAACAATATTTATTTGTTATCTGTAATTTATTTACCTCCATGTCCATCAAACGCAAATGCTCTAGGTAATTTCTTTGGACAAAAAATGAATAACGTTTCCAAAGATTTAAAAATTTTTCCATTCGGTAATATCATTACATCCCATATTTCTTTAGTTAGTAAAAGAACTACATACCACCCTACTTTTCTATTATTATCCCTTAAAGGAAATAAAAATTTACATGATAGTCATCCTTCAAATACTGATGGGTCAGAATCTGTTGGTAATTATGTATTAAACAATTGGACCAATGTTATCTTACGCAGATATAATAATTATTTAACTGTTTACGGACTAAAAACATGTATTGCAGTTGAATATTTAAATAAATTTAAAATTAATAAAACTGAACCTGAAACAGAAAAGGAAAACAAAACCACCAATAATACAATTGAAACATTACATAATAATACCATCGAAACATTACATAATAATACAATCGAAACAACACATAATAATACTAGCGAGCCTCTAGATAACACAATTATTAATAATATGCAATGTATGAATTATAATGAAATATTAAACCAATATGTATGTAATAATTTAGCACTTATTAATTCAATGGCTTCTTTTAATATTCTACAATCTCAAAATAGTCTTTCATACATGTTAAATAATTTACCATCATCTCTTATTAATGATATGGACCAATTTAATAATACTCAATCAATAATTTATAACCATACATTTACTAAATACCAACAAGAAATAGTTAATTTGAGAAAACTAATTATTTATTTTATCAAACATAATGGTAATATTGAAAAAGATATTTTAGAAGAATTTCCAGAAGAGTTTCTTCAGAAAAATTGCGGACATGATTTTAAAATGTTAATGCTAAATAAAACTATGGAAACAGTTAACTAAATTTATTTTGATATTTGTTCACCTATAACTCTTAATATTTGTTCATTTTGTCTTTGAAGCTCATATTGTTTTATTAAATCATTTGTATTTCCAGTTTCTGATATAAACTTATTATTAGATTCTTTTAATAAACCAGGCATATATAATGAATTATCAATTAATGAAGAAACTTGACTTGCTTTAAGTCCATTATTGGTATATGTTTTGATTTCATTATCTTTTATAGGATTTAATTGAGTGTTTAATAAATTCAAAAAATCATAACGTTGATTATATTTATCTTGCATATCATAAACTTCTTTGTTTGCTTGATAGTCTATATCATAAATTGATTTACTACCACCAATCATCGAATTAATCTTATTTATTTTTTCATCATTTTCGGTCATTATTCTTTGTAAATTTGGATTAACAACTGAATCCTTCTCTCTCTTTGCATCTGTGATTTGTTTTTCATAAGCATTAGAGCTATCAATTACTAATGCATCAATATTTTTCTTTTCATCTCCTGATAATAATCTAGGTTGAATAGATAAACATTCATCTTTAATAACCCAATTAAGTTCAGGATAAGGTGACCCATAATCAGCTTGGAAAACAGCTAAATTTTGTCCAGGATGACCCAAATCAGGACCATCAGCTAGATTGTATGTCCAAATTGAACCATCTCTTTGTGCACCAGACCCCTTATCTTCCCATAATACAGTTGGACCACTTGGGTGACGTTTTAGACAATCTTCTCTGACTAAAGCAACTTGGGGGTATCTAGTAATTCCATCAATGGGTTTATTATCAATTACAACTCCACCTAAGGCTCTGAAATTATAATTATTACCTTTGACTGTTACATCAGTCATATCCTTTGCATTTAAAAGTGTAAATTGATAACCTGCACCTCGTCTTCCGCCTTTACCACTCTTCCCATCATTATCCCATTTATTTGTAAATCCCAATTTCGAAAATTCATTAGTTGGTCTAACATAATCATTATTTGCTTCCAAAATTAATGCACCTCTAGGATTAGTATTTGCATTACCTAAATTATTAATATAATATGAACCAAGTGGAAGATAACCAGCAGGTGTATTAGGTCTTAATAAATTAAAAGGTTTATATATATTAGTTCCTTTCACACTATAATCATAACTATTAGTTGGGATACGTTGAGATCTAATTTTAATGTCCGAATAAGATGTATATATTTCTCCAGTGCAAGTATGGCTTATTCTAAAATAATTATTAGTATTTGTAGGGTAAACCGTAATATTTTTTAAATTATTATAAAAATGATTATCAATTCCAGGAGGTAAAGTATAACAATACATATTACCATTAATAATAAATCTAAATTGATTAGTTACAGCAGCATTTCTTTTAAGAGTTATTACACTAAATTCGATTAAATTACCAAATCCATTATTTAAGTCTAACTCTGGGGGAGATTCTGTAAGTAATGTATTCTCAATCTTTAATTTTTTAGTTTCATGATTATATATTATCTTAATGATAGGTGTATTTTCAAGATTATTAAAATTAATTTCCAAATACTTATCAATATCAGAGTTAAATAAAACCATCATTTTATGAGTTATAAGATACTGTGCATAATTTGTTCCACCATCTTTAGCATTCATATCATTTACTGTAGTATTGATTTTATCTCTTAATCCTAAAAATCTTGAAATTGCCTTTATATGTTGTGTATCAAAATCAGAATTCATAAACGTTTTATATTTTCTAGGATCCGTAATTATTATATTATTTGTATATGCTTTAGTAAAAATTTCGTTATATGGTCTAGATTTGTCATCAGTATTGAAAGTTAAATCTAAACAAGAAAGTGGACCCTCAAAACCCTCTTTCTTAATAAAATAATATAATATACCTATAACAAAAATTGATAGTAATAAAATTATGAAATTACGATTCATCTTTATAGATACTAAAAGATAAAAAAACAATTAAAATTATTAGATTATAAAGCAATAATTAGGTTAGTTCTTATGTTGCCCTTTTTTTCTTTTTCATCTTTTTTAGTAGTGATCTTTGTATTAATTTTATCCATCACATTACCTAATGAATCCGAAAATTCTTCAACATATGAAACACCAATCTTATTCATAATAGATTTAATTGAATCATTTCTAATTTGACTTAAATTATTAAATTGATTATTAAACTTTAATTGAGAATTATCAAATTGTTGTAGTTTTTGATTAATATTTGTGAATATTTTATCAATTTCTTGATGGGTGTTAATCTTATTTTTTAATTTACCATCGACTTCTACTAATTTATTTTCATCTAATGGTGCTAATGTTGGCAATAATTCTAGCTTAGGATATACAAAATCAATAACAGAAGCACTATATAAATTATATTTATTAGGATCGGTTAAAGCTTGTATACTATCAGGTGAACAATTTTTATTGCAAGAAAACAATGTATTATTTTTAATCATTGAAATCACTTCACTATTTGCATTAATACTACTTGATAAACCACTGTTAATCAAATTCCATTTATTATCAGCAACACCATCACATGGGAATTTACATTGATATAATTCATCTGCATCACCTTTACCTAAATAACCATGTAATGTAACTTTAATCGAACTTAGAATTTTACTTTTATCTAGAATGGTCCAATTTGCTGAAAGTCCAGAAGATGTAATATCTTTGTGATAAATATAATTAGTTAATGAACCAATGCCAACTAAGTGATCATATTGAGCATCCATATATTTAAATGTTGCATCTTGTGCAGGCATAGCAACTGATTCCCAATTTGATTCAGATGTTAAATTTTTACTACGAACAACACCATTAGTTAAAACAAAGACCTGTTGATTATTAAGTGCTACTCTAGATATACTAGCCATATCAGTTGGAAGTTCTAATTGATTCCATTTAATATCACCTGAAATTAAATCACAGTTCATGCAATAATATATTTTATTATCATTTGTCAGAACAACCATAATACCTTTATCATATAAATATTGTTTAATGGATTCTCTGTTTGGTAATTGAATCGTTTGATACTTATCATTGGTTCTATTTGAAGTATTGTAAAAAACTAGGGTTTTAGTATCACCTTTTCGCATACCGATGAATGATTTATCGTTTTCAAATTTTTCATATATTTTAAATTGTCTATATGTTAAATATATTAATAATAATAATATAATTAATATTATAAATTTATCAAACATCCCTTTCTAAATCTTTATTATTTAATTAAGATATTTTTCTAGATTAAAATCGCAAGTCAAATTTACAATCTTCACCAGTTGGATCACAGTCATATTTTATTTGAATACCCTTTTTAATACCCGTTGTTTGGTCAACATCACTTGGAGGATTTAAGAAAAAGACATTAACAGGTGTTGCTGAAACAAAGTTATTATATTCTGTTGCATAAGCTGCTTTTTGTTCATCCGTTACAACAGTTGTTGTATCATTAATTATATCATATGATGTTCTAGGATGAGTTATTTTAAAACTATCTAAACAGATTGGATATTCACTATCAGATGTATCACAAGTTACTTGGGTTCTTTCTACCGATAAAGTGGGAAAACTTCCATCTTTTGGATTTAAGACAACAGTTTGAGAAACATCAGTATATTTTTCAATATTATTTTTTACGAATAATATGCTTAACATGATAATTATGGCTATTAATACATAGTGAATTATTTTAAGTTTCATTATAATATTTTTTATTATAATAACTAGATAATTATTTAATTGAGTTTCAGCTTACCTTTTACATCAAATTTTTTTTTTAAATCATAATTAATTGGTGCTGGTTGTGTTGGCTCAGGTGGTACAAAACCTCTCTTTAGATTATCATTAATCATTTGTGAAATTGGACGATCTTTAAAATCTTCAAGTGGTAAAATTACTTGGAAACTAAAGAAATAAATTAAGAGTAATAATAAACCCGATGTCACATCAGAATAACCAAATAAAAATAATAATATGATTAATACGATTCTTAAATAAATATTATTGTTATCATAGATGAATTTTTTAGGTGATAATAAAATAACCCATAGTAAATAAATTGATAAAAGTATTCTAAACATTTGTATCCATTCTGTTGGTATTTTTATCATTTTTTTATTTTTCTGTAAGATTTTATTTTTTTTCTTTTAATATATATAAAATTAAATATGCTCTTCACATGTGCTCAAGAAGCCTTCACAGGCATGTTAACTAAATCCAATGAACATTTTACTGACCGTAGAGAAAAGAACTACCTTGCTCTCCTCCTTGCTCTCCTTCTCTGGTTAGCTGTATTACTTATTGCTGCTCAATTCCTCTGGAATGGTGTCCTTGTTAAACTCGTAACTGTTGTTAAACCAGTAACAAGCGTCTTCCAACTCCTTGGTCTTGTTATCTTACTTGAAATCCTCATGCCCAAATAATTCATAATTCATTCACATGTGAATGTTTCTTTATTTTCTTTATACCATGATTTAAACCAAGGAACTTCTTTAATATATAAATGTGGTTCCTTTGCTGCAAACTTGCTAGATGCTAAGTCGAAATTGCTTCTTTCACGATCAGTTAAAGTAAGAAGGAATTTTGCAACCAAAAATTTCCAAAACTTAGAAGGATTAGTATTAAGTAATTGAACTGAAATCTTATCTGTTTCCATTTTGTTTATTATTTATTTTATCTCTTATTTCTTTTTCTTATTTCAATTTTTTACACTTTACACTTTTTTAGGAAAAAAGCGTTACCAAAAAATACTTTACACTTTTTTAGGAAAAAGCGTTACCAAAAAAATTAAATTTTAACGACTAAGTATTTTTAATTTTATCATATAATTTATTAAGTCTTGTAATTTTATTTCGTAATTTTGTCTTTTCAGACTCATCTTTACATTTTATCATAGTATCTCTTATTAAGTCTATCTCATTAGAGATTTTTTCTAATTTTACGGATACTGGATAAATTTGTTTTTCTTTTTCTTTAAATCTTTGTATTTCTTTATGAAAAGCGGACAATTCTGATAAATCTCTACTTTCTAACATAAGTTTTTGATTCGGGTAAATAGCATCATATTTATTTGATTCTTTTGCACACTTGGTTTTAAGACAATTTATTTTTTTAACGGTATTATTTAAGAATCCATTTTTTTTATAACAATCATCAATAATATTTAATTTTTTTTTAGAAAAAAACTTCATATGACTAGTATGATCAAAACATTTTTCAGTAATTTTTATGTCTTTCTCTAAAAAATTTGTACATTTAGTATTCATACAATCTAAAAAATTTTTGTGAATCATCTTATTCTTTGTAGATATTTTAGGAGGTTGAGGTTTCATAACATGACATTTAACAGATTTTTTAATAGTTTTAAGCATATTATTATAAACTAATATGAAGAAAAAATAAAATCAAAAATATTTTATTATGTATTTTGTATGTTAATCTGATCCATTTTTTTTAAAAGTCTATCCATTTTTTTTTCTAATTTCTTTTTTTCAGATTCATCTTTACATGTTTGCATAGTCAGGTTTATAATATCTATTTCTTTAGATATTTTAGATATTTTTTCTACTATGGGATAAGCTTGTGCTTCTTTTTCACGTAATCTTTTTTTTTCTTTATGATAAAAAGAAAACTTTGATAATTCATCCATACTAGTTAAAGCTAGTTTTTGACTAGGTTCAATTTCACCATAATTATTACGTTCTTTTGAACATTTTGCTTTTTCACAATTCATTTTATTAATTGAATTTTTAACAAAACCATTTTTATTATAACAATCCATTTTTTTCGTACCATATAATTTCATATGACCAGTTTTATCAAAACATTTTTCAGTAATTTTAATATCTTTCTTTAAAAAATTAGTACATTTAGAATTTATACAATCTAAATATTTTTTTTGAATACTCAAATTTTTAACAGATATTTTAATGTCAGATGGTTTTACAATAAGACATTTAACATGTTTTTTAGTAGTTTTAGCCATATTAGTTTATAATAATATGAAGAAAAAGAAAAATAAAAATAAAAAAAAAACAAAAAACAAAAAATATGTTATGTGCTTTGAATTTTTGCAAGCATCTTAAGAAGTTTTAGTCTTTTGTTGTTTAATTTATTTTTTTCAGATTCATCTTTACATTTTGACATAGTGTATTCTAGTGAATCTATATCTTTATATAAGTTTGATATTTTTTCTAATACTGGATAAATTTGAAATTCCTTGTCACGTAATCTTTTTTTTTCTTTATCGTAAAAAGAAAACTCTGATGCATCAATCTTCTGTTGTTTATTAGGAATTTTATTATATTTATTTAATTCTATTAAACATTTTGTATTTCTACAATTCATTTGATCATCAAAATTTTTTGATGCATTATTTCCCATAAAACAATCTGCTCTTTTTTCATCATGCAAATTTAAATGTTTAGTTTTATCAAGACATGTTTCATTAATTTTAATTTCTTTATCTAAAAATTTTTTACATTTAGTATTCATACAACCTAAATATTTTTTATGAATCTTCATATTCTTTACCGATATTTTAGGTTTTGATTGTTTTACAATTGCACATTTAATATTTTTCTTAGTGTTTTTAACCATATAATTATAAATATTTACTTTTATAAAAAGAAAAAAAGCCATATGATTATAATCAACTAAATCGTACATTTTAAGACATCTAATTTGTGGTTAATGATATGTTGGAGGTTGAGGGAACGATTAGCAAATACCTCGCAAATCATTGTCCTTTCAGGACGGAATACTGCAATATCTTGCTAATAGCCCCGCTCGACCCTTTTGTTGTCCATCTGATTACCCCCTTACTTAATTAAAAACGATATTGAAAATTAATCTACAAATGCATAGACTTTTTATCATTCATTCTAAATCTTTCCCGATAATAATATATGGTTTATGATTTTTGACAAGAAATTCACGTAATTTAATAAAATACATACGAACTGATTCTGATTTTGCACTGTCACCACTCATTGCTAATTTTTCAAAACATTGATAATTTACCATATATGTAACACCTGAGGTGACCCCTGTATTAACTTTAATAAAATCTATGTTTTCAATATAAACTTTAGTTTTTGTAAATCGATTTGATAATCTTTGTCTTAAATTATGTAATGTAATTTCTAAATACTTTGCAATTGATTC
>JACCEC012086052.1_pt1 | contig 17947 bp, 17 predicted proteins | sample 7450121 | NCBI WGS metagenome assembly JACCEC01 (sample SAMN15323455, study PRJNA562643) | freshwater metagenome | isolation source: river surface water | place: USA:Blue River Watershed | collected 2017-08-18 | reverse complement strand
TGATGGCACTGGGGATCATGACCAGCGGCCCGCAGGCTTGTGCGGTCACTTGGATTTGACAAGCGCTTTCCAAGATGTACATGTTGAGGAACGCGTCGGCGGCGCTCTTGCCCGTGGTGAGCAAACCGTGGTTGCGCAGGATCAGATATTTCTTGTTGCCAAGGTCGGCTTGCAGACGCGGGATCTCATCGCCACGCAAGGCCAAGCCTTCGTAGTCGTGATAAGCCACGATGTTGACGATGAAGGTCGACTGTTGGCTGATCGGCAACAAACCAGACTCGAGTGCACTGACCGCGACACCGGCGCGGGTGTGGGTGTGCATCACGCACTGCGCGTCGTGGCCCACCGCGTGGATCGCACTGTGGATGGTGAAACCTGCGGGGTTGACCGGGAAGGTGCTGGGCAAGAGCTTGTTGCATGCCATGTCGACTTTCACCAAGCTGGACGCGGTGATTTCATCGAACATCAAACCATAGGGGTTGATCAAAAACTGAGGCGATCCACCGGTGATGCTGTCGGGCAATTTCAAGCTGATGTGGGTGAACACCAGGTCACTCCATCCATACATCGCGACGAGTCGGTAGGCGGCGGCCAGGTCGCAGCGCAATTGCCATTCTTCTTCGCTCACCAGTTCTTTCATCGAGGGGATGTGCATGGGGTCTCCTGTGGTTGTGATGACGGTGTGTCCACGTGGCTTTGATTGTGTCACTGTCTGTTTGAAAAAGCAGCCACTTAAAATAGGCGGTTTACAAAGGCGGCAAATGCTTTACCCCGAGCAGTTCGATGTGATTGTGGTTGGTGGCGGTCACGCAGGCACCGAAGCCGCGCTGGCCAGTGCGCGCATGGGTTGTCGCACCTTGCTGCTGACCCACAACATCGAAACCCTGGGGCAAATGAGTTGCAACCCGTCGATCGGTGGCATTGGCAAAGGCCACTTGGTCAAAGAGGTGGATGCCTTGGGCGGTGCCATGGCCTTGGCCACCGATGCCGCGGGCATTCAGTTTCGCATCCTCAACCGCTCCAAAGGACCGGCGGTGCGCGCCACCCGCGCCCAGGCCGATCGCGTGTTATACAAGGCGGCGATACGCCATCAGCTTGAAAACCAACCCAACATGTGGCTGTTCCAACAAGCGGTGGACGACCTGATGCTGGAAGGCACCAAGGTGGTGGGCGCGATCACACAAGTTGGTGTTCGCTTCTCTGCGAAGGCCGTTGTTTTAACGGCCGGCACTTTTTTGGATGGCAAAATCCACGTCGGTTTGCAAAACCACGCGGCCGGCCGGGCGGGCGATCCCCCGGCCTTGCGCTTGTCGGACCGCTTGAAAGAATTGAAACTGCCACAAGGCCGCTTGAAGACCGGCACACCACCGCGCTTGGATGGACGCACCATCGATTTCAGCCAATGTTTGGAGCAAGCGGGTGACGGCATGCCGGGCGGTGAATCCAGCGACATGCCGGTGTTCAGCTTCAGGGGTCGGCGCGAGATGCACCCGGCGCAAATGGCATGCTGGATCACCCACACCAATGCGCGCACCCACGACATCATCCGCGCAGGCTTTGACCGCAGCCCGATGTTCACCGGCAAGATCGAGGGCGTGGGTCCGCGTTATTGCCCGAGCGTGGAAGACAAGATCAACCGCTTTGCCGACAAGGCCAGCCATCAAATTTTCTTGGAGCCAGAGGGGCTGACCACCAACGAGTACTACCCCAACGGCATTTCCACCAGCCTGCCTTTTGACGTGCAGCTCGACCTGGTGCGCTCCATGAAGGGCCTGGAAAACGCCCACATCTTGCGGCCTGGCTATGCCATCGAATACGACTATTTCGATCCGCGCGAACTCAAACGCAGTTTTGAAACCAAGCAAATCGAGGGTTTGTTTTTCGCGGGTCAAATCAACGGCACGACCGGCTATGAAGAAGCGGCGGCCCAAGGCTTGTACGCTGGCATGAACGCCGCGCTGCTGGTGAAAGGCCAAGCAGCTTGGACACCCGGGCGCGATCAAGCGTACTTGGGCGTGTTGGTCGACGATCTGGTCAACCAGGGCGTGGTCGAGCCTTACCGCATGTTCACCAGCCGGGCAGAGTTCCGCTTGCAATTGCGCGAGGACAATGCCGACGCCCGCTTGACCGAGAAAGGCCGCGAACTGGGCTTGGTTGGCGACGCCCAATGGGACGCTTTTTGTCGCAAGCGCGATGCTGTTTCACGTGAAACACAGCGCCTGGCCTCGCTTTGGGTCAACCCCAGCAACTTGTCCTCGGCCGAGGCCGAGCGCGTGTTGGGCAAAGCCATTTCGCATGAACACAGCCTGGCCGATTTGTTGCGCCGCCCCGATGTCAGCTATGACGCCTTGATGAGTCTGGACGGCGGGCGTTTCGCCAGCCCCGAATTGGCCGCCATGGACGGTGTTTCACGTGAAACCGTGGTTGAGCAAGTGAACATCTCGGCCAAGTATTCGGGCTACATCGACCGCCAGCGCGACGAAGTAGAGCGCGCTGCGCATTACGAGCAGCTGCCTTTGCCCGAGGCCCTGGACTACATGGCCATTCCGGCATTGAGCATCGAGGTGCGGCAAAAACTGCAAAAGCACCGCCCTGAAACCTTGGGGCAAGCGTCGCGCATTTCGGGCGTCACCCCCGCCGCCATTTCCTTGTTGCTGATTCATTTGCGCCGCGCCCGCCACGGTGGTTTTGAGTTGCCACAGGCAGAGGCTTCCGCGTGAACCATGTCTTGGCCCCAGCCTTGGCGAGGGGTTTGGCTGATCTGGGCTTGTCATTGAGCGATGCGCAGCAACAGCAGTTGCTGGCTTATCTGGACCTGTTGGTCAAGTGGAACAAGGTCTACAACCTGACCGCGGTGCGCGATCCCGAGCAGATGTTGACCCAGCATGTGCTGGAATGCTTGGCCGTGGTCACGCCCTTGCGCGCGCGCTTGCCGCAACTCCAAACCGTGTTGGACGTCGGGGCTGGGGGTGGATTGCCGGCGGTGGTGTTGGCCATCGCCTGCCCAGAAGTGCGTGTGAGCGCGGTCGACACCGTGGCGAAAAAAGCCGCGTTCATTCAAACCGTGGCCCACGCACTGGGCCTGCGCCACTTGCAAGGCGTGCATGCGCGGGTGGAAGATCTGCCCGGCCCTTATGACCTGATCACCTCGCGCGCCTTTTCGTCCTTGGCGGATTTTGTAAATGGTTCTCGCCAGGCTCTGGCCCAGGGGGGTGTCTGGATGGCGATGAAAGGTCGCCATCCTGCGGACGAGTTGCTGGCTCTGCCCGACGAGGTGCTGGTCGAGCAGGTGCAGGCCTTGCAAGTGCCTGGCTTGGCGGCCGAGCGTTGTTTGGTTTGGATGGTGTTGCGCTGAATCAGCGCACGTTTGCAACAGTAGGCGGTTCAAGTGTTTCACGTGAAACAAGGCCGGGACAGCCTGGGCAGTTACACTCTGCTCCCTTTCTGAATTTCAAGGTTTCCCATGTTGGGCATCGCAGACTACCCGGCTTTTGTCGGCGCGGTCATCCTCTTTTTGGCCATTCCAGGCCCTGGCAATCTGGCATTGCTCACCGCCACCGGCATGGCGGGTGTGCGCGGCGGGTTGATGTCCTGCTTGGGCATCATCGCCGGCGACCAGGTGTTGATGTGGGCGGCGGTCGCCGGTTTGTCGGCGGTCCTCATGGCCTCGCCCGCTTGGTTTGGCGCGGTGCAATGGATGGGCGCGATCTACCTGGGTTATTTGGGCATCAAGATGGTCTTGGCCAAACCAGGCGATGCACCGCTGCTGGACATGTCTTCGGGTCGTTTTTTCCGCCAGTCTTTGTGGATCACTTTGTTCAATCCCAAGGCCATCGTGTTTTACATGGCGTTTTTCCCGCTGTTCGTTGACCCGCAGCAACCGCCCACCTTGGCCACCTTTGGTTTGATGGCGGTCACCATCGCCGCCCTGACCTTTCTCTACAGTCTGATCCTCACGGTGTTGGCCAGTCGTTTGCGCCGCCGCATGAGCCAGCACCCGTGGATCGGTCCTTTGCTGCAAAAAGTGGCTGGCACCTTGTTGGTGGCGTTTGGCCTTCGGCTCGTTTTTCAAAAGTAAATCCACATGTACAAGATTTTTTGTGTCGCCAATCAAAAAGGCGGCGTCGGCAAAACCACCACCACGATCAACCTGGCTGCGGCGCTGGCCGCCATCGGGCAGCGGGTGCTGATGGTCGATCTGGACCCGCAAGGCAATGCCACCATGGGTTCGGGGGTGGACAAGCGCGAGTTGAGCCACTCTGTGTACGAGGTGTTGCTCGGTGAAGCCGACATCGCCCAGGCCCGTGTGCCCAGTGTCTGGGGCGAGGCGGCGGCCAAACCGAACATGGCCACCTACCATGTGCTGGGTGCCAACCGTGATTTGGCGGGTGCCGAAGTCGAGTTGGTCAACCTCGAGCAGCGCGAAAAACGCCTGAAGAATGCGCTGGCATTGGTGGCTGACGATTACGACGTGGTCTTGGTCGATTGCCCACCGTCCCTGTCCATGCTGACCTTGAACGGTTTGTGTGCCGCGCACGGCGTGATTGTGCCGATGCAGTGCGAGTATTTCGCGTTGGAAGGCCTGACCGACTTGGTCAACACGATCAAGCAGGTGCACGCCAACCTCAACCCCGATTTGAAAATCATCGGTCTGTTGCGGGTCATGTTCGACCCGCGCATCACCTTGCAGCAACAGGTGAGCGACCAGCTCAAAGGGCATTTTGGCGACAAGGTGTTCAACACCTTGATCCCGCGCAATGTCCGTTTGGCCGAAGCACCCAGCTACGGATTGCCTGGCGTGGTGTTCGACCCCGCAGCCAAGGGCAGCCAGGCGTTCATCGATTTCGCCAAAGAGCTGGTTGAGCGTTTCAAGAACTTTTGATGTAAAGAAGCGGTTCGTCCGCCACAAAGAGAGCGACAAATGGTCACTAAAAAAATCAAAGGCCTGGGCCGTGGTCTGGAAGCCTTGTTGGGCCCCACCGCCACTGAAACCGGCCACTTGGCCGCCGCCGAGCGCAGCCCCGCCACCTTGTCGGTCGAGCAAATGGTCGCCGGCGTCTACCAGCCCCGCACCCGCATGGACGAGGGCGCTTTGTACGAATTGGCCGAGAGCATCAAAACCCAGGGCGTGATGCAGCCGATTTTGGTGCGACAGCTTTCCTCGGGTGCCAACGCAGGCAAGTACGAAATCATCGCGGGCGAGCGGCGCTATCGCGCCTCCAAGCTTGCCGGTTTGAGCGAGGTGCCAGTGCTGGTGCGCGACGTGCCCGATCAAACCGCCGCCGCCATGGCCTTGATTGAGAACATGCAGCGCGAGGACTTGAACCCGCTGGAAGAAGCGTTGGGCATGCAGCGCCTGATCAAAGAGTTTGGCCTGACCCACGAGCAAGCGGCGCAGGCTGTGGGCCGCTCACGCAGTGCGGCCAGCAATTTGTTGCGTTTGTTGAACCTGGCCGACCCGGTGCAAACCATGCTGATGGCGGGCGACATCGACATGGGCCATGCCCGCGCCTTGTTGTCCTTGGACAAGGCGGCGCAAATCACCGCCGCCAACCAAATCAGTGCCAAAAAACTCTCGGTGCGCGAAGCCGAGAGTCTGGTGAAAAAAATCGGCGCGGATTTTTCCTTGGTCACGCAAAAACCAAAAAAAGACAAATCCCGCGACTTGAAACGCTTGGAAGAAGAGCTCTCGGATCTGTTGACCGCGCAGGTGGAGATCCGTGTGAAAAAACAAGTCAAGCGCCAAGGCCGCATGGAGCAAATCGGCGAGGTGGCCATCGAATTTGGCTCGCTCGATGCCCTGAACGGCTTGATCGACAAATTGCGCGGCTAGTGTTTACACCGCCCCAGGTGGCCCTGGTGGCAAGTTATCCTCTCTGATCTGCAGCGAGACGCTTGATCTCGCTTTTTCATGCGATCTCAGGAGTCTTTGTCATGTCATGTTCCGCAACACGCATCTGGCGCCAAAGCGCCGTGGTTTTGTCCATGGGCTTGTTGGCAGGTCTGGCCCAGGCGCAAGAAACCTTCAAGATCGGCATCGTCAGTTTTTTGTCTGGCCAAGCCGCTGAGAGCTTTGGCATCCCTGCCGTCAATGGTGCCAAGGTCTTGATCGAGGCCTTCAACAAGGGCCAAGCGCCTGCGCCCTACAACAAGGTGGGCATTGGCGGCATGCCGATCGAAGTCATTTATGTCGACGAAGCGGGTGGCGCCACCAAACAGGTGCAAGAGTTGCGCAACCTGTACGAGCGTGACAAGGTCGATGTGGTGGTGGGTTATGTCGGATCGGGCGATTGCTTGGCGGTGGCCCCCGTGGCCGAAGAGTTGAAAAAATTCCTCATCCTGTATGACTGCGGCACGCCCCGTATTTTCGAAGACAACACCTTCCGCTATGTGTTTCGCACCGCGGCCCACGCCACCATGGACAACGTGGCATTGAGTCGTTACCTCAAAGCCCGCAACATTCCCGTCAAGAGCTTCAACCTGATCAACCAAGATTACGCCTGGGGTCAAGACTCGCGCAAAGACTTTGTGTTGTCCATGGCCAACCTCTACCCCAACGCCAAGCCCGGCGTGGACCAATTGCCCAAGTTTGGCGCGGGCCAATACGGCACCGAAATTTCGGCGCTGATGTCCCAACCCGCAGACTTGGTGCATTCCAGTTTGTGGGGCGGTGATTTGCAAGCCTTCATCTTGCAGGCCGGACCCCGGGGACTCTTCAAAAAATCGCAAGTGGTGTTGAGTGCGGGTGACCATGTGTTGCCTGGTTTGGGCAACAAAATGCCCGACGGCACCATCTTGGGTGCGCGCGGTGCCTATGGCTTGATGGCCCCACCTTCTCCCCTGAACACCTGGTGGTGGGACACCTACAGCAAAGCCCACAACGTCTACCCGGTGCAAGCACCCTATCGCATGGCCCAAGCCCTGATGGGTTTGAAACTCGCCGCGGAAAAAGCCATGGCGCAAAACAAAGGCAAAAAGCCCACCACCGAAATGCTGGCCGCGTCGATGCGTGGCAGCGAATGGATGTCGCCAGCGGGCAAGATCCGCATGGCCTTGTCCAATGGCCAACAAGCCATTCAAGACACCGCCATTGGTCGCACCAAGTGGGACGACAGCAAGAAGATGGTGATGATCGAAGACATCCAGCGCTTCGATGCCGAGTGCGTCAATCCACCTCTGAACGTGAAGTCGGAAGACTGGCTCAAGTCGGGCTTTGCCGGTGCCAAGTGCAAGTGACGAACGCGTCTTGCAGGGGTTGATGGCATGCAACTCGCATTGACCATCTTGATCGACGGTTTGAGCTACGCCTCGTGGTTGTTCATCGTGGCGCTGGGTCTCACCTTGGTGTTTGGGGTGCTCAAAATCCTCAACATCGCGCACGGCAGTTTTTACGCCTTGGGCGCTTATGCCGCGGCCACCACAGTGGCTGGCGTCACGGCCATGAACACCTTGCCTTACATGTCTTTGCTGGCCATGTTGGTGGCGGCCATGTTGGTGGCGTTGTTGGTCGCACCCGTCACCGAACGCGGCTTGCTGCGTTTTTTCTATGGCCGAGACGAGGTGTTGTTGGTCTTGGTCACCTACGCCATGTTCCTCATGTTGGAAGACGTGACCAAACTCATTTGGGGTGCGAATCCATATTACGTGTCTGAGCCTTATGGCTTGTTTGGCAACATCGACATCGGGCACCAAAGCTATGTCGGTTACGACCTGTTTCTGATGGTGTTGGCGGTGGTCGTGGGCCTGGTGGTTTGGTGGGGCTTGAACCGCACCCGCTTTGGCAAGATCGTCACCGCGGTGATCCACAGCCCCGAAGTCGCGTCCAGCATGGGCGTCAAGGTGTCGCGTGTGTACATGGCGGCGTTTGGTATTGGCATCTTTTTGGCGGCCTTGGGTGGCGCGTTCACCGCCCCCATGATTTCGGTGCAACCCGGCGTGTCGGTGGGCGTGATCATCATTTCCTTTGCGGTGGTCATCATCGGTGGCTTGGGCAGCATCGAGGGTGCGGCCATTGGTGCGCTGATCGTCGGTTTGGCACGTGCCTTCGCGGTGCACCTGGTACCGGTGGCCGAGTTGTTCTCGGTTTACTTGGTCATGGCCCTGGTGCTCATGTTCAGACCGCAAGGCTTGTTCCAACGCATCCAAGCGAGAAAAATCTGATGCTGGCTTTGACGGGTCGCGCGCTGTTGTTGCTCTTGGTCGGTTGCGGGCTCGGCCTGTTCTTGCCCAAGTGGTTGCAGTTCATGCTGACCATGGCCCTGGCCAATGGCCTGGTGTCTTTGGGCATTGTGTTGCTGATGCGTGGTGGTGTGGTGGCGTTTGGCCAAGGCCTGATGTCGGCGCTTGGTGGTTATGCCGCGGCGCTGATGTTTCAGCGCTGGGGCGTCACCGATGGCCTGTTGTTGCCTTTGTTGGGCGGCTTGGTCGCCATGCTGATCACCGCGCCTTTTGCGCCATTGCTGGCGCGTTACAGGGGCATCTTCTTTTCCATGCTGACCTTGGCCCTGTCCATGGTGGGGTATGGCATTTTGGTCAAGACCGAGTCCTTGGGCGGTTCCGACGGTTTCAACATGGGGCGGGTCAGCTTTCTGGGTCAGGCCTTGGCCGATGGACAAGTGGGCTTTGCCCTGTTCGCCATCACCCTGGGTTTTGCCGTGGCCGCAGGTTTGGTGGCGCGCATTTACTTTGGCTCCACACGTGGCTTGGTGACCCGGGCCATTCGCGACAACGAGCTGCGGGTGGAGTACATGGGCGGCTCGGTCAGCCACACCATGGCGATCAATTTTGTGATGGCGGCTTTCATGGGTGGCATGGGCGGCGCTTTGGCGGTCATGGCCTTGGGCCACATCGATCCCAACTTCAGTTACTGGACCACCTCGGGCGAGTTTGTCTTTGTCGCCATCCTGGCCGGCAGCCACAGCGTGGTGGCCGTCATGTTGTCCTCGGTGGTGCTGGAGGTGGTGCGCTCGTTTTCGAGTTCTTATTTCCCGACCACCTGGCAGTTTGCATTGGGTTTGTTTTTGCTGTTGGTCATTCGCTTTTTGCCCCAGGGCTTGGGCTCGCTGTGGCAAAAGAAAGCGACCGTTGACCAGCCAGAGAGGTCCACATGAGCGCACAACTGCTCTTGCAAGCCCAGGGTTTGAACAAGCGTTTTGGCGCGGTGGTGGCCGCGCAAGACTTGCAGGTGAACATCCGCGCGGGCGAGCGCATCAGCTTGATCGGCAGCAATGGTGCGGGCAAGACCACCTTCGTCAACATGATCACCGGCTACATCAAGCCGGATGAAGGCCAGATTCGCTTGGACGGCCAGGACATCACGGCCTTGAACCCGCGCGACATCACCCGCTTGGGCGTGGCGCGCTCGTTTCAAATCCCGCAGCTCTACCCCAGCTTGAGCGTGCTGGACAACATGCTGGTGGCGCAAACCATCCACACCCAGCGCTTGTCTTGGTGGCGACCCGCCAATAGCGCAGATGCGGTGCAACGCGCGCAAGACCTGTTGGCGCGTTTTCGCTTGCGCGATCACCAGCACCGATTGGTTGCCGAGCTGCCCGGTGGCTTGCGCAAACTGGTGGACATTGCCTTGGCCATGATGGGTTCACCCAAATTATTGCTGCTCGATGAACCGACCAGCGGCGTGGCGGCAGAAGAAAAATTTCCGATGATGGACACGGTCATGCAAGCGCTGAACGACCAACCGCTGACGGTCTTGTTTGTCGAGCACGACATGGACATCGTCAGCCGTTATTGCGACCGCGTGATCGCGTTTTACAGCGGCCGCATCATCGCCGACGATGTGCCATCTGTCGCCTTGTCCAACGCCGATGTGCGTCGCTATGTCACGGGCGAGCGCGACCCGCAGGAGGCCCCCCATGCTTGAGCTCGACGACTTGCATGTGGACATCGCCTCGGCGCAGGTGTTGCGCGGTTTTTCCATGCGTGTCGCGCAAGGCCACATGGTCGGCCTGGTGGGGCGCAATGGCGCAGGCAAAACCAGCACCATGCGCAGCATCATGGGGCACTTGCCATTGCGCCAAGGGCGGTTGCGTTGGAACGGCCAAGACCTCGCCGCCTTGCCGCCCGAAGCGCGTGCTGGATGGGGTGTGGGCTACATGCCGGAAGACCGGGGTTTGGTGCCCGAACTCACGGTCGAAGAAAACATCTGCATCCCGCTGTGGGTGAGCAAAACCTTGCACGCACCCGACCGATTGGCCTTTGTGTACCAAGTCCTGCCCGAGTTGAAAGACATGGCGCAACGACGCGCCTTGTTGCTTTCGGGGGGACAACAAAAACTGGTGGCCTTGGGCCGGGCCTTGGCGGTGGGCACCAAGCTGTTGCTGTTGGACGAACCGTTTGAAGGGGTCGCACCCGCCTTGTCGATGCGCATTTCCGAGGTGTTGCACCAACTCAAGGGGGCCGATTTGTCGGTGCTGATTTCGCAGTCGGACTTGAACCATTCCAGTGGCTTGCTTGACAGCACCGTGGTGATTGAGCGCGGTGCCAATGTGGCTTGAATGCAAGCCATTTCATTTCTTATGACAGCCACTGCTTGCTAACCATCACAGTCTTTGGTTGTTTTCTTCCTTGAGACAGCCCCAGCGGCCTTGCCCGCCGCTCACCGCAGCAAAGCTGCGACGTTCGCTACGCGGCCAATGCCACTGTGACTGTTCAAGTGATTGAAAAGTCCGACGGTCAATGCTTGCTGTGCTCGCGCAAGACAGACACGATGGGTCGAATGCGTAGCGAACGTCGCAGCTTTGCTGCGGTGAGCGGCATTCGATTCATCGGGGCTGGCCAGGCCTGAAAGAGGCGCGCGCTGGTCTCACGGCATGCAAGCCGCACGGCACTTGGTCAGTACAAAAACACCTTGCCCGGATTCATGATGTTGTGCGGGTCCAATGCATGTTTGATGGCCCGCATCATGTGGACCGCGCCGGCGCCTGCCTCGTTCACCAAAAAATCCATTTTGTGCAGACCGATGCCATGCTCTCCCGTGCAAGTCCCTTCCAGCGCCAAAGCACGGGCCACCAGTTTGTCGTTCAGCGCTTCAGCCGTGGCGCGTTCTTGCGCGTTGTCGGGGTCGATCAAATAACCAAAGTGGAAATTGCCATCGCCCACATGGCCGACCAAGAAATACGGGATGCCCGAGGCATCCACCTCGGCCACCGAGTCGAGCAAGCAGTCGGCCAAGCGTGAAATCGGCACACAGGTGTCGGTGCTGATGGCGCGGCAACCCGGGCGGCTTTGAATGCCGGCAAAGTAAGTGTTGTGTCTGGCGGTCCACAAACGGGTGCGTTCCTCGGGCGTGGTCGCCCATTCAAACGCATGGCCTTCAAATTCGCTGGCGATCTCTTGCACGGTTTCGGCCTGCTCTTTCACGCTGGCGGGTGAGCCGTGGAACTCCATCAGCAGCATCGGTTGCACCGGCAAGCTGAGCTTGGAATACTGGTTCACCATGCGCACCGCGTTGGCGTCGATCAACTCGACCCGCGCAATCGGGATGCCCATTTGGATGATTTGGATCGTGGTGCGCACCGCTGCTTCGATGCTGGGGAACGAGCAAGTGGCGGCCGACACCGCCTCGGGCAGGGGATACAGCTTCAAGGTGATTTCGGTGATCACGCCCAAGGTCCCTTCGCTGCCCACCATCAAGCGGGTCAGGTCGTAGCCTGCAGAGGACTTGCGGGCCCGGGTGCCGGTGCGGATCACCTCGCCGCTGGCGGTGACCACTTCCAAGCCCAGCACGTTTTCGCGCATGGTGCCGTAGCGCACGGCGTTGGTGCCGCTGGCGCGGGTCGCGCTCATGCCACCAATCGAGGCGTCTGCGCCCGGGTCGATCGGGAAAAACAAACCGGTGCTTTTGATTTCTTCGTTGAGTTGTTTGCGCGTGACCCCGGCTTGCACCGTCACGGTCAGGTCCTCGGCATGAACCGACAAGACCTTGTTCATGCGGCCCAAGTCGATGCTGATGCCGCCTTGCACCGCCAGCAAATGACCTTCCAGCGAGGAACCGACACCGAACGGGATGACCGGGACCTGGTGCGCCGCCGCCAAGGACACGGCTTGGGCCACATCGTCGGTGGACTCGGCGAACACCACGGCTGCCGGTGGTGGCACGGTGGTGTAGGCCGACTCGTCGCGGCCATGCTGTTCGCGCACCACCATGGCGGTGGAGCAGCGTTCGCCGAAATGTGCTTTCAAGGCATCCAACAGGGCTTGCGGCACCTCGCGCTGTTGGACGACGGGCATCAGGTGTTGGGCGGTGCTGGGTGCGTTCATGGCAGGCTCCTGTAGAGCACCCATTCTAGGAAGAAACACCCCTTCAAGGGTGTCGCACACGAGCGTGGATTCAGGGCTGCAGTTCGATCTGCGCCTGCAAGCCCAAGCGCACCGTGGTTTTGCCGCTTTCATGAGGTAGTGGGATGGGCGTGGCATCAGCCATGGGACTTTTGGCCATCAGGGCCATGGGCTGGGGGTCGGTCACATCTGGCGTGGGCGAAAACACGAGCGACTGGATGCGGTAGTTGGCAAAACCAAAAGCCTGGGCAATTTGGCTGGCCTTGTTCTTGAAGTTCAGCGCCAGTTCTTGCACCAGGTTTTTTTCGGTTTGCTGTCGCAGTGTGTCGGACAGGCGAAATTGCACGCTCTGGATGCGCATCACACGGGTCAGCTCGGAGGTCAACTGGGCCAGCGCCGCGGTGTTGGTGGACAACAAAACCAGTTCGGCCTGCGCGCGCCATGGGGTGGTCTTGCCTTTGGGGTCCCAAATGGGTGATGTGTGAACCTGGCCGATTTGCAACATCACGCCTGGGACTTGGCGCGCTTGTGCCACCGCTGTTTGCAGCTGAGCCAACACGCTTTGGGTGATGTCGTGGGTGTTGCGGCCCTCGCGCGACACCACCATGCTGACCAACAGTTCGTCGTTGTCCACGGTAGCGCTGGCTTGCGCGTCGAGCTGGGCTTTGGCCGGGGTGTCGGGGATGGGCTTGGTTTGGGCCAGGGCCACGGTGGCTTGGCAGACCAGCAGCCATGCCAGCAAAGTTGTTTTCATGTCAGGTGTCTCGTGTTGAAAAGAACACTTAACGTGCCAGCATGAAACCCGGTGAGCCCAGCGCCACAACTTGAACAAAGGCTCGCATTTGCATGTTGTCCTCGCGCGCGCCAAGGGGTTGTGGGCCGGGGTGTCCTGCTTGGCCTGTGGCCTGAGACAATGCGCCGCTAAAGAGGAATCACCAGATGGGCAACCGACTCACACAAATCGCCACCCGCACCGGCGACGATGGCACCACCGGCTTGGGCGACAACCGCCGTGTCAGCAAAAACAGTTTGCGCGTGCACGCCATGGGCGAGGTGGACGAGCTCAACTCCCACATCGGCGTCTTGCTCTGCGAGGACATGCCCAACGCCGTGCGTGAGCTGCTGGTGGAGGTGCAACACCAGTTGTTCAATTTGGGCGGTGAACTCAGCATCCCTGGTTTTGAGTTGCTCAAGGCCGAGGCGGTGCTGGCCTTGGACCATGCCTTGGCCGATCACAACGAGGCACTGCCCAAGTTGCAAGAGTTCATCTTGCCGGCGGGCACGCGTGGCGCGTCACTGGCCCATGTCTGTCGCACCGTGGCGCGTCGCGCCGAACGTGCGGTGGTGGCTTTGGGTGCGGAAGAAGCCTTGAACGACACGCCGCGCCAATACCTCAACCGCTTGTCCGACCTGATGTTTGTGCTCGCGCGCGTGCTCAATCGCATGAATGGCGGCGATGACGTGTATTGGAAAAGCCAGCGCATGAGCGCTGGTTGAGAAAGACACCAGCGCATGAGCGCTGGTTGAGCCAACAGGCCAGGGCTGGCCTTATTTCTTCATGCCCAAAATCCAATCCACCAGCATGTTGATTTCTGCTTGGCTCAGGTTCAAGAAGGCGGGCATGATGCTGCGGCCACCGCCAGCCCAAACGCCTTTGCCACCGTTGCGGATTTTGTCGGCCAAGTAGGATTTGGCCTCAGGGTCGCCGTGGTATTTCTCGGCGATCTTTTCGTATGAAGGCACCGACATGGTGTGCTGATCGATGCTGTGGCAACCCAGACAGGCTTTCTCTTTGGCCAAACTCGCGGCATCTTGTTGGGCCATGGCCCACAACGGCAAGCAGCACAACAACAGAGCGATACGTTTCATGAACAGATCCTAGGAAAAATTCCGAATTCTAGGGAGCGTTCAAAGCCATGGGTTGAGCAAGGGTCTTGCGTTCAGGGGTTGGCACCCAGCAATCGCAGGCGAAACGCCGGGTCGGAGGTGCGCGCAGACAGCCAGATGCCAAAAAACAATTTGGCAAATTCAGGGTCGGCAATCTCGCCCCGGGGCTGTCCGTTGTGCCAAAACACCGCGACTTCACCGGGTCGCTGCAAGCCCAGCAAGCGGTCGCCTTTGCGCACTTTCGGGAAGACGCGCAGCATTTGCGCCATCCAAGCCTGTTCTTGGGCGGGGCTCACGGTGGTGATGCGGCGCATCTCCTGGATCGAGCGTTGCGCAATGTCTTTGGCCTCGAAGTTGCGCAAGTAATGAAGCTCCAAGGCCAGCACGTGTTCGTGTGCGGCATGGGCTTGGAACGTTGGCATGGTCCACAAGGTGGCGTCGTACACGTCAAAGCCAAAGTAAGTGAAACGCGCCGTGCCGCGCCAAGCCAAATCCGGGTTCGCCAACTCGGCCGGCACCGGCTGCGGCGCAGGTTTCTGTGCAACCGACACAGACGGCCATGTCAGGTGGACCATCAGCAGGCCCAGCGCCACGCATCGGGTGAGGGCGTACAGGGCTTGGCGCATCGTCAACGGGGTGACAACACCGACATGGTGATGCGCGAGACGCAACTCAAACGGCCTTGGTCGTCGAACATCTCAATGCCCCAGACCTGGGTGCTGCGTCCGATGTGAATGGGTCGGGTGATGCCGTTGACCCAACCCTCGGCCACGCCGCGGATGTGGTTGGCGTTGATGTCCAAACCCACCGCGCGGTGATCGGGCGGGCACGAGTAGAAAGCGCCGCATGAGCCCAATGTTTCGGCCAACACCACGCTGGCACCGCCGTGGATCACGCCATAGGGCTGGCGTGTGCGTTTGTCCACCGGCATGCGGCCTCGGATGAAATCGGGGCCAACTTCGAGGAACTCCATGCCCAAGCTTTCGCCGGCGGTGTTGTAGTGGCTCTCGGTGAGCAATTCAATGCTGATCGGTTTGGTCCAAATGGCGGCCATGGGCAGAAACAGTTGATAGACAAAACTGCATCTTAGGGGCAATGCCCAGTCGCGGCACCGGGGAAGACTGATAACCTCTGACGCCATGAACGCTTCCCACACCCCAGCGCCTTTTGTGCCGCAAATGCGCCTGTACCAGCAATGGCTGGCCGAGCACCGTCAACTGCATTTCGACGATTACCCCGCCATGTGGCAATGGTCGGTGACGCATCTCGAAGATTTTTGGCAATCGGTGTGGGACTACCTGGATTTGCAATCGCCCACCCCGCACAGCGTGGTGCTCGAGCGCAACGTCATGCCAGGTGCGCGTTGGTTTGTCGGTGCCCAAGTGAACTACGCCCACCAGGTGCTGCGGCATGTGGACGCCGCCCATGCGGCGGGCATGCCTGCCATCATCAGCAACAACGAACGCGGGCAACGCCGCGAATTGTCTTGGCCCGAATTGAAGCGACAAGTGGGCGCGATGGCGCTGCATTTGCAAGCACAGGGCGTGCAACCCGGTGACCGGGTGGCGGCCTACCTGCCCAATATTCCCGAAACCATGGTGGCGTTTTTGGCGGTCACCAGCATCGGTGGCATTTGGAGTGTGTGCGCGCCCGACATGGGCACCAACGCGGTGGTCGATCGTTTCAAGCAAATCACCCCCAAGGTGTTGATCGGTGTCGATGGCGTCACCTACGGCGGCAAAGACCTGGCGCGCTTGGGCGTGGTGAGCGAGTTGCGCGCGGCCTTGCCCAGCGTCGAGCATGTGTTGGTCTATCAAAACCTGGGTGGCATGGCGCCCCTGCCGGACAGCGCCGATTGGTCGCAGGTGGTGCAGCGCGACGACGCCCAGGTGCAGGCCTTCACCCCGCAGTGGTTGCCGTTCAACCACCCGTTGTGGATTGTGTATTCGAGTGGCACCACCGGCCTGCCCAAACCGCTGGTGCACGACCATGGCGGCACCTTGGTCAACGGCATGGCGCACAAAAACCTGCATTACGACGTTGCCTGTAGCTACGAGCCCAATTCCTGGGGCGAGCGCTTCATTTGGTACAGCTCCACGGGTTGGGTGATGTGGAACGCGCAGCTGAGTGGTTTGCTCAGCGGCACCACCTGCGTGATTTACGACGGCAACCCTGGTGGCTCGAAAGAGCGGCCCGATTGGGGCGTGTTGTGGCGTTATGCCGCGCAAGAAAAAGTCACCTTCTTTGGCGGCGGCGCGGCTTTTTTCAGCAACTGCATGAAAGCCGGTTTAGAACTTAAGACCATCGCGGGTTTGCACACCATCCGCGCCTTGGGGGCGACCGGCTCGCCCTTGAGCGCCGAGGTGCAGCAATGGGGCACCGCCCAGTTCAACGCGGTCTACCAAGCGGCGGGTGTTGAGCGTCCCGAGATATGGTGGTGCAATATTTCAGGCGGCACCGATGCGGGTGCCTATGTCGGCGGTTTGCGCGACCTGCCCATGGTGCCGGGCGAGATGCAATGCCGCATGTTGGGTGTGTCGGTGCATGCGTTCAATGAGCAAGGTCAACCGGTGATCGACGAAGTGGGCGAGTTGGTCGTGACCCAACCGCTGCCCTGCATGCCGCCCTTCTTTTGGGGCGACACCGACAACCAGCGCTACCTGGGCAGTTATTTCGACACCTTCCCAGCAGGTTTGGGCCGCCGACCCGGTGGGGGCGATTTGCCAGCCGATGCCGGCGCGGTCTGGCGACACGGCGACTGGCTCAAGATCACACCCGAGGGGCGCGCCATCATTTATGGCCGCAGCGACGCCACCATCAACCGCCACGGTTTGCGCATGGGCACCAGCGAGTTGTACAGCGCGGTGGAAGCATTGCCCGAAGTGCTGGACAGCATGGTGGTGGATTTGGAATACCTCGGTAAAGACAGCTACATGCCGCTGTTTGTGGTGTTGCGCGAAGGCGTGGCGCTGGACGCGGTGTTGCGAGACCGTTTGAACGCCGCGATTCGCACCGCGCTCAGCCCGCGGTTTGTGCCGGACGACATTTACCAAGTGGCTGAAATCCCGCGCACCTTGTCGGGCAAAAAGCAGGAGTTGCCAATCAAAAAACTCATGCTTGGTCAGCCGCTGGAGAAGGTGTTGAACAAAGACGCCATGGCCAATCCGGGTTGTCTCGATTGGTATGTGGCCTTGGCGAAGCAACATTTGGCGGCGGCTTAATCTTTCAGGCCTGCCTCTTGGGTGGGCTATTCCAGTGGACTCGTTCAAGTCATCTCTTCGAATTTGCCCATTTCCATTTCAGTGGGTTCGCCAATGACATCTCTTTGATTGAGCCCAGCGCAGTGGACTCGTCCGCCGCTCACCGCAGCAAAGCTGCGACGTTCGCTACGCGGTCAAGCCCACTGCGCTGGGCTGAACATGAGCTTGTCGCGCGAGGGCGCTGGGGCAGCTTGAAGCTGATTTTCGAAATCAAGCAACAAATCTCAGGCCTCAAGCACCTTGGCCATGGTCTTGCCCAACTCCACACCCCATTGGTCAAAGGCGTTGATGCCCCAAATCGCGGCTTGGCAAAACACCTTGTGTTCGTATAGCGCGATCAGGGCGCCCAAGCTGTGCGGCGTGAGGTGCTCCATCCACAGCACCGTGCTCGGTACATTGCCGGCAAAGCTGCGGTGCGGTGCGAGGGCTTGTGCCTCGGCCTCGCTCAAGCCGCTGTCGCGCAACATGTTTGCGGTGTCGGCGACGTCACGTCCCAGCGCCAG
>JACCEC010010423.1_pt1 | contig 17952 bp, 19 predicted proteins | sample 7450121 | NCBI WGS metagenome assembly JACCEC01 (sample SAMN15323455, study PRJNA562643) | freshwater metagenome | isolation source: river surface water | place: USA:Blue River Watershed | collected 2017-08-18 | reverse complement strand
CTGGGGGATTGGCCTGACATTCGCCCTTTTGGCAATCATTACCCCGGCACTTCTCCGCTCCAGTTTTGGTTACTGGATTGGCTGGGTCATTCAGGCAGCCCTACTTGTCAGCGGCTTCTGGCTCTGGGGAATGTTCGTTATCGGGACAATTCTTGTCGGACTTTGGATTTGGGCCCTGATTGCAGGGGGAACAATTGACAAAGCACGAGAGAATTACAACAAGTTGATGGGAGAGCAAATTGAACGCGACCCTAGTACTCATTAAGCCCGATGGCGTTAGACGCAATCTGGTAGGGGAAATTATTTCGCGCTGCGAAGCCAAGGGCTACAAAGTTGCTGATCTGAAGTTTGTGCAGCCTAACCGAGAATTACTTGCCAAACACTACGCCGAACACGAGGGCAAGCCCTTCTACGAACCCCTCATGGAGTTCATGCTCTCAGGCCCCACGGTGGCAATTCGACTTGAAGGAGAAAGAGTCATCGAAGGTTTTCGATCACTGGCGGGTGTAACCGACCCAACTGTTGCAGCTCCAGGAACAATACGAGGCGATCTTGGTAGAGACTGGGGCACCAAAGTTATTCAGAATCTTGTTCATGGCTCAGACTCAGAGGAGAGCGCTAAGCGCGAGTTAGCAATCTGGTTCTAGAACAAAGTTGGCCAGAAGTCCCAGAAGTGAATCACAGTTAGCGTTATTAGCACTGTATAAGTGATCACTGTTAGCACCCAGGCCCACTCATAGACGAAGGTTCCAACCCGAACCATCTTTGATCCCAGATGGCCTTCTTTACCGGCGAAACCAAAGATTGCCCAGAAGAGCGGGATGGTTGCAGTCCAGGCAACCATGCAATAGATGCAAAGCGACCCAATGACATAGACGCTTTGACTAAAGAGCCAGAAGACGAAGGCCATGGCAAGCACGTGTCCAAAAAGAAATGCTTGCCAGAACCAACTGGCAAATTTAGCTCCTGCCAAGATTGCAAAGCCGACAACAACAGGTGCAAAAAAAGCAGCAAGGCCAATTAGAGGATTTGGAAAACCAAACAGTGCCGCCTGTTCTGAAAGCATTACCGACTTACAGCTGATGAAAGGTGAGATGTCGCAGGCGGTTGCCGCTCCTGGGTCCCCGGCAACCTTGATTCTTTCGAGCGTCAATCCGAAGCTGGCAATCCAGCCAACAGCACCGAAAATGATTAGAAATACGGGGAACACAGGGGAATTATCCCATTTTTAGGCCATGCGTGGCATACTTCTAGCTAGATGCGATCACACGCGCATCGAAGGTTTCGTCAAAGCAACGTGTTTTGACGCATTAGGTTTCGATTCAGGTCGCGGCTTGAATCACAAGAGGGCCCTCAAGGGTGTGAACTAAAGGCCATTTAGGCACAAGTGGCAAAGAAAAAAGAAGAACCAGCAAAGCCAGTTGCAACGCAGCTGATATTTCAAGCACCCTCACTACCGACGCCAGCTGTCGATAGACCGGCTAAGAAAAAAGCTGAACCAAAGCCAGAGCGCAAGGAGCGCAAGAAGAAGGAAGCTCCTAAGGAAAAGCTAAAGCCCCAAAAAGAAAAGAAGAAGGAAGAGGAGGGCTCAACCAGAGTCGAAGCTAAGCGTCAAAGACGCAGGGACTCCAGAGATACCGGCCGCCGACGATCAACGGTTACGGAGAGCGAATTCCTGGCACGTCGCGAGTCTGTAGATCGCAAGATGGTGGTCAGGGAAGACGACGGCCGATTCCAGATTGGCGTTTTAGAAGATGGACTGCTGGTTGAGCACTATGTGACCCAGTCGCAAAGCGTCTCCATTATCGGCAACGTCTATCTGGGTAAGGTTCAGAACGTCTTGCCTTCGATGGAAGCAGCCTTCGTTGATATTGGCCGAGGCCGCAACGCCGTTCTTTATTCAGGTGAGGTGGATTGGGATGCCGCCGAGACTGGAAACCAACCCAGACGAATCGAGCTCGCTCTAAAAACTGGTGACCAGGTGCTAGTGCAGGTCACAAAAGATCCAGTTGGTCAAAAGGGAGCACGTCTGACATCGCAGATTTCTCTGCCTGGAAGATTCCTGGTTTACGTTCCCGCGGGCAACATGTCAGGTATTTCTCGCAAACTACCCGAGGGTGAGCGTGCACGTCTAAAGCAAATCTTGAAAGGTGCATTACCAGACGAAGCGGGAGTGATTGTCAGAACCGCAGCAGAGGGCGCTACCGAGGAGCAGCTCAAGCTTGATATTGAGAGACTGCAGATGCAGTGGGAAGAAATCACTCGCCAAGCCGAAAGCGGCAAAGCACCGATGCAGCTCCACTCAGAGCCAGAACTTCTAGTAAAAATCATTCGTGACGTATTTAACGAGGACTTCCAACAGCTTGTGGTGAGTGGCAAGACAGCCAATTCCACAATCCGAAGCTACCTCGCAAATGTTGCTCCAGATCTTGTGGAGCGACTGGTTGAGTACTCGGACTCTGAAGACATTTTTGATCACTTCCGAATTGGCGACCAGATTGTCAAGGCATTAGAGCGCAAGGTCTACCTCCCTTCCGGCGGTTCACTTGTCATCGACAGAACCGAGGCAATGACCGTTGTCGATGTGAACACCGGTAAGTTCATCGGCTCAGGTGGAAATCTCGAAGAGACTGTCACCAAGAACAATCTGGAGGCTGCGGAGGAGCTGGTTCGCCAACTTCGCCTGAGGGACATCGGTGGAATCATCGTCATTGACTTCATTGACATGATTCAGCAATCAAACCAGGAAGCTGTAAGGCGAAGGCTCCTAGAGTGCCTAAGCCGTGACCGAACCAAGAACCAGGTCAGTGAAATTACCTCACTGGGTCTAGTCCAGATGACTCGGAAGAAGATTGGCATTGGACTTCTCGAGACTTACTCCGAGACCTGCGAGTGCTGTGGCGGCAGGGGACTGGTAATCCACGACGAGCCTCGCTTCAAGGCTGCCGAGGTTCAGGTTGGCAAAAAGGGTAAAAAGAAGGACAAGCCCGAGGTCAAAAAGGTAGTGACCGGCGAGGCCGCCGACGCCCTGAAGTCCGTGGTGAACAAGATCGCCTCAGCTGCTCAGTCCGAGCCGGCCAAGCCCCAGGAGAGCAAGACTGAGATGCTAAACGCCGTTTTGGATGCTTTGCCAGAGCCCGAAGCTAAGCCAAAAAAGCCAAGAAGAGCCAGCAGCATTCTGGCCAAGGCAAGGGGTAAGAAGTAGCGCTTTGGTTGACCCTGGCCCCTGGCCACGCTAGACTTTTGCGCTGTTGCCCGCTCCGTAGAGCGGAAAATCCCAGAAAGACAGGTTTCAAGTGGTTTACGCAGTAGTACGTGCCGGTGGCCGCCAGGAAAAGGTCGAGGTCGGCACAATCGTCACCATGAACCGCATCGAGCAGAGCTCGGGCAAGGTTGAGTTGCCTGCTCTTCTAGTCGTCGACGGTGACAAAGTCACCTCTGACCCACAGGCTCTTTCCAAGGTAAAGGTTGTCGCAGAGGTCATCGACCAGACTCGTGGACCAAAGATTGTTATTCAGAAGTACAAGAACAAGACCGGTTACAAAAAGCGTCAGGGTCACCGTCAGGATTTGACCCGCGTTAAAGTAACCGAGATTAAGTAAGAGGAAAGAAATGGCATCCAAAAAGGGAGTTAGCTCAACCCGTAACGGTCGCGATTCCAACGCACAGCGCCTTGGCGTAAAGCGTCACGATGGCCAGGCCGTTAACGCCGGCGAAATTCTTGTTCGTCAAAGAGGAACACACTTTCACCCGGGTAAGAATGTCGGCATTGGAAAAGACGACACTCTGTTCGCACTGGCCGCCGGTGCAGTTCAGTTCGGTTCCAAGTCGGGTCGACAAGTGGTGAACGTAGTCACCCAGTAAAGGTTTTGAAAAACCGAGGCGGACCCCAAGGGTCCGCCTCTTTTTAGTTGAGGAGTCTTATGGTCAGTTTCGTAGATCATGTGACTCTGCATTTGCGCGCAGGGGATGGCGGCGACGGCTGCACCTCAATCCGCAGAGAGAAGTTCAAACCACTCGCTGGACCTGATGGAGGTAATGGTGGTGATGGTGGATCAATTACTTTGGTTAGCGACCACAACGTAACAACTCTGCTTGAGTATCACCATCGTCCGCACCGAACTGCAAAGTCGGGGGGTAGCGGCAAGGGCGATTACAACAACGGCGAAAAAGGTGAAGACCTAATCCTTCCGGTTCCCGTTGGCACGGTTGTCAAGGACGCAGACGGTGAGGTTATCGCCGATCTCGCACACTCGGGCATGGAGCTGGTAATTGCGCGCGGTGGTGCCGGTGGACTTGGTAACGCAGCTCTTGCCAGTAGAAGGAGAATTGCTCCTGGCTTCCATCTACTTGGCGTTCCAGGCTGGCAAGGCGACATCCAGTTAGAACTGAAAACAGTAGCGGATATCGCTCTAGTCGGATTTCCAAGTGCTGGAAAGTCATCATTGGTGGCAGCTCTAAGCTCCGCCAGACCAAAGATCGCTGATTATCCATTTACGACTCTGCATCCAAATCTTGGTGTGGTTGCAGCGGGGGACAAGCGCTACACCATTGCCGATGTTCCAGGGCTGATAGAGGGAGCATCCGAAGGAAAGGGTTTGGGTCTTGATTTTCTCCGTCACGTCGAAAGATGCAGCGCTCTCTGTCACGTCATTGACTGCGCAACTCTAGAGCCAGGGCGAGACCCAATGACCGATTTCAAGGTCATTCAAGAAGAGCTCAAGAAATATGAAGTCCCAGAGGGCCAGCTCCCGCTGCTTGAAAGACCTCAGGTCGTTGCACTAAATAAGGTCGACATTCCCGAGGCAAGGGAGCTAGCTGAGTTCGTGAAGGCAGATTTCGAAGCGCTAGGTTTCCAGGTGTTCTTGATCTCAACTGCGACCCGGGAGGGTCTAACTCAACTGAGCTACGCTCTGGCAACACTGGCAAGTGCCACACGTGTTCCAACCGAACCGATCAAGAGATTTTCTCTGCTTGACGAAAAAGAAGATTCCCGGTTCAAGGTTCAGACCGAAGAGCTCGAGGGAGAGGTTGTCTACCGCGTTACTGGCACAAAGCCGGAGCGCTGGGTTGCACAAACTAACTTTGGAAATTCAGAAGCCATCGGATACCTTGCCGAGCGCCTGAACAAACTTGGTGTCGAGGACGCTCTTGCCAAGGCTGGAGCGAAAGCAGGGTCAACCGTCATCATCGGCGGCACCAACGGAGTCGTCTTTGATTGGGACCCCTTTATTTCTTCTGTTATTGAAACCATTGAGAGCCCAAGAGGGACTGACGTACGTCTTGATGGAACTGATCGCCGAACAACCAAAGAGAGGCGCGAAGAGTATTACGCGATGATGGATCAGCGCGCCAAGGGAAGAGCAGAGCGCGAGGCAATTCGGGAAAAGAGCCTGAGGTCGGAGGAAGAGTGAGCAATACAGCACTTCTAGCCTCGGCCAAGCGAGTGGTGATAAAGGTTGGCTCCAGTTCAATCACTGGAGAAAATGAGGCAAATCTAGATCACATAGTTGATTTAGCAGTCAGACTTATGCATTCAGGTAAAGAGGTAATCCTCGTAAGCTCCGGCGCCATTGCTACCGCAGCTCCACTGATCGGACTCACCGTAAAGAGTGAAGATCTTGCAACCTCACAGGCTCTGGCAGCAATCGGACAGGCCAAGCTCATGAGTCGCTATGAGCGCTCACTCTCTCGCCACAATCTGATGCCAGGTCAAATTCTTCTGACGGTTGACAACTTGGATGAAGAAAACACGAGCGAGAATGCTCTTCGCGCACTGGAGAGACTGCTTGAAATTGGAGTTCTTCCGGTAATCAACGAAAATGATTCCGTTGCTACCCATGAGATTCGATTCGGAGACAACGACCAGCTAGCTGCGAGAGTTGCGCTGCTTGCCAAAGCGGATCTCCTGGTCTTACTGAGCGACATAGACGCGCTCTACACCAGGCCTCCGAGTGAGGATGGAGCCGAACCAATCACTGTGGTTACGGATGAAAGACAGCTTGAAAACATCCAGGTTTCAGGAACCTCAACGGGATATGGCACTGGAGGGGCTTTGACGAAAGTGGCTGCTGCCCGCATGGCCACTGCCGGAGGCGTCGGCGTGCTCTTGACTTCGGCTAGCAATGTCGATTTTCTTGATTCGCATGACTGCCGCCACACGTGGTTCCAAGCTCAAAAACAGCGAGATTAGGATTTGTCAATGAGCGTAAGCGAGATACTCCAGGCTGCAAAGACTGCCGCGCCACTTATAGCTCGCGCCAGCACGCTTCAGAAAAACTTGGTGCTCAAGGAGCTTGCAAAACTTCTGTCAGAAAGTTCTGCCGCCATCATCAGCGCTAACCAAATTGATATTGAAAATGGCAAGAGCACTCTCTCTCCAGGATTGATTGATCGACTGACCCTAACCGAGGGCAGGATTCAAGCTCTGGCCGATTCACTCCAGAGCATTGTTGATCTTCCAGACCCAGTCGGAGAGTCACTTCAGGGATTCACTTTAGGTAACGGACTTAGGTTGCAGCAGATAAGGGTTCCTCTTGGTGTCGTCGGCTGTATTTATGAAGCGCGACCTAACGTCACGATTGATATTGCCGCCTTGGCTATTAAGAGTGGAAATGCCGCTGTGTTACGCGGTGGCTCTGCGGCTGAGAATACTAATCGCCTTCTTGTCGGTCTAATTCAATCTGCGCTTATGTCTGCCGGTCTACCTAAGGCGGCAGTTCAAACTATCGATCAGTTTGGCCGAGAGGGAGCTAGTGAGCTGATGCAGGCCAGGGGATTGGTCGATGTCTTGATTCCACGAGGCTCTGCGAACCTGATACAGGCGGTTGTTAGAGACTCCAAGGTTCCAGTTATTGAAACCGGAGATGGTGTTGTTCACATCTTTGTTGATCAAAGCGCTGATCTAGACATGATTGTTCCAATAGTTTTGAATTCCAAGACCCAACGACCATCGGTCTGCAATGCTCTTGAGACACTCTTGGTGCACAGAGCTGTCGCGTCTGAGGCGATTCCGGTTATTGGAAAAGCACTAAAGGAAGCCGGTGTGACCATCCATGGGTGCAGCGAAACACAAAAGCTCATTGATTGTGTAGCTGCTACAGAAGAAGACTGGTCAACCGAGTACTACAGCTTGGATCTATCGGTAAAGGTGGTTGATGACTTAGATGCAGCTCTTAGTCACATTGCAAGGTATTCAACCCACCACACCGAGTCGATTCTCACCAATGATATTGCGAATGCCGAAAGATTCTTGAACGAGGTGGATTCTGCGGTGGTCATGGTCAATGCTTCCACCAGATTCACCGATGGCGGTGAGTTCGGCTTTGGGGCTGAGGTGGGGATCTCAACCCAGAAGCTGCATGCCCGCGGACCCATGGGGCTCAGGGAGCTAACCAGCTCAAAATGGCTAGTTAGAGGCTCTGGCCAGGTCCGTAGTTAGACTAAAGAGGATTTTAAAGGAGTAAGTGTGACCTTATTTTTTATTGCTGAAGATGCCATTGTTCACCACACCGAACTTCCCATGCCAGCGATTCTCTATGGCGTGATAGCGATGGCCGCATTTATTGCTCTTGCCCTGATTACCTGGTCATATCGAGACGTCTCAAATCGCAATTACCGTCGAGGCGAGCGGACGGGCCACTAGTAGCCGATGACTACCAGGCGTCTAAGAATTGGCGTGATGGGTGGCACCTTCGACCCAATTCACCACGGCCACCTGGTGGCAGCAAGCGAAGCTGCCGACGCCCTTCAACTTGACGAGGTTATATTCGTTCCGACCGGTCAACCTGGAAACAAAAAAGCAATCAGTAGTGCCGAACACCGCTATCTAATGACAGTGATTGCCACCGCTGCTAATCCGCGCTTCACGGTAAGTAGAGCCGACATCGATCGCGACGGAGTCACCTACACAATTGACACGCTCACCGAGCTTTCCAAAGAGCGCCCTGATGCGGATCTTTTCTTTATATCTGGAGCTGACGCCATCGCCCAAATCCTCGCCTGGAAACAGGTGGATGAGCTTTGGGGACTGGCTCACTTTGTTGCAGTGACGAGACCAGGACATTCCCTGGAGCTACCTAAAGTTCCTAACGCACAAATCTCTCAGCTTGAAGTTCCTGCACTTGCTATTTCTTCGACTGATGTTCGAAATCGTGCAGCCGCCGGAAAACCAATTTGGTATTTGGTTCCCGACGGTGTGGTTCAGTACATTGCCAAGCACCGTCTCTACAGGGGGCAGGGTGACTCAGTACGCAACTAGACGTGAGCTGAGGGAAGCCGAGCGAAAAGGTCTGATTCCGGAGCCTGTCGCTGCTCCGGTGGCAACGGCTCAGCCAACTATTGACATAAAAAATCTGACCAGACGTCAGATGAAGGAAATGGGAATCTTTGATGACCCATCAAAACTCACTTCGCTTACACCGCAGGTTGTAGCAGCGACTCCAACAGCGCTGGTGGTCGAGGAAACTAAGCCAGAGTTAAAACCTGAGGTGGTCCAAGCCGCCACAATTCCAGTCTTCGATGTCCCAGCAACCGAATTCACTGGGCAGAACTACTTAGCGGAGCCGACCACTGCATCAATAGTCCTTGAGCGAGCACCCGAAGCTATTTCGATTCCAATTGATACCGCAGAAATTGCCATTACCGGATCCATAGCCGTCGTTACAGATCCAATAACCTCGCCCAGCACCGCAACCTTTGATGGCGCTGAGCTCGATCAGATTGCTCTTTCGGACGATGCCGTCACAGGAGTCATGTCAGTTGTAGAACCAATTAGTGCTCTGGAACTAATCGAGCAGCGTGCGGATGACGGGGTAGTGCCCACGGCCGTGCTTCGCAAGGGTTGGTGGAAGGCTTGGGCTATCGGAATTGGCTCTGTGCTTCTAGCAGTTGGTGCAGCCGTAGCGATATTTTTGATTTTTACCGCCCTGGGAGCTAATTAGTGAGCGTAAGCCCAGAGACACAAAGCCAACTCAAAATCGCAGCCAAGGCAGCCAGCGACAAGCTGGGGGAAAATCTTGTAGCTCTGGATGTATCAGTTCCTTTTGCCCTAGCCGAGGTTTTTCTAATCTGCTCAGCCAAAAACGACCGACAGGTCCTGGCTATTTCAGATGCGGTCGAGGAGTCCCTCAGGGCAGCAGGTTGCAAGCTTCGCTTCGCTGAGGGTAGAGAGGCTGCCCGCTGGGTGCTTCTTGATTTCGGTGATCTGGTGGTGCACATCATGCACGAATCGGAGCGGGAGTTTTACTCGCTGGAGCGATTATGGCGAGACTGCCCTGTCGTGCCAGTGGCCTAAATTCTGTGTAGACTAGCGAGGCTTTGGGCCTGTGGCGCAGCTGGTAGCGCACCTGCATGGCATGCAGGGGGTCAGGGGTTCAAGTCCCCTCAGGTCCACCACCGTTGTTTGCAGGAATTTTCCAGCATTTTCTCTTAAACTCAAGCCAGTAAACCTAACGGAGGAACCTTGTCACACAACCCGATTTTCAATCAGGCTGTCAGAACCGGAATGGCTGCATCCGAAATGAGCCCAACTCAGGTCGATCAGGAATTCGGTCGTATCACCGGCACCAAGATGACCATGGAGGGAACCACTTCCAAGGTAATTGGAATGTTCCTTGCTGTACTGATTGGTGCTGCTGCCACCTGGTTCTTTGGTCTTTATGCCTTTACTCTTCCTGCGATGTTCGTAGGTTTGGGACTGGGTCTCTGGGCTTCTTTTTCAAAGACAGTCCGTCCTGGAGTGATGCTCGCCTACGCACTGGTGCAGGGTGTATTCATCGGAGGACTCAGCGGAATTTTTGAGCAGATGTATCCGGGCATCGTGCAGACTGCGGTGATTGGAACATTTGCCACCGCCGGAGCCATGTTCCTTGCCTACCGTTTCGGCTGGGTAAAGGTTGATGCTCGCTTCACTCGTTTCATGACTTTTGCTCTGATTGGCTACTTTGTCTTTGCAATGGTGAATCTTGGCTTTGCACTGTTCGCCGGAGCAAGCATCTACAGCTCACCGTTTGGTTGGTTGGTTGCGCTAGTGGGTGTTGGACTTGCTGCCTTCACGCTGAACCTAGACTTTGAAACCATCCGCCTGGGAATCCAGGAGGGCTGGGCTGAGGATATGGAGTGGAGAGCTGCTTTCGGTCTAACCGCATCGCTGCTTTGGCTCTACGTTGAAATCATCAGACTGCTGTCCATTTTCAACCAGGAGTAACTTCCGCTTTCCCAATCGCGCCAGAGTTGCCTGAGATCCCAGGCATTCTCGGCCAGGATCGAGACCCCTCGCACACCAGTGCGGCGGGTCTTTCCTGATATTAGGAGAAGTCGGTTTTGAAAAAGCAGATGAGAACATCTGCGCTGCGCTTCATCAAAAAATGTGGCGTCTGCGCAGCCGGTCCCATCATCCAGGCTAATGAAGACCACTCGCTTACCGCTGCGCATCGGGGGAGTCTGGGTTGCCACTCTCACCCCAGCCACCATTACCTCCGTGTTGCTTCTCAGGCTCGTCAACTCGTTAGCTCTAACCACCCCTAGCTCATCCAGCATCTGCTGAAACTTCTGAAGTTCATGCTCCGAAATATCCATTCCGGTTATAGCTATCTCCTGGGCCAACACCTCTTCTTTGGTGGGAGCAGTGTTTCCACTTGGAAGATTTTGAATTGCGCCAAGTTCAAAACTGAGCTGATTCTGATCAAGAGGCTTAGGTCTTCGGGCAGTAAGTTGCCTGACATAAACCAGTAGATCGGAACGATTGCTCTGACTGTCTTTGGTGATTCCAGCCAGTTCATCCAGAGCTCCAATCAGAACCAACCTCTCAATGGTTCTTCTCGAGGGTCTGGCTCTGATGTAGAAATCAGAGACATCCACAAAGGGTTGCTCGCAGATTATTCGCTCTATTTCTGGGATAGAAATGCCGGCAATATCAGTCAGTGCCATCCGCACCGCAATTCCCGATTTAGTTTTTTCGACCAAATACTCATTACTTGAGTGATTGATATCAATCGGAAGAATCTGAACACCAATTCTCCTTGCCTCTGCCAGCAGCAGTCTCTTCGGATACATACCCGGATCATGAGTGAGTAGACCGGCTATGAATTCGGTCGGGTAGTGGGTTTTTAGCCAAGCTGTCTGGTAGGTAGGCAGGGCAAACGCTGCTCCGTGAGCCTTACAAAATCCAAAACTGCCAAAGCCTTCGATGATTGACCAGACGCGATCTATTAGTGCTTTGGAGTAGCCCCTGGCAAGCGCAGCTGATCGAAAGTATTTGGCGATTGCCGGAACCTTGGATTCTTTCCCAAGCATTCTTCTTAGCTCATCGGCTCTGGCGAGTGTGCAGCCAGTCATCTTCTGCATGATTCTCATCAGCTGCTCATGAAAGACGACTATTCCGTAGCTTTCTTCCAAGATCGGCCTTAGGTCTGGATGCAGATAGTCGGGTTGGGCAAGACCGTGTCTGCCATCGAGGTATGGCTTTATCATGTTGCCCTTCATGGGTCCTGGTCTAAAAAGAGATATCTGCAAGGTCAAATCGTTGAACTGGATTGGCTGATGTTTTCCAGTTAGCTCTCTTTGGCCAGGGGATTCAATCTGAAACATTCCGAGGGTATTGGTGCTTCTGATTAGTTTGTAGACATCGGCATCATCTCTGGGCACTGCATCCAGATCTATTTCTTTTTTGCTAACCCGCTTAGCCTCTCTAACCGCATATGCCATTGCACTTTGCATTCTTACCCCGAGGACATCGAGCTTTAAAAAGCCCATCGGGTCCATATCGTCTTTATCGAATTGGCTCATCGGCAGGCCAATCCCACTCACCTCCGTTGGGGTCAGTGACAAGAGGGAAGAATTACCCAGAATCACTCCGCAGGGATGAACCGAGATATGCCGAGGCAGCCTGTCTAATCGCTCTGTTATATCAACCAGCAGGTTGAGATGCCGATTGTCTTTACTGTCACTAGCAAACCTAGAAAGCTCCGGTTTTTCACTCATCGCTCTGCGGATACTGCGTGCAGAAAACCTCCACATGTTCTTAGCAATCTCGTCAATTTCTTCATCGTCTAGACCAAGTGCCAACCCACCATCCCGAATAGCCCCCCTGCCTCGGTAGGTGTTCTGCATCGAAAGTAGCGTTACTCGAGATCCGCCATAGCGGCGGAAAATTGCCCGGTAAATCTCATGCCTTCTCGCAGACTCAACATCAATGTCTATGTCCGGAAGCGTGCTGCGCTCGGTTGATAGAAATCTTTCAAATAGCAGTCCTTCGCTAATCGGATCGACTCCGCTGATCCCAAGCAGGTAGTTCACCAGCGATCCAGCTCCCGAACCCCTGGCGGCAATTCGTATTTTCATATCTCGAATCATCTGGGCAACATCGGCAACGGTTAGAAAATAGGTCGCAAAGCCAAGCTGATTAATCGCAATCAGTTCCTTGGAAAGCCGATGCTGAATCTTGGCAAGCTCGCTAGCCTTTGCCCCCGGATAGCGCCAGGAGATGGCGGCGTGAGATTTTTGCCAAAGAACCTCAAAGGGATTTTCGGTTATGCCTAAGGTTTCTTGCTCTGGGGTTTTAGGAACACCCCATCCGCAGTCAGTTACTGGATCTAATCGACACAGATCGGCAAGCGCGAGGGTGCTAGAAATTAGCCTTCTGGCACTAACGGTGTCCTCTGTTATCTCAAGTGCGAGTTTGGCCATTTCCTTCGCAGGCTTGAGCCAGGCCTGAGCGTTTGGTTGCAATCTGAATAGACCCAATGGTTCAAGGTGTCTTGCCGAATCTAGAACGTCTGCGGTCAGTGCATCATCGGCCTGCAGGTATCTGACACTGTTGGTCAAGACGGCCGGAACTCTCTGGCTGATTGCCAGCTCCAGCATTTTTCTACTGTGGTCCTCGGAGAAAATTGAACCTGGTTCGGTTAGAAGATTGGTTATCTCCACAATCAAGATATTTGGCTTTGGAAAAAGCTCTTTCCACTTACCTAGTTCTCTAGCCGCTTGCGCAGGGCTTGTCAGTAACTGTTTTGCAAAAAAGGAATCGCCGCCGAGCAGAATTGAGCAGGCAGGCTCCTCTCCTAGCAAAAAAGCAAGATCTGATATTTCTATCTGTGGGTTTTTACTTTTATGCTGGTGAGCTTTTGAGATTATTCGACAAAGCTGTGACCAGCCCCTGCCTCGATTATTTCCGTGAGCAAGAATGACAACTCTGCTGACTATTTCTTCGCTCACTACGCTTAGATTTACCCCGACTATGGGGGATAGGCCGCTAGCAATGCAGCTGCCTATATGTTTTACCGCCCCATAGAGGCCATCTCGATCCGTTATTGCCAGAGCGTCAAAACCAGCGGCAGCGGCAGCCTGAACCAAATGCTCTGGTCTGTTTACTCCGTAGTGAGAAGAGTAGGCACTTGCAACATTGAGGTGGACAAAGCTCATCAGTAACCGATTTTGTTTATCTCCCAAAGCTCATCAGGCATTAGGTGTCTAAGCTCTAGAAAGATTCGATCAAAGTCGCTAACCGCCCACAGTCTCCACATCTCCACTTCCATCACCGCGCTGCCGGTGCCCTTGGGAACCCCCTCGGCCTCTTGCCACCAAAGCCTTCGGGTATACCAGCGAACAGGTCTGGAGGAGACAAGATACGTTCTGCCCTGATAGCTGAAGGAGACAGGGGCGCCATCGGGATCTAGGACAACCCCGGTTATAACTGTTTCCACTAATGGCACCCCTATTCGAACATTTGTTCGAATAGTTAGTCTAGGACTGGGTCAGACATTTTCCCAAATCCCTTGTAATTACAGGGGTTTTATCAGCTCTGGGGAGTTGGCAGAGACCTGCCCGACCTTAGAGGAAACCGGGTGATAGCTAAGCTCACTGGCCACCAAATCCGACTCTTTGCTAAGTGCAGCCAGTAGCTCCGGGGTTGTCTGGTAATCCGGTGCCAACCAGGCGGAGAGATTGTCTTCGGATAGAAAAACAGGGTTTCGATCATGAATGCTGGCCAAAGCTGAAGCTGAGTCCTTGGTCAGAATCGAGCAGGTTAGAACCCAGCGAGTTGAATCATTCGCCGCTTTGGCCGGATCTCGCCACCAGGAATAGATGCCAGCAAAGGCGAGCATTCCATCTGCGGGGTGGATATAGAAAGGCTGCTTGCCCGAATCAGTTGCCTGCCACTCGTAGTAACCGGAGGCAGGTATCGCACACCTTTTCTTCTGGGTCGCTTCCTTGAAGCTTGGTTTTTCCAAAGCCGATTCAATCCGGGCATTAAAAAGTGGCGTTGAAACTTCCTTGGCCCAGCTTGGAATCAAACCCCAGCGGGCTTGGTGAAGCTGGCGAGAAGGAACAGCATCAATCTCAAGCTCGACAATTATTGGAACCTGCTGAGTTGGGGCGATGTTGTAGCTCAGAGGAGAGTAGTTTTCGGGGACTTCATCTAATTCGAATAACTCGGTTATGCCCGATAGCTCCTTGGCTATCACAAATCTTCCACACATCAGCTACCAGTATCCATTACTCAAAGGCTACGAAGGTCATTCAGTTCCATTACCGCCTCCGGTGTCGGTAGCGGCTGAGCCAGAAGAGCCAATCTCTTTCTGAAAGGACTGAGCATTATCAGTGGGCCAAGTGCAATCGAATCCCATCTGGTGACACCCCTAATTCCCTGCAGGGCACTTAGCGTCCACACCTCACAGCCCGCTAAATCTTCCGGTTTAGCTTTTACCTCTAATGTCTGATATCCAGCCTGGCTGGCTAGCTCAAAGATCAATTCTCTAGTGACAGAAGGAAGCCAGTTGGTTTGATCATCTGGTGCACACAGCACATCAGAGCGCCACCAGACCACAGAGCTCAGAGCTCCATCTGCTATGAAGCCCTCTGAATCTGTGATGACAGCCTCGTCAGCGCCATGCAGATTGGCAGCTCTTCTCAGTCTTTGGCCATAGGCAAGATCCGGACCTTTAATCTTTGGATTTTGTCTCGGATCTAATTCGTCTGAGGTCCACAGCGTGCAGGTTTCTGTCCGCTCGGGAGCGTCCCTGAGTCGAAGGAAAAGCCTCTCGCCTTCAGGCTGCTGTGCCCGGTACTCAAGTCTTGGAAACCAGTCATCGGTTTTTGGAATCAGCTTTACAACTTCCGAGAAAAAAGCCGGTAGTTGCCGCTTGGTCTTCTCATCATCAATGGAGTTAGCAAACCTTAGAAAATGCCTTTCCAATCCTTTGACGAGTCCGCTGGTAACCAAGAAGGAATCGGCGACGCTGAGTGTGTCCTCAAGAGATAAGTCGAGCGCTCGCAGCTCACCTTGATGAAACTGGAAGAAATTTCCACCGACACTCATGGAACTAGACTACGCATTTGAAGGGGTGCCAAATGCCACTGTTCTGGGACAAGCTTGCTGGCTGGACCTCTATTCACGACACCTTTATCACCCTCTATGCCAATCAGCCTGGAGCATTCTGGCTGGATCGGGAGCATCACCCAACCGCTCGCTTTTCCGTCATGGGGGTTGGCGTTGAAACCAGCGAGCTTCCTTCTTTTCGCGAGCAAGATGCCGATCTTCCCTTTGCTTTTCGACCTGGTGTGGTTGGCGCTATTCACTATTCCAATAGCGCCAAGGACATATCAAATACTTCGCTACTAAAGGTCGATCGAGCGCTCGTCTATGACCACGACACAAAGGCGATCTATTTCGTGGCGGATCTAGAAAGCCGGAAAGAATTTGACGATTGGCACCGAGCAGCCCTGTTGCGCCTTGCTCTCACTGGCGGCGGAGCCGCCAGCCACGAGCTCAATTTTCCAGCAGCCACCGCTGCAGAGCTGGTTGCCGAAGATGACAAGCAGACCTATCTTCAAAAAATCGCCACGGCCCAGCAGCACATTGCGGCAGGCGATGTCTATCAGCTGTGTCTTACGACCAGGCTGCGCGGAGAGTATGTGGGAGATCCGCTCAGCTTCTTCCTGCGCCTTCGAAAGCAGCACCCTGCACCCTATTCCTGCTTTATGAGAATTGGCGAAAAGACAATCGTCTCTATTTCTCCCGAGTTATTTATTTCCGTGCATAACGGCAGAGTTATCTCCTCTCCCATCAAGGGAACTAGAAAGAGATCCAGCGACCAAGAGCAGGATAGAAAACTTATCGAGGAGCTCGGGGCTGACCCCAAGGAGCGCGCGGAGAATCTGATGATCGTTGATTTGATTCGCAATGACCTCTCGGCTGTTTGCGAACCAAGCAGTGTCGCTGTTGAGTCGCTGCTTGCAGTCAGAAGCTACTCGACCGTGCATCAGCTAGTAAGCGACGTCTCCGGGCAACTTGCCGAGGGGGCAAGCCCTCTGGATGCTTTGCGCGCCCTATTTCCGGGAGGCTCAATGACCGGAGCTCCAAAGGAGAAGGCGATGGAAATCATCAGCAGCCTGGAAACGAGCGAGCGAGATGTCTACTCCGGCGCTATTGGCTACATCACAGCAGGGCTGGAAATGGAGCTGGGAATGGTCATTCGCACCGCCGTGTTTGATAAGGACACCGTGAGCATCGGAATCGGGGGAGGAATAACCTCGGATAGCCAGCCGGAGAGTGAGCACGAGGAGATCCAGCTTAAGGCCATAGCACTGGCCAGCGTGCTGGGGGCAAGGGTGCGTTGGTAACCTGTACAGGTTGATTTACCTAGGGTTTGAAATTGTCTGAAGAATTTAGCTTCCCTGCGATGCAGGAGAAATGGCTGCCCGTCTGGGATTCTCTAAAGCCATTTGATTCAGCCAAGCCAGGGGATCAAAGACCCAAGAAATATGTCCTAGACATGTTCCCTTATCCTTCCGGGGATCTTCATATGGGTCACGCCGAGGCCTACGCGCTTGGCGATGTCATTGCCCGCTACTGGATTCAGCGCGGATTCAATGTCATGCATCCAATCGGTTGGGACGCATTCGGACTACCTGCTGAAAACGCCGCCATTAAGCGAGGGCTTGATCCGAGAAAGTGGACCTACGAAAACATCGATCAGCAGAAAAGCTCGATGCGCAGATATGCCTGCTCCTTTGACTGGGACAGAGTGTTGCAAACATGCGACCCCATCTACTACAGATGGAACCAGTGGCTGTTTCTAGAGTTCTATAAGCGCGGCCTTGCCTATCGCAAAAACAGTAACGTCAACTGGTGCCCCAGCTGTCAAACGGTATTGGCAAACGAGCAGGTGGTGCAGGGACTTTGTGAGAGGTGTGACACTTTAGTCACCAAGAAGTCGCTGACTCAGTGGTACTTCAAAGTCACCGAGTACGCGGATCGCCTGTTGGAAGACCTGGACGGCTTGGAAGGAAAATGGCCAGCCAAGGTCATCACCATGCAGCGAAATTGGATTGGCCGCTCGGAGGGTGCAAACGTAGAGTTTGTCGTCCAGGGTAAGAAAGAACCCGTCACCGTTTTCACCACCAGACCGGACACTTTATATGGCGCCACATTCATGGTGGTAGCCGCTGATTCTGATCTTGCGAGCGAACTGGCTGCCGAAGCCGAACCGAGTGTTCGGATGGAATTCTTCTCGTATTTGGAGAAGACCAAGCAGACCACAGACATTGATCGCCTGGCAGCAGACAGAGAAAAGACTGGAGTCTTCCTCGGTCGCTATGCCATAAATCCATTTAGTGGAAAAGAAATACCAATCTGGGCATCCGACTACGTGCTTGCTGACTATGGAACCGGAGCCATCATGGCGGTCCCAGCTCACGATGAAAGAGACATGGGTTTCGCTAAGGCTATGAAGCTGCCAGTAATCACAGTTGTTGACACCGGTGAGGATGATCCTTCGGTGTCGTTTGTGGCAACCAGCGGCGATGGAGTGGTAGTTAACTCCGGTGAACTCAATGGCCTTCGTAGAGATCAGGCCATTGAAAAGGCAATACAACTGCTTGAGAGCAAGGGACTTGGTAAGCGTGCAAGGAACTATCGACTCAGAGACTGGCTTATTTCTCGCCAACGCT
>JACCEC010005368.1_pt1 | contig 17955 bp, 19 predicted proteins | sample 7450121 | NCBI WGS metagenome assembly JACCEC01 (sample SAMN15323455, study PRJNA562643) | freshwater metagenome | isolation source: river surface water | place: USA:Blue River Watershed | collected 2017-08-18 | reverse complement strand
TGCGTATTCCATCGCGTTTTCGTAGCTCCACCCCATCGCCCGCGCGGCATGTTACGCGCCGACCATAGTTTCGTGACGCGACTCCGCCGCGCGGGACTCGCGCACCGCATCCGCCTGCGCGCGCTTGCCCGCCCGCATCGCGGCGTAAATCGTGCGATCCGACTCAATCGCGCGCTTGCCCGACTCGATCACCGTGGCCTTGCCACCTTTGGCCGCAAAGGCCGCCTTCATCGCTTCCAGATCCATCGTCACTTTCGCCATCGCCCGTCTCCCGATTCGCGGGGCAGGCCCTGCGCCGCCCCTATGCCTTGACAATGCCCGAATCTGCTGGACTATGCAAGCATAACATTTTGTTTCAAGACCGCATCGGCTATTGACACGCCCGATTCTCCGTGGTAGAATCGGCGCCTGATTCGGCGAATCGCCCAGTCGGCGCCTACCCCATTATAGCATGGCGAATCGCCTGCTGTCAACCCCCCTAAACGAAAAAGGCCCCATCCTTTCGGATGGGGCCGTGTCCGGCGCGTGGCTTAGGCCAGCACGCCGATCCGATCGAGGAAAGCCGGATCCACCTCGATCGTCGCGGGGACGCCGATCCGCTCGCCGTCTTGCGCCGTGACGATCCGGCGACCCATCGCGTCGGCTTCCCGCACGCGACCCAATTTTTTGACGGGGATCCAGATCGGGCGCACGCCCGTGACGCCCGCGTCCGATTCGCGCACGAAAGCAACGGCGGCGTCAGTTTTGCGAACAATGTATCCGGTCAGGTTCAGCATGGCGGGTCTCCGATTCGCGGGGCGAGCACCTCGCCGCCCCTCACAAGAATCACATTACGGGAATCCGTCGGGCATTGCAAGCGGAATCTTTTGCTTGCATCCCCCCTCGCATCGCGCTATAAAGAATCAACGGCAACGAAAGGAACCCGAATCATGGCCACCAAGTCCCGCATCCCCGCCGCCATCCGCGCCCACGTTATGTCCACGTTCGCGGGCTGCGTCGCCTGCGGGTCGCGCGAGGCGAATCACTGCGGCCATATCGTGCCGGAAAGCAAGGGCGGGGCAATGGTCAAGGAAAATTTCGTGCGCCTCTGCGAATCGTGCAACACGACTCAAGGCGCTGTCCATGTCAAGTTCAAAGCGTTCGCTGAGCCGGTCGCTCTGACGGCGACCTATGGCGAGGCGCTGGCGACCATCCAAACGAATCGGGCTTACTGGGCGCGCTATTGCTCGGCAGCCCGCGGCAATGTCAAGCTGAATCCGTATGACCCCCGCTAAAAGCGGGGGCAGATATAGGGCAGATATCGGGGCAGATATTAAGGCGGTCATTAATTTGATTGCCTTAAAATATATCTAGATTTTAAGTTAAAATAACCTAGGGCGGTTCTTAGGACTTGCTGATTCGGTGATTCGCGGGGCACTTCCTCAGGAAAATTATCAGGTATTTTTAGGACTTCACTTGGGTTTAGTTGTGTTAGAATCCGACGACGAAGTGACACAAGAAATTTTAGGAATAACCAAGCACCCTGCGCAACTTCGTTGCAACCTGTTGTTGTTAGTTTGCCTACGTCACTTCGTGACTGCGATCGATCATCGGTCTCACCTTTTCTCAATCGTCTCACACCCACTCACATTGTCTCACCGATCTCTCACTTCGCTCACGCTCTCTCACTGGGTGTCAAGAGGATTTTAAAAATATTTGTTTGACTTCATCACTGGTTCATCATATAATCAATGTATGAACAGACGCCAATCTCAACTAAAAATCATCGAAGCGCTAAAGCGAATTGACGGTCGCACGAGTCCGTGGAACCCCTCATACACATTCAACCTTGATGTACACGAAACAGTGCTCGACCATGACGAGTTCATTGAAAACGTCAACTCGTTTCCGTGTGTGATGGTAACTGTGACTGACACGATGATTCGTCACATCGGCGGCGGAGAGCGTTATGTGGTTAGCACTTTTAGAATACGCGGTATTACCTGGGATGAGCGAACAGAAGAGGCTGAAGAGCAGTTGGCGGATGACATAGAACACGTTATCTCACATCTGCGAGCCGCTGAACCTGAGTTTGACGAAATCAGAATTGACACTGTTCAAACAGATGAAGGACTTAACGCACCGTTGGGGGCTGTCGTTGTCCAAGGAACCATGGTGTATAGACATGACTAATATTACAACCTACTCAGACAACCTGAACTCTTCACTTGATGCTCCAGAGTTAGATCCTCAGCATCTTCTAGTAGCTAACGAGCTGCTGGCCGGTAAGACGATTCCACAAATCGCTACCGACTTTGGAATCTCAGCTGATCGCGTAACCGCGATTGTAGAGCGTTCGGATACCAAGCGATATGTGGATACTGTTATCATGAATCAAGGGTATCTACACCGTTCGCGTCGTCTCTCGATCATCAATAAAGTTATCGACGAAAAACTTCAAGAGGCTGCTGACACTGGTATGTACTCTAAAAAAGATTTATTTGACTGGATTAAGCTGCTAAACGATATGGACCGTGATGCTCGTCCTAAACAGCCTACAACTGCTGTTCAGGTTAACAACACTACCAACTATACCACCTTAATGCAAGATCTATTCAAGGGGAACTAATATGGCCGCAGGACGTTATGACATCACTCTAGAACAGGGAGCTACATTTGACCTTCCTCTTCGTTACCGCGCTCCTAGCGGAACCCCAGTTGACCTGACCGGGTACTCAGCCAAGATGCAAGTTCGCGAAGCTCCTGCTAGTGCTGTGTTTGTTGAGTTTAACTCTCAGTTAACCTCAAATGGATTCATCTGGTTGACCGGATCGGCCGAGAACCGTGAAGACGGAGCTAACGGGAACCTTAGAATTTTCATGACTGCTGCTAACTCAGCTGCACTCGCTCGTTTTTCTGGTCGTTATGACCTAGAACTTCGTGACAGCACCGGCTATGTGACCCGCCTGCTTGAAGGTCAGTTTCGTGTGGAACCAGAGATAACTAGATGAATGATGTAGTCACAAATCCTATCCAGATGGTGGTCGAGGTTAATACCACCAACCCAACCACCGTAACTGTGGAACGTCCGCAAGCCACTGTAGTGGCTGTGGCCGAGCAAGGCCCTCGCGGACCTGCTGGTGAGAGCGGCACTGCTAACTCGTTCATCGTGGCTGGTGATGGTCTGGACGGTGGCGGGCCTCTATCTTCAAACGTAACCTTATCAGTAGACACAACAGTAGCTCGTGTTGGCGGAGTGCTATGGCTAGACTACGCAAATGCTCGTGTAGGCATAAACCAGCTAGACCCTAAGATTGACCTACACATCGGCGATGCTGGGCTGGGTTCGTACTCAGCTAACCTTACTAACGGAACTCCAAATCAAATTGTAGACCAATGGTCAGCTCTTGACTTTCGTTCTGCTAAGTATCAAATCCAGTTATACGCTCCTTCAGTTGACGAGTACGAGATAAGTGAACTGTTCATAGTTCACAACGGCGGTGAAGCATTTCTCACAGAGTATGCTATAGTTAATCAAGGTGTTCGACTAGCGCAGTATAGCGCATCAATATTCAACGATACAGTTAGACTTCTATGCAGTCCGACATACGGAACCAGCTCGGTTAAGGTGTTTAGAACTGTTATCGCGACATAAAGGAAAACAAAAATGGCAACATTAAAAGATTTTGTAGTTAATCGCGGGCTGGTAGTAAACACTCAAGCGTTCGTCAACGGAGTTGACGTGCTAGCTAATGACGGAGTTACCCTGCTTAGCGCATATGCCAATGACGTTAGCACCTTAAACACTCTGCGTGCTAACGACTTCAACACATACACTACCTTGAATGGTAGAATAAACCTAGTTCAAGATAACGTAGGCTCAATCGTAACTAACTATGAGGCTAACGACTATGTAACTTGGTTAGCAGCAATGGCTAATGACGGAGTAACACTCGCGTCTGCCCGTGCTAATGACTATAATACATATACAACTCTAGTATCTGCTTATCAGGCTAACGACTATGTAACTATCTTAGCCTCTTATGCTAACGATGGAGTTACTCTATCCTCAGCTCTTGCTAACGACTATTCAACTGTCTTAGCTGCTTATGCGAATGACGGTGTAACACTAGCGTCAGCTCGTGCAAACGATTACACCACTTGGCAAGCGGCTATGGCCAATGACTTGTCAACTTGGAATAGTGCTCGCGCAAACGACTACTCAACATATACCACACTGGTAAACGAGTATCAGGCAAACGACCATGCCACATATACTACTCTACTAAACGGCTATCGTGCAAACGACTATGCTACTTGGAGTGGACTAAACTCTTACACAAACATCAAAGCTAATGCTAGCATTACAATCTCCGCTGGAGACGGGCTAACTGGTGGTGGCGACCTTTCTACTAACCGTACTCTTGCAGTTGATTCTACTGTAGTTCGTACTAGCGGCAACCAAAACATCGCTGGGTTGAAAACATTCACAGACAGCGTTGTAATATCGGGCGACTTAACTGTTGAAGGTAATACTACCACAATCGGTACCACTAGTCTACTAGTTGAAGACAAGTTCATTGAGCTGGCTGCTAACACTGTAGGTGCTCCTAGTGGAGACGTTGGCATATACCTAAACCGCGGTAACGAAGGTAACTCTGCAATCTACTATGACCAGAGTGAAGGTTACTTTGCACTAGTAAACACTCTAGATCCTACCACCAACACAGTGGTCAGTCCAACTGGTTTTGCTGCTCTTCGCGTAGGCACTCTGATAGTTTCCAACACTCAGGTAGTTACAAACTTAAATGCTGATTTACTAGACGGACAGAGTGGCTCATACTATGTTGATTTTGCTAACGCTACTAACACAAACTTAATCACTCTTGCTCGTGTGACAGCTAACGGTGCTACAACTACAGATGCAATAACTGTTGGCGGTCTAACAGTCGACTCAAACACATTCCATGTGGACTCAACTAACAACACAGTAGGAGTAGGCACTCTCATACCAAAAGCTCAGTTCCAAGTTAACGATGCTGGTTTCGCTACAAGTGCATTATCCACTACAACTACAACTGCAAACCAGGTTCTAGACAGCTTTGCAGCTGCGACATTCAGAACAGCCAAGTACCTAGTTCAAGTACATGATACAGCGAACAACTACTATCACTCTTGCGAGATACTATTAATTCACGATGGAGCTACTGTGTACATGACTGAATATGCTATTGTGTATACAAGCATTTCGCTAGCCTCATTCAACGCAGACATAAGCGGCGGTAATGTAAGACTACTGGTAACTCCAACAAATAACACTAATACTATACGAGTTGTACGCTCAGCGTTACTAGTATAACAGTTAGTCATCTAGGGATAGGGAACAGATGGCAGATAAAGATTTTAGAGTCAAGCTAGGCTTGCACGTAGGCGCTAATGCTTACATCGAAGGAAATATAACAAGTGTAGACCTCGTTCAAATGAACGTAGCCTCGCCAGCAACTGTTGGCGGGGCTGGTCAGCTTGCATGGAACATTGATGAGAACACTATTGACCTTGGTATGAATGCTAACACCACTCTGCAACTAGGTCAAGAGCAGTACTACTATGTTAAAAACCATACTGCAACTACAATTCCTGACGGCACTGTAGTTATGGCTAATGGCACAAATGGCGCTAGCGGTAGGATACACGTAGAGCCTGCTATAGCCAATGGGACAGTGCTATCTAAGTACATAATCGGCATAACCACAGAAGATATTGCAGCCGGTGAGGATGGATTTGTAACTGCATTTGGTAAGGTTCGCGATTTAAACACTTCTATGTTTAATGAGGGCGACGTGTTGTACGCCGACCCGTCAACTCCAGGCGGTTTATCTAATACAGTTCCTATAGCTCCTAATAACATTGTTACAATGGCTATAGTTATTAACAAACATGCTAGTGCAGGTACTTTATTTGTCAGGCCTTCTTACGGAAGCATGTTGTACGAAAATGAGAACATATATTTAAACAGCGTCAGCGACGGCCAAGCACTAGTATATGTGAGCGCTAATGCTCGTTTTGAGAATAAAACAGTTAGCGGAACTTCTAGTGATTCGTTTAAAACTATTAGTGTAAGCGGCCAAAGCGATGTTGTTGCTGATTCTAGCACAGACACCTTAACCTTTGTTGCAGGCACTAACATAACTATTACTACTGATCCTACTACAGACAGTATAACTATTAATAGTAGTGGTGGTGGCGGTGATGTGTCTAATGCCTGGGTAAACGCAAACGATTATACAACTCTACAAACAGCGTATGCAAATGATTACGCAACTTTATTGGCTGCTCGTTCGAACGACTACTCGACTCTGTTAACAGCACAGGCTAATGATTACTCAACTCTGTTAACAGCGCAAGCTAATGATTATAATACGCTGCTAACTGCACGTTCTAACGACTACTCAACTTTGATTAGTGCACAGGCTAATGACTTCAACACTCTGCTAACTGCACGTTCTAATGACTTTAGTACTCTACAAGCAGCCTATGCAAATGACTTTGCATTGTACTCAAGCATAAAAACATTCAATACCTTCTCAGTAGCCGGTCAGTCTGATGTAGTAGCAGATTCTTTTGGTGATACTGTAACGCTAGTAGCAGGTAGTGGTATTACCATAACTACTAATCCAACAACTGACACTATTACTTTTGCTTCTACAGGCGGAGGCGGCGGCTCTTCTAATTCTTTCTCTGCTATTGCTGTTTCTGGACAAAACACTATATCAGCTCAAACTAATACAACTCTGAACATATCTGCTGGTTCTAATATTATACTTACCACCGACGCATCTTCCAACACCTTAACAATATCTGCAACAGGTGGTGGTGGCGGAGGTGGAGTAACCTGGCTTAGTTCTTCGTCTAATTATACAGTTTCCTCTGGTCAAGGTGTGTTTGCTAATACACAAGCTACTTCTTGGACATTAACACTGCCCGCATCTCCGACTACAGGCGATACTATTTATATAATAGATTCTGGAGAATATTTTGATACGAACCCTCTAACAGTTAACCGTAATGGAAAAACTATAATGTATAGATCTGAAGATTTAATACTTGATGTAAAAAACATCAGCTTGTTCCTAGTGTATACAGGCGCAGATTGGAGGATAGGATGAACCCTGTTGCTTCTCTGTTTATAGCTACTCCAGCTTATGAAGGTAAAGTACATGTTCAATATGCTATAAGTCTTTCTGAAACTTGCACGTCCCTATACCTAAACAATATAAATCCAATAGTAAAAGTTCCTACGTGTGGTTCTTTACTAATAGCAGATAGAAATAGACTACTTGAGCTTTTTTGGAAATCTGGCGCAGAGTATATGTTATGTGTAGACAGTGATATAGGCTGGCACTACCAAGACGTACTAAAGCTTTTATGCTATAATAAAGATTTTGTAGCAGGAGTATATCCTTCAAGAGATGGAGTTAGCTATACTTTTAGACCTATGCTGAACGAAGATGGTTCTATTGCTATGTGCCCAGATACTAAGCTGTTGAAAATGGAATATATACCAGCTGGCTTCATGCTATTAAAAAGATCGGTAGTCGCCAAACTCAGGGAAGACTACGCACATTTAAAATTCACTCCAAAGCATTCTAATAAAGAAGAAGACTCAGGGTATTGTATCTTTGATACGGAGGTATATGATGGCGAGTTTTGGGGTGAGGACTATGTGTTTTGCAGAAGAGTAAGAAACTCAGGGTTTGAAATATTTGTAGACCCTGAATTAGAGTTTGACCATGCTGGCATTAAAGGCTCTTTAGTGCAGGCGTTAGAGTTTAAGGTGGGCTAATCATATGACTAAATTATCAGATTACTTATATACTACAGATTTACTGATAGGTAGCCCGGTAGAGGGATTAGCTGGCACTGGTAATGATGCTACTAATAATACTTATGTAGTTCCTGGGTTAGTATATTCTGCAAATCAGTATACAGACCTAAAAGAATATTTAGGAAACGTATACTCTACAGTGTTCATACAAAATACTAATACCAGAATAAATCAATTCAAGACCGTAGACTATTTAAACAATACTTGGTTTGCTGCCGGTGACAACTCAACTATACTGTACTCCACAGATGCTTGCGTATGGTCGTTTTATAGTGTTGGATTTTCTACGGACTCCGCAACACCTATAAGAGCATTAGAGTATGCTAATAACACCTATATCGCTTTAAACGCTTCAGGGTTGGGCACCGTACAGATACATAGATTAGCACTGTCTCAAGATGGTATCTCCTGGTATTATGTAAGACAGCCAGCAACCTCTTCTAACGTAGTAGGCGGTGGTGGAGGTCTATATGTGGTAACTCCTGCTGCTAGTTCCAATGGGCAGTTTTTTACTACTACGGACTTTAGTACTTATACTAGTTTTGCTCCTGTTGGTGCAGAGAATACTACATACTACTCTTATGTGTACGCTAATAATAAACATATACTTGGCGGGCAAAATGCTACTACAGGCATATTAGTTGTTAGCTCTGATGGTACAAACTGGTCTATAAAAAATCCTAATGTTAGCTCTGCTAGATACATGGCGTACGGTAATAATGCAATAGCCGTAGCTAGTACAAATGAGGTTAGTGTATCTCTAGATGAGAATCTATGGATTAGAAATCCTTCTATTCTATTTCGCCCTAGTACTTCTAGGGGTCTAGCCTACGGCAACGGGTTATTTGTATGTGCTGGAGGAGCTGGAAATGTAACTGTGTATGACACTGGTGATGCATTCGGTGGTTGGAGTACCTATAGGATTGATAGCTCCGTTACTAGAACTGTTAACGGATTAGTGTTTGACGGTCAGAACTTTCTTGCATCTAGCCATATAGCTAATGTTATGTACATATCTAGTAATGGTCAATTCACCCTTACTCAGAATATAGCTAGTAATGCTAGTTCCAGCCTAATAACAAAATTTGCAGTTGGGCCGTCCAACACTGTTATATATCGCGGAGACTTTGAAAGCCAAGGAATAAAGTTTGCTAATAGCAACACTTTCTATTCTGTTCCTTACCCTATGAGAGAGCAGGCAATAGTAACTGACCTCGTATACAACAACAATAATTATTTTATTGTAGCTAACACACAGTGTTTTGTGTTTTCTGCATTTTCTGGGGTATACACGGCTAATAACTTGGGCGGTTCAAGCTTGCTAGCGCCTTTTAAAAGTAACGTGTTGATGATAGGTACTACCAATTATAGGACTACGGACGGCGTTATCGTATCTGGTACTATTTCGCTACCTTTTAGTACTCCTAGCATGGCGGTTTCTAGTGGTGATATTACTGTTCTAGGTGGTCCGACAGGATCTGACTTATGGTATACTACTAACGGCATAAACTGGAACTCAGCAGGGTCTGCCCCTTTGAGTAGATATAATACTGGAGTGTATGCTCAAGGTAAATTTACTATTGGAGGGTTTGGTTCTACTGTAGCTTCTAGTACAGACGGCATAACTTGGATTTCCTCTTCAAGTATATCTCCAGTAAGCAATGTAGTTAGCATAGCATACAATGACGGATTATACTCGCTAGTATCGAATACTAATATAGTGTTATATTCGCTAGATGCAGTGAATTGGTCTAATGTTAATACAGGCATAATATCTCCTACCCTTAGACTGGAACCTGCTATAGCTGTAGGACCTAATAATAGTATTTTAATGGTGGCAAATGCTAGTACTGGTGTTACATCAAATCTTATATTCAGCTATGCGCCTAATGTGTATCAAGGAATGACTTCTACTAGGTATAATACCGCATATGAAGTATATGTGCCTAACGTGTCAAGCACTGCTTATACAGGATTATCCGCACCAACCAATACTAATAATAATTTTAGTAGAATTACTTATGTGAGAGCAAAATAATGTCTAATATAAAAGATTTTATAATAAGAGACTATAATTACCCTATTGGTAGTTTAACGGTGGTGCCAGTCATCAGCGGTTCGGAGCCAGGAGAGATATATGGGAGCACGGGTTCCATATGGGTTAAAAGTGATTCTGTATATCTTAAAAGTGATTATCCAGAGTTGGCCTCGTTATTAGGCCCTTTAGGTACTGGCATATTTAATTTCTCAAGGCCCACTAGTAACAGAAATCAAATTTTGGAAGCCTTAGAAGATACACTATTCCTCACTCAAAGTAATGGTACTATACTCTATAGCAACACAGGAACTAGCTGGTCTACTATATACACTAGCAATGCGAGTGTGGAAATAACGGCCCTACAAAAGTCGCCAAATACTTATGTAGCAGTTGGAAATTCAACTATACAATATTCAAACGACTTAGTAACTTGGCAATCTGTTGTAGGGCCTTTCGATAACGTAACATACACTGATTTATCTTATGGTAATAACACTTTTGTAGCTTTTACTAATACCGGAGGAATAGCCTTGTCTCAGGACGGTATTACTTGGAAAGGGTATAGGCCTCCTGGTACTTCTTTAGGGAACGCAGGTGTATTTATATCTTCAACAAACACTTTTTTACGTGTTAACTCTTCTGGAGAAGCATACACCTCAGAAGATGGAGATATATGGATTACAAGAACTTTTGGCGCAACTACTAATATATTTACTCTTGCACAAGGTCCGGTTAGTGTTTTTGCTGGAGGAGCTGCCGGAGGATTAAGGTCTAGCACGAATGGATTAGTGTGGGCTGCTAACACTAGCGGAACAACTAGCACTATAAATTCAATAGTATATTCTCCCGACCTGTCAAGATTTGTAATGGTCGGTAACTTAGGGATGGCTAGGTATTCTAGCACTGGAGTTACTTGGACAGCTATAACATCTGGTACTACTTCTACGTTCTTTGGTTCCGCATATGGAAATGGTCAAGGAGTTTTTGTAGGTCACCTAGGTAATATAAGAACTAGCAATAACTTCACTACATTTACTGCAAGAGTTTCTAGTACTACTAACACTCTATATACGGTTACATTTGGCAATAATACTTTTGTGGCTGCAGGAGGCTTAAGCACTCCTTACGTTACTACGAGCTCTGATGGTGTTGCTTGGGCTAACCAGACGTTGTCTGTAGTTACTGGAGGAATTAGAAGTATAGTCTACGGCAACAACTTATTCATTGTAGGCACTACCACAGGACAGTTAGCAACTAGTACAGATGCGGTTACCTGGGCAAACACTTCTAGTAATGATACTAGTACAATAGGAAGTATTGTGTATGGTAATGGTCTGTACAATTTATTTACATACAGCGGTAATACTAGAACCAGTACAGACGGATTTTATTGGCCTAAAGCACCCTCTCTAAGAACACTTACTGAACTAAGTAGGGTAGTATTTGCTAATAATTCTTTCTATGCGATGGGAGTTAACAACACAGGAAGATGGTCTAATAATGGTTTAGATTGGAATACTCTAACTTTAGGTATTGGTAGTAATAACGTGTCAGACATTCATTACAGAAGTTTTGATAATAGACTGTTATTTGTTGCTAGTGGCGGTTATATAGGTCAAGCTACTGGATTAGTTAATGGCGGCAGCTCTCCTACATTTACTTCTTCGATAGCTGCTCCAGGCCAAAATTTAAACAGTATAGCTTCTAACGCTAGTACTTATATAATAACTGCAAATTCCGGTATTGTATATAGCTCTAACCTGTCAGCATTTAATACATTTACTAGGCTGGACAGTGGCGTTACTTATACTAGTATTAAAGACTCAGAGCATTTCAATAATACTTTTATAGTAGTAGACAGAGATGCTGGTTTTATAGGTGCTTCAAGCAATTTAGCGAATTATGTATACTCTGCTAGTTTTGATATTAATACTGAATTTTACGTACCTAACGTATCAACAAGTATAACCACTGCAGATACACTCTCTGCAAGCTTATTCTCCCCTACTCTAAGAGTATATGTAAAGGCAGCACATAAATGATAATATATAAGATACTAGAAAACGGTTACTTTGGCGGTCCAATAACTGTATCAGACTCCACTAAAGGAATACCTCTATGGCACACTAGAACCGCCCCTCCTACAGATACTGAAGGTAAATTTATACTCTGGGCAGGCAATCAATGGGTTCTTACCGACTCTCCTCCACCTGTAGCTATAGTGCCAGAAACAATAGTCCAAGAAGCACCGATTGCTGAGACTATAACTGATGTAACTTCGGAAAGCGCGACTATAATTGAAGAAAATATTGAACCAAACCCAGTTACAGAGTTATAAATAAAAATTGTTCTGGACATTGTCCTATAAAAAGTATAAAGTGGGATTGTAGTAAATTTAAGTTATCTATACAATATAGCTTAGCTGATATAAGGAAATAAAAATGACATCAAATGTGTTTGTAACACCAAGGGCCGTAGCTACTATAAGTCGCGGCAGAATAGACCACAACTCTTCTTTGCAAGCCTTATTACAAAACTTTTATAGTTCAGCAGCACCAGTTAATACTTCTGTAGACCTAGAAGGTGAACTAGGTCTACAGAATGGTATGCTTTGGAGACAGGGTGGAACTAACCCCCAAGACGGCAGGCTTTTTGTATACGATACTAACAGCCCTAGCCACCCTCTATACTCAGGCTATACTAGAGAAGGCATAGCATACATAAGTCAAAATACTTTTGTACAGGCTAATGCTGCATTATCTAATAACTATTTTCAAGCCGGTGAGATAGTAAGAGTTAAAGACGAAGATAAGTTATACTTAGTTAATAATCTAGGCACATCATTAATAGCAATAGGTAGCGGCACGTCTACTGCAGCGAATATCTGGCAGACTAATAATACTTATGTGTATTATACTGGCGGATTAAACGTAGGCGTAGGAACTGCCGCTCCTTCCTACACAATGCACGTGGTAGGTAACGTATATGCTAGTGTTGACTTTATAACTCCTTCAGACGAGCGATTAAAATCTAATATAGTTTCTATATCGAACGGTTTGTCTATAGTAAAAAGCTTAGAGGCTTATGAATTTAATAAGATAGGCGATACGGAGTTACACGCAGGAGTACTGGCCCAACAATTAGAAAAAATACTACCTCACCTAGTAAGAACAGACGATTCTGGTACTAAGCATGTAGTATATGACCAGCTAATAGCTTATCTAATAGCAAGTATAAAAGAATTAGCTGATGAAGTAGAGAGTTTAAAAAAATGAGTTTTGTACTTAATTCTGCTAGAGGTTCTAACACCTCAATAGAACATTTATCAGATAGTGCAATCTATATTTGGAACGGTGCTAACAATTCTATTGTGGCAAACTCAAACGTGTATACCGTATTCTCTGCTCAAAATCCCTCTGCTGAAGTTGGTTTCGGCACTGAAGTTGCTCTGGCTGCTAATAGACTTATTGTAAGAAGTAGGAGTGGAAATACTGCTGTATACTCGTTAGAAACTAACTCACTCATTCATAGACCAAATGTAAATAGAAGAGTAAGTGATGTTTACAACCGTAGTGTAGCTACAATAGGCGATAAAATGATTATATCTTCTGGAGAAGGTGTATCGAATGTTTATTTCCTAAATAATACATACTCCTCTACTCTAAGCTTCAATGCAGTTGTAGTATCTGAGACGTCCTTTAATACAGCAGGATTTGCTGTAGCAGCCGCAGACAACAGGATTGTTATAGGTATGCCTAGAGATTTGGCTGGCGGTCAAATAAGAGTTTTTAACTACAACGAGGAAAAACTATTTGATATAATGTCACCTGGCGGTGGAGGATTAATAAACTATTTTGGCGATGTTGTTAGTGTTGGTGGTGGAATTATAGCTGTAGGAACTCCGTATTCCGACGCCTCTGGTACCTTCAATGCTGGCGCAGTAGATTTATTTGACTACAACGGTTATTTTATAAAAAAGATATTACCACTCAGTATAACGTCTAATGGTAATTATGGCGGTGGCCTAAGCGTAGGTTGTGGTGTATTGGCTACTATATACTTAGGTATAGATAGATTTGATATACGTGATTTATCTGGTAATTTAATAGCAAACATATCTCTTCCTGGTCGTCCTAGGTCAGTTAAGGTAAAATATGGTAAAATTTTTATAGGAATACCAGAACTACCAGTAGGCGTAAGAAGCGGAAGAGTTTATGTTTATGACCTAAGAGGTAACCTTTTACAAACAATACAGCCTAATACTATAACTAATGCAAGATTTGGCACATCCGTAGACGTAGGTTATGGATATCTTGCAGTAGGAGCTAATACTAACACAGTGTCTGGAACTTCTAATGCCGGTAGTGTTTTACTATATAAGATTAGCCCCGAATATACGTTAGATGACGCAGCCTACGTAACATATAATGGAGAGTAACCTATGGCTTATAAAATAGGTAATAGCACTATAATCAGCAATACTGGTATCTCAAACTCTTCGCTTCCACAGTTGAGTATAGACTCTACTAGACTGGAAATATCTATACCTGTAGGTGGTAATTTTAGATATGTAGTAGGCGATAATAGAATAGTGTTTGCTAATAGTGATTCTGTCACTATACAGCACCTAAACTCTAACGAGTATAGTATTACTTTTTCTGCAAACGTATCTTCATACTCAGATGTTATTCCTCCTGTATCTAGAACTCCTTTAGGTGTTGGTGATGGCTTAATAATAGTAGGAAACCCTCTTGCTAACACATTCAATACTCAAGCTGGTAGTGCGTCTGTTTATGACTATTCTGGTAATTTTAAATTTTCATTGCAACCTAGTACTAACGTGGTAGCCAATGTATATTTTGGACATTCTGTATCTATAAAAAGCAATTTAATATCGGTATGCAGTTTTGAATCTAACGTAGGTAATTTTAATCCAGGCACAATATATGTATACTATGCTAACGGAGCTCTCAAGAGTAAAACTTACAGACCTATTACACCAGGCCTTTCAGACTTTACTCAAAGAAACTTTTCTGGCGTATTAATAGATGGGTATAGAATACTAGCCTCAGACCTTTATGCCACCAGTATTAACGGAGCGGTAACTGAGGCAGGCGCAGTATACTTATTTGCTACCGACAATACCCGTATATTTACAGCCAATCAACAGGTAGATATAGGCACTGGAGATAGATTTGGATTTCAAGTTTCGTATAGTGATGGACTAATACACGCTAGTAGTCCTTTTTATGAGAGTCAGACTGCTCCTTTTCCTTTGAATGATGGGTTAATTACTGGAATAAATTTACAAGGGTCTATTGTATATAGATATGACCCGGGCACTTCGTCTAAACTGGGATCATATCTTGCTTCTGGTGGTGGATATGTAGTTGCGGGAAGAGACTACAGCAGAACTATAACTATTTTAAATAGTAGAGGTCAATTTGTTCAGAATATTACTTTACCGTTAGATGCTACTGCGTCTAGTTACATGTACATACACAATAGTAGACTTTATGTGCAAGGTATAGGTAAGTTGTATAGTTATGAACTATTGCAATCGCATAGCAGCTACTATGATACTATTATTAAAAATAAAAAGAGGTATTACTAATGGCTTTTAGGAGTTTAAACTTTTACTTAGAGAACTTAGACGATAAAAGTATTATAGGATCTAATTCTAATAGTACTTCTAACAGTATAAGCTCTCCCGTGTACTCAGATCCGTTGAGAGAAAATAGTATTTCTCCTGAGTGGCCGTTAGCAGTAGATGAGGATGTAGTAGTAGTAGGTCACACAGCTAATGTTAGAATATATGATTTACCTGCTTTGTTTAATGGTATAAGCGTTACTTCTACTATTATACCTGTGTCAGCTAATTCTGTTACTTTGGATTCTGAATTTTTGTACTTAGGTATTAGCTCATCTAATACTGTAAGTAAGTACGATAAAAATTCTATTTTTTATAGTAATATCTCATCTTCTTGGGCTAATTCCAGTAGCTCTTTCGGTAAAGTAGTTAAAGCAAGAGATGGTTTGTTATTAGTATCAGCACCTAACAATTTTAATAACATAGGGTCTGTTCACGTATTTGACTCAAGAGGGTTAGAGACAGCAATACTAAAACCTAATACCACCAACCAATATACTGGGTTTGGTACTAGTGTAGATTTAAGAGATAACACGATAGTAATTGGGGCTCCTTACGATTTGGAAGGTAAAGCTTATGTGTACGACTACTCAGGCAAATTAAAGAATGTACTAGTAGGGCCGAATGTTAATAGCAGATTCGGATACTCGGTAGCAGTAGGTTTTTCTAGTGTATTAGTAGGGGCTCCAAATACTACTAGCAGAGGCGGGGCTTATATATACAATACTAACGGGTCAGAAATAAAATACTTAGACCCTACCTTGTACGGAGTAGGAGCAGATGAGTATATAGGAGACTACTCGGCAATAGAATCTGGAAAGGCCATAGTATTTGCATCTCCTAAAGTGTCTCCTAATTTTGCTAACCCAGTAGTATATTCTGTAGATTTACGTGCTAACTCCTATTCTGCATATGGACTAACTTATACTGTGAATCTCGGCACCCAAGGTAAAGTAGGACTCGCTACCAGCAACGGTAATGTGTTTGTATGCCTTGGTCAGGATTATTGGACAGGACAAAAGAATATTTACACCTATTCGATACAAAAAAGAACACACCTATTAGAGGAACCTATTTAATAATGCAAGACTACTTTAAAGTACCAATTAATAAACTAGCTTCGAAACTACCGGACAAATACGGTTTCAAAGATTTTAATCCAAGTCAGCAGGCTATGATTGATGGGCTATCTGACAAACGCTTTTGGGTGCATATAAGTGCTCGACGTACAGGTAAGTCTAGTGCCGCCGCTGTTTTAGCCTTAGCTAAACTACTAGAGCCTAACCAACAAGTGTTGGTAGTAGCACCAAACTTTAACCTCAGCTCGATTATCTGGGATTATACTGCTCAGCTGATAGAAAGCTTTGGTATTGAAACTAAAAAATACAACCAAAAAGATCACGTAGTTCAGTTGATTAATGATAGTACTTTCCGTCTGCTGTCGGCAGAAAATAGAAGCTCGCTAGTTGGTCGTGCTGCCAACTTTCTGATAGTAGACGAAGCTGCACTAATAAGTGATGACGAATATTTTACACGAGACCTTCGTCCTGCACTATCCACCTTCCCCGATTCTCGGGCGCTCTTTATCAGCACTCCTCGCGGTAAAGAAAACTATTTATACGAGTACTATCAGCGCGGCCAGAGCAGTGAGTTTGTAGATTGGGGCAGTGGGCTGTACCCTTGGCACGCTAATCCGCGTTTACAAAAAGCTGATATTGAAGAAGCTAAGCGCTCCCTACCAGAAACTATTTTCAGACAAGAATATTACTGCGAGTGGGCAAGCTTCGAAGGTCAGATTTATAAAATAGATGACGATAAGCATCTCGTAGATCTAACTAGTGAAGAGGCTCCATATAGAATTGCTCCGGGAGACCAGCGTTTTACTTTTATAGCGGGTCTTGATATGGGTTTTCGTGACGATACTGCTTTTGTAGTTATAGCTACCGATGATATTAATTTTTACGTAGTAGACGAATATGTAGCTAGCGAAGCTACAACTAGTGTACATGCTGAACGCATAAAAGAATTAATAGACCATTGGGGTGTTGAATTAATCTACATTGATAGCGCCGCGCAACAAACTAAGGCAGACCTTGCATATGACTATGATATATATTGTGATAACGCTGTAAAGAGCGTGACTGACGGTATTGCACATTTGCAAAGTTTAGTGGTGCAGGACAAAATTATATTTGATATAAATAACGCATATACTTGTCATAAAAGTATGACTGCGTATCGCTGGAACTCTCGCACTGAAAAAGTAAAACCTGTGCACGACTGGTCCAGCCATGCTTGCGATGCTATACGATATGCAATATATACATACACTAAGTCTAGTGCAGTAGAGATCTATACCGGATAAACAACTTAGATTTTTTACATTTTAATTTTTGACTTTGT
>JACCEC011535378.1_pt1 | contig 17957 bp, 23 predicted proteins | sample 7450121 | NCBI WGS metagenome assembly JACCEC01 (sample SAMN15323455, study PRJNA562643) | freshwater metagenome | isolation source: river surface water | place: USA:Blue River Watershed | collected 2017-08-18 | reverse complement strand
GCTCAAGTTCCATTTTACACAACTTATCAAGGAACGAGACAACTTTCTCACGAGTCTCCTCTCTTCCCTTGTATACACCTTTAACCAAAGGACCCATATTAAGATAAATGGAATCGGTATCAGAAGCAATGACATAATCTACGTCTTCAGTTTTCAATACCTTATTTAGATACTTATTCATCTTGCCCTCAATCCAACGGATTGAAACCTGCCCAGACAAAGTAATTGCCTCGGCATTTGCCAACTTATAGTATCTAAAATATTGGTTTCCAATGGCACCATAAGCAGAGTTAAGAGAAATCTTCTTTGCCATCTGAATATTATTGCAACGAGCAATCTCCTTTTCCAATTCTTTGGTTGGAGTTTTTTCGTATGCTTTCTTTGCTTCAATCATCTTCTTCTTGAAGATAACACGGTCCCCATACATCTTTTCCATCAACTCAGGAAGGAACCCCTTCACATCTTTACGATACATTGCACCATTAGCACAAACCGCATAATCCTTATAGAGTTCAAAATTTATCTTCTCTTCAAGGATTCTATCAACAGTTGCTTGTGGATGTTTCTCATCGAGGAGTGTCTCTGGTGAGATGTTATACTGCATAATAAGATGGGGATACAGGCTATTAAGGTCAAAACTGACCACCCAATCATATATCCCAGGAATCGGTTCCTTGACATATGCCCCCGCATATTTTTCGTCCTTTGATGATTTATCTTTCGGAGGAATAACAATGTTGCGTTTCTTAAGATAGTTGTAAATAATGGCATCCCAGGTTCTTACCTGAAAGAACACATCATTATAATTAACCTTAGCATCATATGCCATCGTCAAACACAACTCAATGAGTTTCATCTTGTCTTCCAGTTGGTCAACAAGTTCAACGTCTTTGATGTTATAGTCAACAAACTTTTGCCAATCTTTCGTATAGAAATCTCGGAAAGTATCAAACTCGGAGTGGTCCAACTTTTTTTGTCCCAGTTCCACAAATGCAATATGGTCAAGTCTGTATGATTCCTGGTTTGTATAAGTAAATTTCTTATACAAATCAAGATAGTCAATTACGGAAACTCCAGCAATCTCATAAGAGATTTGCTCTCTACCCTGAATGACAAGTTCTTTCCTACGGATATTACCCCAAGGAGAAAGGCGACGTGCTTCTTTTTCCCCAAGAATACGTTCAATACGTCCAGCAATATATGGAATATCATACAACTCACAGTTCCATCCAGTAATGGCATCTGGAGTATTTTGTTGCCAAAATGCAAGGAATCGGTGAATCAAGTCTATTTCATCAGAACACTTCACATATGCAACATCCTTACGAGTATTATTATACTCTCTAGCATTTGCAAAACAAACAATCTGCTTTGTTGCATAGTTCTGAAGAGTGATGGTAAGAATTTCTTCCGCACAATCAAAGACATTTGGGAATCCACCCTCAGCAGAAACCTCAATGTCAATTGTAAACAAACGAATCTTTGTAATATCAAACTTGATTTCTTCTTCTGGATATTTGTCTGAGATATACTGTGCTTTGTAATTATCATTACCATAGACAGTAAATCCTTCAACCTTAGAATACTTGTCTAGAAATTCCTTACATTCGGAAATCTTTCCAGGTTGAATAGGTTCGACAGGACATCCATCCAACGTTCTATATTTTGTTTTTTTCTTTGAAGGCACAAATAGAGTAGGTTGATAATCCTCTTCTATTTGAAAGTATTCACCATTGTCATAACCACGGACCAACATTTTATTAAATTTTTCATAGACGTTGGTATAAAATCTCATTGCGTAAGTTCTAAGTATTTGTCAAGTAGTGATTGTTTTGGTTCAAATAATGTAAGAATTTTATCTGAACTAATCATAATATTTAAGTCATCAGTATACTCCGTTAACCAAGGTCCTGCAATCTCATTTTCAGAAATTACATAAGGATTTGTTAACTTGCAATCTGGTCTTCCAATATCAGCAACAACTTCTTCAATTTCAGATATCAGGAATATATTGTTCGTTAAGAGAATCAGCATTACTGCTTTCTGTTCGTCCATTTTTATCCATCCTTTGTGTATAAGAATCTTTTACCAAATCTACTGGTTCAATTATAGAAACAATCCAATCTTTTCGTACTGGAATATTTTTATCCTTAGATAGAGGAACCCAAGGATAAAATGCTACTTTGTATTCATTTTCATTTTCACTTTCAAGAAGTGTTTGATTTGTAATCAGTTTTACAACTACTGGGTTGCAGAAAATTAAAGAGATGACATTTCCATCATCATCAACCAATTCTTTAATATCAGCAACCACATCTTCTCCAGACTTGAGAATTGCAAGTTTAACAGCCATGTCTTCTACGTACCTCAAAAAATTATAGCAACAAAAAAGAGGGGAGTCAACTGGTTTTTGCCAGTATCCCCTCTGTTCGACTTGCGCCGACGATATTCAATTCTATTTATAGATAATCCTTACGTGCATGATGTTCTGGAATAATTTTTCCTAGAACAATGCTCAATAGTCCATCCTCAAAGATGACTTCTCGTACCTCCGTATCATCCGATAGTGTCCATGCTCTCTTGAAAGATCGTTGAGCCAATCCCTTATGGATGTAGTTGGCATCAGATTCCCTATCTTCCTTTTGTCCTTCGACAAAAAGTTTTCCATACTCCGTGAATACATTTACTTCCTCCTTTTTAAATCCTGCAAGTGCTAATTCTAAACGTGATTCTACGTTACTAACTTGAACAAGATTGTACGGAGGATAATTTGAAGTAGTCTCATGAACATTAAGTAGACGATTTAAATATTCGTCCATACCAATACTATTACGGGTAATTCTATCCATCAAAGCAGGAAGATCCGCAGCAGTATACCTAGTGATACTTGTCATTATTGTAGCTCCTTTAAAAGCGAGTTTGTGTTTTGAGGACCCTTTCGGCATCCACTACTATTTAACAAAAAACACAAAAAAGGGAGGTATGGACCTCCCTACAAAATCATTCGGTTTCCCCTTCAGATTTTTTCTTTTTAGCACCAATGTTGTACTTAGTCTCAAGTACCCAATCATTTTTATCTTTATAAGATAGTACTTTAATCTGATTTAATGGAGCAATGTCTGAAATTTTGTCAACATTAACTACAGTAATCAGACCCCAATCTGCAAGTAATTGAGTAATTCTATTACGACGTTGAATATCGTTAACCGTCAAATTTGCTGGTTTTCCATCCAAAGCAAATAATTCCTTAAAGTGTACCAGATAATACTTCCCCTGCTTATGGAGAATATGGCAAGACTGGTAGATTTTTTTTTCTTTGCGAGATGCTACACCAATTCTAGTGAGAGTTTCTCTCACTTTCAAAAAGTCATCAGGTTCGTTGAGGATGACTTCTACCATTTGGTCTGGTGCCCATTTCACCTCAGGTTCTTTAACAACACTCATTTTGTTCCTCCAACATCAAGCTTTTGTTTAATAAAATCGATTTGTTCTTTGGAAAGAATCCTCAACGCTTGTTCTGCCTTTTCATTACTATAACCATAGTAGGATTTGACGTATTCAAGGTCTTTGATTTTTTCTTTTTTTATCCAAGGAGAAAACCTCTTCTTGGTTCTCACAGTATTTATAAGAAAATCATATTGGAGTTTTTTCCCCAATGCATGATTAATATTCAATTCATTAACAAGCATGATGCAGTCAATGCTGCCACTAAGGCACTTATTGACGATATATGGGGGATATTCTTTTTCTAAGATAGGGTCTTCATCCAGAAGATTTTTCTTTGTTTGATTAATTGAATTTAACCAATCTTTCAATTCAATCATGATTTCATTATCAAATAATTATTTTTTTCTCGTTGGGAGTAATCAATTTACTGCCAAACATTTCATTGTACTTTTTACCAACTTCTTCTTGGACTTCGGCAATATAGACAACATGCTTCCGTGAGACCGTAATCTCTGGATTCTCTTTACTAATTACTGTTGCCCAAGGTGCAAACCCAACACCATTATTAGTTGGCAGAACCACAAGTCCATTCTGAACCGTAATGTTTTCATCACTTTCAGAAACAAGTTCTGCAATAACTTCTTCTCCAGTGACAATACGCAGTAGTTTAACATTAATCATTTAAATTTACACTCCACCATAATTTCAGTTAATGCAGCAAGAAGATTTATTTCTTGGTCTGCCACAAATGCTGCCTGATATTGATACTTAGCAACAATAAGAACGGCAGCAGCAATGCTAGGACCGTCAAGGGTTTCATAACAAGCATCATAAACACGACGCAATAATACCCCAGAATCATTGTCCAAATTACTGACGACCCACTTACGTACTTCAGGAAAGTTTTTTTCTTTAAGGTTTCGAATAAGGTCATCGGTTTTTACTTCCGCAAACGACGCAAGAATGCCCGTGTCAATCTCACCACCCACAGAGTATCGTTGACACTCATTGAGGACTCTCCTCCAGTCTGGAAAGTGTTTGTTGATGAGTTCTGCAAGGACTTTTGGATCGTACTTAATTTGCTCCACTTCAAGGATTTGTTGGAGTCTTTTGAAGAATCCTGCCGCAAGTTGAGGTCTTTGCTTTGTGGTGATGGTGAAATCGACACAAGCACACCGTGAGTGAAGTGGTTCAATGATTTTATTCTTGTAATTACAGGTAAAGATGAATCTGCAATTACCACTAAATTCCTCAGTAAACGCCCGTAAGAGGAGTTGTACATCGTTGGTTGTGTTATCTGCCTCATCAATAATGATGACTTTGTGTTTAGCAGACGACGTAAGTGATAAGGTCGAAGCAAAGTTTTTCGCATTGTTTCTGACAGTATCGAGGAATCTACCCTCGTCGGATCCGTTAATGACATAAAAATCTACTCCAAGTTCATTGCACAGTGCTTTTGCTACAGTAGTTTTACCACAACCAGCAGGACCAGAGAGAAGAAGGTTAGGAACTTCACCACGTTCTACAAAATCCTTAAATGTTTTTTTAGTTGCTTCTGGGAGAATACAATCATCAATTTTTTTAGGTCGATACTTTTCGACCCAGAGAAAATCATCACGCATAATTAAATAGGTTGAGGTCCACCAATAATTTTAGCAGAGGGAATCTGTGCTTGAGCAATTCGTTTTGCTTGAGACTGATTATCTGCTTCTACAATTACTTCTAGGTATCGATTATCACCTGGAAGTTTATATCTTACATTATACTTCATCCGAAAGTAGAATCGGGTTCAAGTGCAATGTAATAGTTTAGATTAAATCTAGGATTAGTAAATTTAGAAAGAAGTTTACTAGAAACAACTACATCATAAGAACCAGGAATAATTTTAATGTTTTCAACCTTGAAGTTGAAAGTAAATTCACTATTTGTTTCACCAACAATGATAGAGAATTCGTTTGAAGTATCATTCTTCTTATCTCTAACTACTAATTTGACAACTCCTGCTTCACCAACTGCAGAAAGATCGGGAAGTTGATAAACAGCAGATGCCTTAATCAGTTTATCAAGTTGAGAATGTTCCAACTGGAAACATACATCTTCTGTTGGCAAAGACAACTCTTTGTCGGGAGGAGTCACAATCACTTCAGGGTCTGCAAAGAAATACTTTACCCTTCGTTTTCCTTCACGGATAATCAAGTGAGTATCATTTGTAAAGTCCAAATCAGGGTCTTGGTGAAGACTTAAACCATTCAAAAATTGGTTCAGGTCATAAATTGCAAAGTCTTTAGTAAATTCCTCCTTTACTTCTGCTTCGGCAAGAATGTTTTTCATCACACTAATAGTGCGGAGTTTTGAACCTTCCTTCACAAGAATAGATTGATTAATGGAAGCAAAGTTCTTAAGAATAGTAATAGTTTCAGGTGACAATTTCATAGAAGGTCTCAGTTTCACTTGTTTTCAATAAGATTAAGATGATTAATCAATAACATGGTATAATGCAGAACTTTAAACAAATCTTGTCGTGGAGTTCCTTTTGTATCATAACGGTCAATGTACTTAGTTACATTACCAGCACAGAATCCTTCACGACGATTATGCTTGATTTTATCCAGTGTTTGTTCTTTACCACCACCAGTTCTATCTACATAATGCTGACTATAAGTACTAGCAAGATATTCTTCAAGTTGTTTTAGGATTTTATCTTCATTATACTTCCAAAATCCGTTTTTGTTTGTATCCTGGTTCATAAAAATATTAAATGTAGAGGGGGAATTAAGGTTCAACTCGTCAGTTCCACTGCCACCTTGAACACGAGAATTTGCATAAGTAAAATTAATTACGTCTGGTGAGGGATTTGGATTCCCTGTCAGACTAAACCCATCTTCACCCCAGTCATAACTGCCACCAATAATATCTGTTGAGGACATAATTTAAAATTCAATATCAATTTAAGTATATCAGGTTTTGCTGGATAGTCAAGGGATTCAAACTATCATTTTGCTGAATCCCTTTACTTTCTCAAATCTAATTACTCTTTCAAATAAATCAATCATTTCGTCAGTTTTATGAGAAATAACTAAGATATTAGCATCTGTAATCACATACCTAATAATTTTACTAAAGTATTCTATTCCAGAACCATCTAATGAACTATCAAATACTTCATCAAGTATCAACAAATTAGTGCTAATGGAGTTTTTCATTTTTGCAATATCCCTCCAAGTAAAGAGTAGTGCAAGATTAATTCTCATTTTTTCTCCTTCACTAAAGGATTCATAACTAAAGTCTTCATGTATTGGAGTCTTAATATTTTCATTAAACTCCTCATCTAAACTAAAATTAATATAAAAATCCATCATCTGAAGATACTTGTTTATCTGCTGATTCATCAAAGGCAGATACTTTTTTATTATCTTTGCTTTAACTCCACCATCTTTCAAAAGACTTTGAGTGAAATTATAATAGGAATAAAGTTCCTTATATTTTGCCCTATCGGTTTCTAGTTTATTCAGTTGTTTTTCTAATTTTTCTAGAGCATCTTTTTCAGAAGTTTTATTTTTGATTTTGTTGGTAATTTCTTGAATTTCTGATTCCAGTTCTCTTCTTCTTTTAATGAAATTACTGATCTTAACATTGTTGTTAGATACTTCATTGTTTAATTTTAAAATCTCCTGAGAAAGAACGCTGAACTGATTTTGTCTTTTTTCTTCATCATTAATTGCTTGTTCCAGTTCAGTAAAACCATTATTAAGTTCGAGAAACTTATTTTTATGTTCCTCTATTTTATTTAACCGAAACTCTTCATCTATATTTTGAGTGCATGTCGGGCATACCGAACTACCTTCAAAGAAGTTTTTACTTTCTTCTTCCAAATTTATTTTTTCTTGAAGTTTAATTTTTAATGAAGAAAGTTGCTTTATCTTTTTAGAAGCAGTTGAAAATTTATCTAATTCTGGTTGAAGTTCTTCTAAAATTTTATTTTGCTTTTGTTCATTTTGCAACTGGATTAAATCAGCATCAGATTCAAGGACTTTTATTTTTTCTTCTCTATTGAATATTTCTTGCTTTCCACTCAATTCAATACTCTTGATAAACTCTTTTTGCATATCAATCTTTTCATTAGTCATATCATGACTAATTGAGATTTCTTTAATTTTATCGTTTGCAAACTTTACTTTTTCTTTCAAGATAGTATTCATTGAAGAAAAAATCCTAATGTCCAATAAGTCTTCTACAATCTCTCTTCTATTTGCTGTTGATAGTTGCATAAATGGAACAAAAGATGCACTACCAAGAATCACAATTTGAGTAAATGATTTATAGTTTAGTTTTAATACATTTCTTTCCAACCAATCTTGTTGGTCATTGCTGGATGCAAGTTGGTCTAGTATTTTTCCATCTCTATAAATTTCAAAGATAGAAGGTTTAATTCCACGACGAACCATCCATTTTGAATTTGCTACTTGAAAATCAACCTCAACTAAACAATCTTTCATGTTTGTTGAATTTACAAGTTGACCTTTAGTAATTTTCCTAAATGCTTTATTAAAAAGAGAAAAACAAAGTGCATCCAAAAGTGTTGACTTTCCACTACCATTAGTCCCCACAATTAATGTTGTCTTTGAACTCTCGAAATCTATTTCTGTAAAATTATTCCCAGATGATAAAAAATTACGAAATCTTATCTTGTTGAAAGTTATCATTAGTTCTAGGTGGTATCACAAAGTCATTATTAGTAATTATAGCATAGTTGTAGTCGTTATACTCGCAAGTTTTAACTGCAAGTTCACCATCTACCTCCAATACAGACATTGGAGGATAGTCTTCTGCCTCTAAAAGACCAGCATATCTTTCAGCATCATCCTCCTCCTCAAAAAAGTATACAGTCTGTTCTCCATCGTCGTCAAGAACTGCATACGCACCCTCTTCCTCCTTTCCACTAATTACGATTATATACATTTCTCTACTCGTAACTGGTCTGGCATTGCACTAAAGCAACTTTTTTTATTTATTAGGGAGGGAAAATCCATTACTCAATCTCCAATGCTTCTCGATAAACATCTTTGATTATTTTTTTAGCAATGTCTTTATTGAGAGTAAATTCAGATTCCTCAATATATTTTTCTAGAATAGTTAGTGTATCCTCAATGTCACCATCAAAAGATTGATAGTTTGAATCATCTACATCGATAATTTCAGATATTTTTAATTCAAGTAAAGGCAAAGAACTCAATACGTCAATAAACTTATCAAACTTTTTTTGATTTGTCTTTTTTCTAACTATTAACTTTACAATTTTATCCTCAAATTTTTCTGGAATGATTTCTTTTGGGTCACTATCTTCATAATAAATTTTCTCAAAAATAGTATAAGGATTATTAACGTACTCTAAATCTGTGGTTTCTGTGTCAAATAGTGAGAATCCTCTAGTATCATTATAGTCATTCCAAAACATTTGATAAGGATTTCCTATGTAAAATATCTTACCATCATCACTTCTAGTATGATAATGTCCAGAATATACCTTTTTAAACTTATCAAAAATCTTTTTATCCATCCCATGCGGTTGGAATTGTCCTGGGAAAACACAAAACCCACTCAACTCCAAATGACCAAACACAACGGATGCATCTGTTTTTTCTAGAAGATTCATTGTTTCTTCTTCATTTTCAGAACATATCCAAGGAAGAAGAATCATCTTTATTCCACCAACTTTAAATTCTTTAGGAGAAGATACCTTTATAACATTATCATATTCTTCTAATAATGTATCAATAGAATTTACTTGGTTTGTATTTTTATAATATGTATCGTGATTCCCAACAATATTATATACTTTTATTCCCAATTCTTGAAACTTATCGTAGACATTTTCTTTTGCCCACTTCAATGCCCAGTAATCAATTCCTTTACGGTTATCAAAGGCATCACCAAGGTGAATAACTGTGTCTATATTATTTTTTTCAAGATATGGAAAAAATATATTACTATAAAATTTTGCAAAATAATTATGAAAGTTTTTATTTGCTTTTTTAAAATTATAGTGAGTGTCAGTTATTAAAGCAATCTTCATTGATACAATTTAATCTGAATATTATCCTTGATAGTATTATAGTCTGAAGAATTAAATCCGTCTCCATCAACTGTGAAAACTTCATCATATCCACTACGTTCAATAATTTTTTCTTTAATCTCCATTTGCTTTTTCTCTTTATGAATCCTACGGAGGAAAGCATAATAGACAATCTGAGTGAAATATGCAAAAGGATTGGTTCTCTCTACATCAAAATTATTAATATAATGAACACAGTTTTCCACACCATCACTAATCATGTCCTCTCTGAACATATAGTTCACAAAGTTAGGTCTATAGGATAAGTGCGTGGCAATCTTCAAAAAACAATCACCTAAGTAATTGGAAATTCTTGGTGCAGGCAATCCCTTCTTCTTTGCGATATCGACTTTATGCTTATGCTCAATTAAAGCAGCATGGAAATCCTTATTGTTAACGTAATGGGGATTTTTCTTTGCTTTGTTCATTACAAAAATATTAGTGTTTTTAATTTGTTCATATTATAACACCGTGGGACAACAATGACAAGAATCTGAAATTTGACAGAGGTGATTGTTTGTGTGTAAAATAACTCTGTGGAGTTTGATGATTAATTTAATACTTTAATTATCTGATTTATATAATTTCTCTAGGGAGATTCTAGCATCTGCTATTGAAGATAAGTATCCCATATTAGAAGAGGGTCTACCTTTAGGTCCATTTTTATTCTTGCTTCTTACGTACTTATGGTACATATGGAGCAGGTCTTCATCGTTTACTTCTGACATCGTAATTACACGATTCATATCAATGATGAACATTGAATCATCAGTAAATTTAATCCAAGGATTTACTTTCAATCCAGTAACACCAAACTGTTTTAAATTAACTGTTTCTATTGTTACTGGATTATCAAGTATTAAGATAGTTCTTTCTTTTTCTTCGCAAGGACAAACCTTTGCAAATATCTCTTCTCCAGAAATCAGTTTAATAACTGCATAAAACTCTTCTTCCATACTTATTCGGTAAAGTTAATTTGTAATACCTCATAATTAAAATTTTCTTCGTTATAAATTTTAATTCTTTCAATTAGATGATTTAAGGTATAATTCTTTTTTGATTTATAGGTAATATCATCTGCAATATCGTAAAGGATTGCTTTGGTTTTGTTATCACCCTTCCTCAGAACACGTCCAATTGATTGTAGATTTCTAACTCTTGATTTAGAAGGAGAAGCAAATATTACGTTGTGCAGATTCTTAATGTTGACCCCAGTACTAAAAGTTCCATAAGAAGCAACAATGATTGCATTGTTTTCTTTTTCAGTAATTTCTCGAACTTTTTCTCTTTCTTCTGCGTCAACACCACCATAGACAAAAAATACTTTTCTGTCTTTCTTAACAGAATTATTTATTAGATTGAATATAGGCACCCCATGTGTTTCAACACGGTTAAAAAGAATTAGTGTATTTCCTTTTAGATCTAATGCTAAATTTTTAATAAATTTATTTCTTCTATCATGACCTATTAGATATTGTATTTCTTCCTCATATTCATTGAACTTATGTTCATTGTGTTTGAGAAGAAGAACTTTAATCTGAAGTTTAGATAAATGTCCTTTTTCAATAAGTTCTTTTGTCTGAGTTACTTTATATGAAGGTCCAAACAATCCTTCTAATACCCATTTATGAGTCTGTGACCCGTCTAGAGTACCAGTAAATCCAAATCTATACTTAGCATTGTCTAACTTGGTCATAATGCTAACTAAAGACTTAGATTTAAAAAGGTGTGCTTCGTCTCCAATAACAACATTAAAATTTTCAAAGAAAGAACGTGGCAACTTATAAATTGATTGCCAAGTTGTAATTACTACATCCATATTAGATGTTTTTTCTTTACCTGAATAAATTTTATGGCAATGATTTTCAGCATCCCATCCGTAATCTTCAAAATCTTTATACATCTGCTCTACGAGAGATGTTGTAGGAACAACCAAAAGAACTTTCTTATCAGTTTCTACATAATACCTAACTACAGAGTAAATCATCAATGATTTTCCAGATGCAGTCGGTGAAATTAAAAGTTTACGATTATATTTAAGTGCATCATAAACTGCCTCACATTGATAATCTCTTGGTTTGTATTTGGTAATGCGATTCATATAATCTTTAACACCTTCGAGAGAAATATGCTCATTCTCTTCAAATGGTGCTCCATAAAATTTGTTATTTTCAAACTCTATGGTGTAATTTGATTTTTTTGCCCAAGAAATAACTTTATCTAAAAGACCAACATAAATTTCCCCCGTATGGGGTGAATATAATCTTATTTTTCCATCCCAGTACTTACTTCTATACTGCGGCATGAACTTTGCACCAGGAACTTCAAATGTAAAATAATCACTTAATTCCTGTTGTATGTATGGTTCACACTTTACAGTTAAAAATATTTCATTCTTTTTTCGTATTGTAATATTAGTCATATCCAGCAGTAAATCTCATGAACTCAATTGCGTTTTTTATTTGGTAAGTTCTATTTAAAATTGTTTTTAAAATACTATCCAAATAAGATAACATTGCCTGATAATATTCAATTTTGGAATTTGATTTGATGAGGTCCTCATCTGCATCTAGATATTTGTCCATATCTGGTTTAAGTACCTTATGGTCAAATGGTTTTTCAATATAAACTTCTGGATCTGCTTTTCCAGAATAATACATCCACTTTTCTTTCTTTAAAATCTTTTGCTTTGTCTCCTCCATTTTTTTGAGAAGGAGAATATTATTATAAATGTTATAATATTTTGAATGTAAAGATGGAATTTTAATTGACTCTGTATGTAAGTTATCTGGATCTATTTTTGAGTCTTGTTCCCATAATGTTTGAATTTCATCAATGTTCATGCTTCAATCTTTTGAATAATGTAATAAGTATACTTGAATGTGACATTTGCTGTCACATACGTAGAGGTTTGCTCTTTGGAATCAAAGGGAATTGTAGATAATGAAACTGGAAACAAACCAGTAAATTTTACATTCAATACTGGGTTAAAGTTGCTGTTATATACGAGTAATGAACCATCACTTTGACCAGATTCGGAGTATTGCCTTCCTGGACTTAACTCATCTTGATCGAGTAACTCTTTATATTGTTCTACTGTTTCTGGGTAACCATATCCCGTTAACCACTTATGGATAGTTATATAATTTTCTAATTCTTCGTCAACTAGAAACTCCAAGGTCAAATCATCATAAGTTAACTTATCTCCTGGGATTGGTATATCTTTAAGATATGTTGGTTGAATTGCTACTCCCAAATTAATAGAAGGAATTGATGCAGTATTGGAGAAGAAATCTACCTTTGGGTACTTTCCTAGGGAGAATTTGAATCCAGTAGGAAGCAAAAAATTTCTGTTCGTTATTTGCTTTGATAATGGTGAACGAACCTCAAAGTTACTCATATTGACACTGCAAAAATCTATAATTATTTATTTGCATAAAAAAAGAGGGTCCGAAGACCCTCTCAATTTCCTTAGTGATGAATCACATTAGGTTGTCAACACGTACTCTTCTGTAGTAACGGTTGGTGTTTGGAGCAAGACGACCGAGACCAGCATTGGTGCCTTCTGCGAATGGGTTAGCAACGATGCCGTAACGGGTCTTAAATCCGATTTTTGGCTGGAAGGTATTCTCACCAACTGCACGTACCATCTGGAGAGGTACATATGGGCAGTAGAAGAGACCAGCATCATAAGGTGAAGAACCCTTATAACCAACAACGTAGTACTGGTTAGCACTGTTGTTTGCTGCATATGGGTCAATGTAAACTCTGTAACGACCATTGAGAACACCTGCGAAGGTGTTGCCAGTGTCATCAACGTTGAGGTTTGCATTAAGTGCAGGGGTGTAGTCAAGAAGTCCTGCGTGGGTGAGTGCTGAAGCAACATCTGCAGAGCAGAGAATCATGTTGCCCTTTCCTCTACGAGTTCTTTGTGCAATCTGGTTTGCATCACGCTCGATTTGGAAGATAAGACCCTTGAACTTCTCAACTGACCAACGACCGTTGGAGTCAACGTCGAGGTCAAATACACCTGAAGTTGCTGTGTTTAGAGTTGCACCCTGCTCAGCAATCTTGTAGATGGTTCTGATAACTTCACGGTTGATTTCAGCAAGAATCTCTGTTGAGAGAATATTTGCCAACTCAGCCTCAGCATTCAGACCATGGATTGCCTTGAGGTCTTGTGCAAGCTCTAGTGAGTACTCAGCCTTGAGTGCTCTTGACTTTGCGGTAACGGTGACTTTCTCGATTGAGAATGCCATCTCGTTGAACTGAGCATTGCCATTACCGAGGTCTTCTGCATCGGCAGTGGACATACCCTGACCAAGGTTATATGCAGTTTGATCTGCAGTTGCGGTTGGGTTTAGAAGTCCTGGGTTTGAACCTAGTTGTGCAGTTGAACCGAAACCAACGGTAGCACCAGCACCAACAGCATTGCTGTAATCTGATGGCTGACCTGAGAATGCAGTATTTGCTTCATCAAATAGTGCTTCTGTTCCGTTCTGGTTGGTATACTTCGAACGCATTGCGAAGATAAGACCAGTTGGAGCATTCATTGGTTGAACGCCTGCGAGGTCATATGCGACCAAGTTAGGCATTGAACGACGAATGAGAGAAATTAGAACTGGATCAAAACCTGCAACAGGTGCAGATGCTCCACCACTGAAACCTGCAGCACCACTTGCTGATGGGTCGGTGTTTACGGTTGGAGATTCATAGAGAAACTCACGCTCTTCACGGAGTGCTCTCTCTTGGTTTTCTAGCAGGATCGCAGTAACTGATCTGCGGTGTGCATCCTTGATTTCACCTAGACCATTGTAGTCTAGGAGAGGTGCCCACTTTTCCTGCAATTGTTCTGCATTGAACATTTGCATTTGACTTTACCTCGTTTTAAAAATGTTTTTGTTTGACTTATGATATAAAAATCACTTTTTGGAAACTCTCTCAAGTGCCTGAAGATAAGTACCCATCATTCCAGTAACTGGTTGTGAGTAATCAGTCTCTTCAGCCATATAATCTTGAGTGCTTCTCTGAGTAACTACATTTGATGGAAAATATGATTCCCTTAATGTTATTAGTTTCTCACGATAGTCTTCTTCACTGCCAAACTCAACATTTTCTGCAAGAGTAGCAAGCTTGTCTTTCTGGGAAAGTGCAAGTCCTTCGGATACCTCAGCAAAGATAATATCAGTTGCTGATTCTGCTAGCCTCTTATTTAGAGCAACATTTCTTTCGATCTGCTCGTTGAGTTTTGTCTCCATTTCATCAAGTTTTTCTACCATGCTCTCAAGCACATCATATTTTTCTTCAGGGATTGATACATAATGTTCTTCAAAAAGTCCTTTCAGACCCATGAGGAATGACTCAGTTGCCTGAGCTTGGATTCCTCTTTCAACTGTAAGTGCATTCTCTTGAATCCACTCATCAGCAACATACTCAAGATATGAATCAAGTCTCTCGGTAAGAGACTCTTCAATTTCAACAATTGCTTCTGCTAGTTGCTGCTCGTAATGTGCAATAACTGCTTCTTCAATTTGCTGAGTTCTTGCATTTAATGCTGCTTCAAAAACAATTCTTGCTTTGTCTCTAAATTCTTCTGATAAATCTTCACCAGATAGAAGTGCATTAACATCTTCTTCAATTTGCTCTTCGATTTCAGAAACTACTTCTTCTACTTCCTCATCGATTTCTTCATCAGAATCTTCTTCGAGGATTTCTTCCTCTTCTAATTCTTCTGATTCTTCGAGTACTTCTTCCTCTTCATCGTAATCGGAGTCTTCCTTCATGCCCTTCATTGGTTCTGCAGCCTTTGCTTTTGCATTGACTACATCTTTTACCTGTGAAAGAGTAGCACCAGGAGTTTTCAGCTTTGCTGAATCATCATCACTCTTGTAATTCTCTGGAGTAGGACCTCCAAGATCTTCCCAGTTTCCAGTTTGACCTGGTGTAGTAACGTTCGATGCGTTACTTCCTGCTGATGGCATGGATTCTGCTGCCTTTGCATTAGCATTTACGGCAGTTTTAGATTGTTTAGTGCCTGTTTCCATTTCTTGTAAGTTTTTACCACGGGACATTTGAACTCTCCGATTTACCTAATATCGTTAAATCTATATTTATTTATAAATTAAAGATTTGAAAGAAACTCTTGGAATAAATTTAACTTATTCTCATCGAGTACTTTTTGATCGACTAATGTATTTATTCTCTTATAAGTCTTATGTGCCAATTGCTCTCTGAGGATTCCTCCATCCCATACCCACTCTTTTCCTTCCATGATTCCTTGAACAAAAGCATCAGGTGCCGAGGGGTCAGCAACAATGTCAGCAGCGGTTGCAAGCATAAAGTCTTCACCGACAACAGAATAACCTTCATTTGTTGGAAGTAGTGATCCGACACCACGAGAAGAAACACCAAGGCAAACACCTTCATCTAGAAGAGAAGCAGTAATCTTACCCATTGGAGTTTCTAAGATTTTTGCCTTACCAATAAAATTACTTCCATCTCTTTCGAGCATTGTAATTTTATGTGAAACTCTATCAAGGTTTACAGTAGGACCATCAGGATGTCCAAGTTCACCAAGAGCACGACCCTTCTGAATGAAGTTTTCGTTGTATCTCTTGACTTCTCTCTCAAGAGTTCTCATTTCATAGAGTCTCTTGTTTCTGTTTGGTTTATCTGCTTGGAGGAAAATACCTTCAATAAAAAGGGACTTTTTACCGTTCTTTTCTTCGGTAATAACTTTTACCTTTTCGATTTCTTCTGTGATTAGTTTCATTGTTCTTAGTTGGTAAATCCTACTTTTGCTACTTTTACTGTATTTGCTGATGCAAAAATCACATCGGTTGGGAGTTTTTGTAAGAATTCAACTGTGCCAGTTGGCATAGTAAATGACAATGTAGTTGCTGCACCGACTGCAGTAGAAATACTTACAGTTGCTGCTGCTCCAGAACCGTTATATAATCTCACACAAGTTGCTTCACTAATACTAGAAGCAGTGCCAGCAGTCGTTGGCATTGCAATCTCAGTAGTGATTATTTTTGTTCTTTGCATTGGTATAATAAAGACTTTATTAGTTATTTATTAATTTATCTTTGTTCAATCCAGTTCAATACTGCAAGTGCTGCTTTGTTTACGTTTGGAGATGCACAAGCAAGGGTAATCGTATCACTAATTGTTCCAATACCAGACCTTCCAATCTGCAAATCTGCAAGTCTATCAATCTCAATCAAATTAGAACCACCAGAAACTACGAATCCAGAAAGAATATCTCTACCACCAGAAAGTGCAGTTGCAGAAGTATCATACTGAATAAATGAATCTACATCTGCATGATTTGTCCAGTTTGGATTAGTCAATGTTGCATTTTGCAAAAGTTTCCAATACACATTAGTGTTATCATTAGTTACTGCTTGCAAAGACCTTACAAGCATTACTGAATTTAGAGCAGATGATTTGAGACGCAAACTTACAATTGGATAAAATGTATTTGCTAATGTCATCGTAGTTCCAGTAATTCCATTAGACTGACTCAGAAGAGTTCCAAGTTTATCTGTATTTCCCTCTTGAATGAGAGAATTGGAACCTTGATAAAGATAATGAGTTCCCGCAACACCAGTTATATTCTCAATCTCACAACGAATTGGGAGAAAAGGACTAGAACACCAAACTCTATCAAGATTATTTGAGTTATCAAAAGTATGACTCTTGATAGTTTCTCCCTTCATCAACCAATTAAAATCTACTGTTCCTGCACCATACCATTCATAGTTAATAGAAATCATTTGTTGTTTTGTTGGGTCTGCAGTTACACCAGTCCAACCATTACCATCAAACTTTTCACCATTCCAATCATCTCTAGATACTCTTCTCTCTGTAGTAATTCCTGATGTACTAGTGCGAATTACATAAGAGTATGTTCCTCCATCATCCTCAAAGTACGCACCATTGTATTCATCAAATAATCCAAATCTTCTGCGAATACCTACTTTAGGTTGTTCCAGTCTGATTGCAAACGCAAGTGTTGCGGGTCTACCAGGAATGTATCTCATCACATGCTTGGTTTGTCTAGTAACTTTGCTACCAGCAGTAGAACCAACTTGCATAATTATGTTACTGGAATATTGATTCCATGTTGCGGTTCCAACTCCAACGATTCTCTCATCCCAAACATCAGTCTCTTTACCATACTGGAAAGTATTGAAGAAAACTGTTTGGAAAGGAGCAGTTTTGAGTCTATTGTTATTAGAAAACTGAGGTCTCCAATCTGTCTGGTTTCCCCAATGGTCTGCGATACTGTAAACTTCAAAAAGACTTCTTTCTTGATTTAGAAAGTCCTGAGTATTCTTATTCCACTGTGCCATTATTAATCAGTCCAAGTTAGTCTTTCTGGTTGATATCTTTG
>JACCEC010794599.1_pt1 | contig 17959 bp, 12 predicted proteins | sample 7450121 | NCBI WGS metagenome assembly JACCEC01 (sample SAMN15323455, study PRJNA562643) | freshwater metagenome | isolation source: river surface water | place: USA:Blue River Watershed | collected 2017-08-18 | reverse complement strand
GGCGGAGTGCACGGGCGACAATCTGTTTGTGGTGAAGAAGGGGCGGATTACGACGCCTCCGGTGTACGCGGGTGCGTTGGGTGGGATTACGCGGCAGGTGGTTTTCGATATTTGTGCGGAGATTGGGGTGCCGATTTCCGAGCAGGAAATGACGCGGTACGATGTATATACGGCGGACGAGTGTTTTTTGAAGGGGACTGCGGCGGAGGTGATTGCGGCGATTGAGTTGGACACGCGGATTATCGGCGACGGGAAGCCTGGGATGGTGACGCGTCGGGTGATTGAGCAGTTCCGAAAGTTGACGCAGAGCACTGGCACGCCGATTTATCCCTAGGTAGAGCGAACGGAACCGGACGAGTCGACCAAGTGTATGTATTGCGAAGTTTGCAAAGCGGAGCCTGCGACGGTGTTTATTACGCAGATTGTGGACGGCAAGGTGCACAAGGTGGATATGTGTCAGGGTTGCGCGAAGGAGAAGGACATCAACGATCCGACGAGTTTTGATATTGCGGGGATGCTGCTGGGGTTGGGTGAGTCGAAACCGTTACCGGGGGGCGGCGTGGAGGGGCGGTGTCCGAAGTGCAACTTTACGGAGGTGGATTTCAAGCGGATGGGTCGGTTGGGATGCGAGCAGTGTTACGTGACGTTTTCTGATTCGGTGATGCCGATGATTCGGGGGATGCACAAGGGGCAGCGGCATACTGGGAAGGCTCCGAAACGGTTGCGGGAAAAGATGGAACTGGACACGAAACGTCGCGATTTGCGGGGTCGGCTGGATGCGGCGGTGACGGCGGAGAACTACGAGGAAGCGGCGCGTTTACGGGACGAGATTGCGGCGTTGGATGTTGGGGGAGTGTGACTTTGAACCGCACTGAATCGGTATGGCGATTAAAGAGATTCTTGATAACAAGGCGGATTGGTTGAAGTCCGGCGGGCCGGTGAGTCCGTATGTGGTGAGCAGTCGGGTGCGGTTTGCTCGCAACATCCGCGGGGCGGCTTTCCCTGGATGGGCGGGCAAGCATGGGCGGGTGGAGACGTTAAAACGGATTTTGCCTGCGGTGAGTGGGTTGCCGGAGATGCATGACGCGCATGTTTTACCGTGTGCGGAGTTGGACCCGATTGAGAAGCAGGTGTTGGTGGAGCGGCATTTGGTTTCGCGTGAGCACAGCGCGAAGAGTGCGGGTTCGGCGGCGGTGATTAACCGGAGGCAGACGCTTTCGGTGATGATTAACGAGGAGGATCATCTTCGGATGCAGGCTCTTCGTTCGGGGCTTCAGTTGAAGTCTGCCTATCGTGCGTTGGATAAGCTGGATAGCGAGTTGGAGGAGAAACTGGATTTTGCGTTCAGTTCGGATTTGGGTTACTTGACGGCGTGTCCATCAAACGTTGGGACGGGGATGCGTGCATCGGCGATGTTGCATCTTCCGGGTTTGTCGTTGAGTGAGCAGATTACGCAGGTGGTTCAGTCGGTGAATCGGATTGGTTTGGCGGTCAGGGGGTTGTATGGAGAGGGGTCGGAGTCGATTGGGAACCTTTTTCAGATTTCGAATCAGACGACGTTGGGTGAGTCTGAGGAGGAGATTATTGAGCGCATTCATCGGGTGATTTTGCAGATTGTGGAGCACGAGAAGAATGCGCGTCAGGTTTTGATGCGGAGGCAGATGCGGATGTTGATGGATCACGTGGGGCGTGCGTTTGGCTTGCTGCGGTATTCGTGGAGTATTGGCACGAAGGAGGCGTGCAGCCTTCTTTCGTTGACGAAGTTGGGAGCGGATCTTGGTTTTTTCCCGGAGGACACGGCGAACTTGATGGACGAGTTATTCATTCTGATACAGCCGGCGCATTTGCAGCGGTTGCATGGTCAGAAGTTGGATGAGGGGGCGCGTGATACGGCGCGTGCTGATTTGTTGCGGCAGGCGTTTACGGCGGTGCCGGAACCGGCGGTGATGTCGAGTGAGGGGACGCCTCGTGCTGGCGACACGGTTTCGGGTTCGGAGTTGCCGGAGATTGGTCCAGCGGACGGCGAGTTGCCGTTGTGAGGGGTGAGGTTGCTCGCTAACGGCGTTCATTCGCCCTTTTGTGCTGTCCGTCGCGTGGTGGCATGCCTCGTGCCTTTTTTGTGGGGCATGTTGTCGGTCCGTTTGGTGAGAGGAGTGCTACTGCTTGCGCTAATTGCGGGCGTTGGCGGGAATGGGTCGGAGGGGACGGATTTTTTCGAGAAGCGGGTTCGCCCGATCTTGGTTGAGCGGTGTCAGGAGTGCCACGAGGAGGCGGGGAAAAAGAAGGGTGGGTTGGCGTTGGACTCGCGTGCGGGATGGGTTGCGGGTGGGGATTCGGGGGCAGCGGTGGTCCCGGGACGTCCGGAGGAGAGTCGGTTGATTGAAGCGGTTCGCTACAAGAACCGTGATTTGCAGATGCCGCCGAAGAATGCGTTATCGGAGGCTGAGGTTCAGGTGTTGGAGAAGTGGGTGGCGATGGGGGCGCCGGATCCTCGGGAGGCGGTGGGGGGTGGGATGAAGCGGCCGACGGGGATGTCATTGGAGGAAGGGCGCGCGTTTTGGGCGTTCCGTCCGGTGAAGCGTCCGCCGGTGCCGGTTGGCGGGATGAATCCGATTGACGCCTTTTTGGGGGAGTCGCTTCGGGAGGCTGGGGTGGAGCCGGCGCCGTTGGCGGATCGGTTGACGTTGCTGCGGCGTGCGACGTTTGATTTGACGGGGTTGCCGCCGACGCCTGCGGAGGTGGATTCGTTTTTGGGGGATGCGGGGACGGATGAGGTGGCGTTTGGGCGGGTGGTGGAGCGGTTGCTTGCGTCGCCTCAGTACGGGGTTCGTTGGGGCCGGCACTGGTTGGATGTGGCGCGGTACGCGGATTCGAATGGGTTGGATGAAAATATTGCGTTTGGAAATGCTTGGAGGTACAGGGATTACGTGGTTGACGCGCTGAATGCGGATCGTCCGTTTGACCAGTTTGTGCGGGAGCACATTGCGGGGGATTTGTTGCCAGATGACGGAGAGATGGGGCGTGAGAACGGGATGGTTGCGACGGGTTTTTTGGCTTTGGGCGCGAAGGTGTTGGCTGAACCGGATTTGCGCAAGTTGGAGATGGACGTGATTGACGAGCAGATTGACACGATGGGGAAAGCGTTTTTGGGGATGACGTTGGGCTGTGCGCGGTGTCACGACCACAAGTTTGATCCGGTGAGTCAGGAGGATTACTACGCATTGGCGGGTATTTTTCGGAGCACGCGACATCTGGCGGATGAGAAACTGGGGGCGATTAAGTACTGGTATGAGAACAGTTTGGCGTTGCCTGAGGAAGTTGCGGCGAGGAAGTCGGCGCAGGCCCGGTTAAAGACGCATCAGGCGGCGGCGGGGAGGGCGATTGAGGAAGCGCGCGCAGCGTTAAGGAAAGAGTTGGATGGTCGGGTTGCGGATTATCTTGCGGAGTCTGTGCGACTCGCAGTGGGCGCTTCGGATGAGGAGGTGCGCGAGGTGGCTGAGGGTGCTGGGTTGCGGTGGCGATTTCTCAGGGCATGTCGTGCGGCGTTGCAGATGCGGCGTGGAGAGGACGTTTTTGCGGCATGGCACCAAATGGCGTGTTCTTATGGTGCGGTGGGTGGGGGTGCGGTGGAGGCGGTGCGGTCTCATTACACGGTGCTTTTTGATGCGGCGCGGCGTGGGTTAGTGGCGGCTAGGGCGAAGGATGCGAAAGCGACGGTGCCGGAGGATTCGGTACTGGCGGCGGCATTAGGGGCGGTTGGGGGAAAGGGAGGTTTTCTTGCGATTCCGGAGAAGGTGGAGGAAGCCTTTGAGGGAGAGGTGTTGGCGCGGATTCAGCAACTGCAGGGAGAGGTTGCGGCGGCGCAGGCAAAGGTGATGGAACTGCCTTCGGCGATGGGTGTGACAGAGGGGAAGGTGCAGGAGGTGACACCGGTGCATTTGCGTGGGAGTTATCTGACGTTGGGTAAGGAGGTTCGACGGGGTGTGCCGCTGGTGATGGGGGGAAAGTTTGGGCCGATTGCTGAGGGAGCGAGTGGTCGGTTGGAGTTAGCTGAGTGGATTGCGTCGCCGGAGCATCCGTTGACGGCGCGAGTGATGGTGAATCGCCTGTGGCGTTGGCATTTTGGACGAGGCTTGGTTGGGTCTACGGAAAACTTTGGGGTGTTGGGTGATAAGCCGACTCATCCGGCGTTGTTGGATTGGTTAGCGAGCGAGTTGGTGGAGGGCGGGTGGAGTTTGAAAGGGATGCATCGGTTGATGATGAGATCAGAGGCGTATCGGCGTGCATCGAGTTATCCGGAACGGATGGCTTCGGTAGCGGATGGGGAGCGGGTGAGTCCGAGGATGCTGGATCCAGAGAACCGTTTATGGGGCCGTGCGGAGATTCGGCGTCTTGAGGCTGAACCGATTCGGGATGCGCTGTTGGCTGTGAGCGGTCGTCTGGATGTGTCGCTAGGCGGCAAGACGGTGCCGTTGAAGAACCGAGAGTTTGTTTTCAATCACACTTCGAAAGACGCGACAAAGTACGAAATGACGCGCCGATCTCTGTATATCCCGATCATAAGGAATAATTTATACGAGATGCTGGAGCAGTTTGATCATCCTGATCCGACGATGCCTACGGGTAGTCGCAATGCGACGGTTATTGCGCCGCAGTCATTGATTTTGATGAATGCTCCTTTGGTGCGGATGAGTGCTGAGACTCTTTCGATGCGGATTTCCGAGAGTGGAGGCGCGCTCCGAGAGCGGGTAGACGAGTTGTATCGGCGGGTTTACGGGCGGATGCCTCGTGATGAGGAACGTGAGCGAGCGGTTCGTTTCGTGGAGCACCAGGAGGCGTTGGAGGCTGGCAATGGTATGCCGATGTTGGCGCACAGCTTGATGGCGGCGAACGAGTTCAGTTACTTGCGCTGAGGCGATTCGGAATCCAACGGTCCGAGCATATGTTGCGGCGGATTGTCCGAGCCTTAGCTGGACTCCATGCGTGTGGCGTCACACTCTGCCTTAGTTTTTTTTGACTGATGAGACTTCACTTTTGTATTCCGTTCATCGTTCAGACACTCCTCTCTGCATGTCTTGCGGATGCACCGAAGCTCGAGAGGCTTCAGTATCTCCATGAGGGGCTTGCAGTTGATTTGGGAGTCGGGCTTTGGGCGTGGCCGTTGCCGATGGATTTTGATGGAGATGGCGATTTGGACTTGGTGGTGAACTGTCCGGATAAGCCCTCGAACGGGGTTTACGTTTTTGAGAACATCACTGGCGATACTCGGACGAATCCGTTGCCGGTTTTCAAGCCGGGGCGTCGGATCAGTCAGGGGTTACAGAATGTTCAAGTGAGCTTTGTCGGCGGGCAGCCTCGTGTTTTGGCGCCCGGACAGGAGTTTCCTGATTTTTTGAAATCAGGTTTGTCGAGTCCGGTGAAGTTGGCGGTGCCTGCGAATATCCATCCGAACAGAGTCCGCGGTAATATGTGGCGTTACGCGGATTATGACGGGGATGGAAGGACGGATCTCGTGGTTGGGGTCGATGATTGGACGGATTACGGGTGGGATAATGCGTACGACGCGGACGGAAAGTGGACGCGAGGACCGCTGCGGGGATTTGTTTATTGGTTGAAGAATACGGGGACGGAAGCGGTGCCGCAGTATGCTGAGAAACAGCAGATTGCGGCAGGTGATGCCCCTTTAGAGACGTTTGGATGGCCCTGTCCGAACTTGGTGGATTTTGACGGAGACGGGGATTTGGATCTGTTGTGCGGGGAGTTTTTGGATGGGTTTACCTATTTTGAAAATGTGGGGACGCGGACGGAGCCGAAGTATGCGCAGGGGCGGCGGTTGGTGTTGGGGGAGGGGATGGAGTCGCCCTCGGCGTCGGCTTGGCTGGCACTGAAGGAGGCGGCGCGAATTCCGGGCTCTCCGCGTCCGCTCACCATGGATTTGGAGATGATTACGCCGGTGGCGATTGATTGGAATCGGGATGGGCATGTGGATTTGATTGTGGGGGATGAGGACGGACGGGTGGCGTTTATCGAGAATTCGGGGAGTTTGCGAGGTGACCGCACGCCGCAGTTTTTGCCTCCGGTTTATTTCAAGCAGCAGGCTGAGGATTTGAAGTGCGGGGCTTTAGCTACTCCGGTTGGCACGGATTGGGATGGGGATGGGGACGTGGATATCGTCAGCGGGAACACGGCGGGATACATCGTCTTGTATGAGAACTTGAGCGGTCCGGGCGTAGAGAAGCCGCTTTGGGCGCCGCCGCGTAACTTGACCTCCAATGAGGTGCTGATTCGGTTTATGGCTGGGGAAAATGGGAGCATTCAGGGGCCGTGCGAGGCGAAGTGGGGGTATACGACCTTGTCGGTGGCCGATTGGGATCACGACGGATTGCCGGATATTTTGGTGAACTCGATTTTGGGTAAGGTTTATTGGTTCAAGAATGTGGGTACGCGCCGGGAGCCGTTGCTGAGTGCTCCGATGCCGGTGGAGGTTGCGTGGAAGGGGATTCAGCCGGCGTTGGCTTATGGTTGGATGAAGCCGACGGGACGGGCGTTGCTGACGCAGTGGCGCACGACGCCGTTTGCGGTGGATTGGAATCGGGATGGGTTGACTGATTTGGTGATGCTGGATCAGGAGGGGTATTTGGCTCTGTTCGAGCGAGCTGTCCGAAATGGGGAGATGGTGTTGCAGCATCCGCAGCGCGTTTTTTGCGATGAGAAAGGGGAGCCAATGCGGTTGGCGAAGGGGCCGGCGGGAAAGAGCGGACGGAGAAAGTTTTGCGTGGTTGATTGGGATGGGGACGGGCGTCTCGATATTATGCTGAACTCATCGAGCGCAAACTTTTTGCGACAGACAGATTATCGGGATGGAAAATGGTTCTTCCGAGATGAGGGGCCGATTGCGGGTCAGAACATTGAAGGGCACGACGTGAGTCCGACGGTGGTGGATTTCAACGGGGATGGGGTTCCCGATTTCCTCGGTGGGGCGGAGGATGGGAAGTTCTATTACCTGCGGAATCCGAGGAGGTAGATGCGCTTTCCCCTTCATTCGTGATGCAGCTTGCGCACGAAGGGGGGTGGGGGTATGTTTTCGGTCCCGATTTTGCCAGGGTAGCTCAGAGGTAGAGCAGGGGACTCATAAGCCCTTGGTCGCGAGTTCAAGTCTCGCCCCTGGTACCATCTTCGGGGATGGGGAGGGTTGGCAAAGGAATGGTGGCAAGGGAATGAAGAGGGTCATCGGGGGACGAAGTGTGGGAGGGAAGACTTTATTTTGGTGGTGGAGGGTGGTGACTGGGGGGCGGAGGGGGATTTTAGGCTAATGCTTCACGGAGGATGTGGCCGTGGACGTCGGTGAGGCGGCGATCGATGCCGTTGCTGCGGACGGTCAGCTTGGTGTGATCAAGACCGAGAAGATGCAGGAGGGTGGCGTGAATGTCGTACACCTCGGTTGGGTTTGATCGGTCCAAAGGTTTGTAACCCCATTGGTCGCTCTCACCCACCGTGACGCCTCCCTTGATTCCGCCGCCGCAGAGCCAGTTGGTGAACACGTAGGGGTTGTGGTCACGGCCCTTGCCGCCCTGCGTGCTCGGCATCCGTCCGAACTCCGTCGTCCAGAGGATGATGGTGTCTTCCAACATTCCGCGTTGCTTGAGATCTTGAATGAGGGCTGATGCACCTCGCGCAAAGCCGCGCGCGAGCGGGCCGTGATCTCGTTCGACGTCCTCGTGGCTGTCCCAGTTTCGGCGCGGGAATCCGTTGTCGTTGCCGCTCCAGATTTGGACGAATCGGACGCCCCGTTCGAGGAGGCGTCTTGCAGCGAGGCACTTGCGCCCAAAAATATCCTGCTCTTCAGGGGCGTTGATTTCTGTGGGCCACGTTTTGATGTCGTCGCGGATTCCGTACATCGCGCGGATGGCGGGGGATTCTTTGGCGATGTCGAGGGCCTCGGGCGCGGCAAGCTGCATGCGTGCCGCGAGTTCGTAGCTGCGGATTCGGGCTTCTAGCCGTTCGTCGTTGGGGCGCGTGGAGGAATGCTCTGCGTTGAGGGCGGAGAGCAGTCGCGTTCCGGCGGCCTCGGATTCAGGGGTGATGAACTGTCCGCGCTTGTCTGGGAAAAGGTCGGTGATGGGGGTTTCGTTTCCCGGGTAGATGACGGTGCCTTGGTGTTGGGCGGGGAGGAACGCGGAGTCCCAGTTTTTGGTGCCGTTCGAGGCGAGGCCTCGGTGATCGGGGAGGACGACAAAGGCGGGGAGATTTTCGTTCAGCGAACCCAGACCGTAACTCACCCATGCGCCGGCACTCGGGAATCCAGGGCGATTGAATCCAGTGGTCTGGAGCAGGGTGGCTTGGGAGTGAACGCCTGACTTTCCAACGACGTTGTGAATCCACGCGATATCGTCCACGACGGGGGCGAGGTCCGCAACGGCCTCGCTGATCTGCTTCCCACTTTGGCCGTAGGGTTTGAACTCCCAGACAGGGGCTTTCCACGGACCGAGTCCGTTTTGGAACGCTTCGACGGGTTCGCCGAAGTCGCTCGGTTTTCCGTGGTGCTTGATGAGGTCAGGTTTGAAGTCGAACAGGTCAAGGTGGCTTGCGGCTCCGGCCATGAAGAATTGGACGACTCGCTTCGCTTTTGCGCGTTGCGGTGGGAGGGCGCCTGAAGCGGGAGTGTTGAGGAGCGAGGCGAGGGCGATACCGCCGAGTCCGCCGCCACTTTGCCAGAGGAAATCGCGTCGGGACAGCGGGCTATGGGGAAGAGCGCCGATGGGATGATGGAAAGGGGAGTTCATGAATCGTTGGAATGGTTAGTCAACGAAGACGAACTCGTTGAGGTTGAGGATTAAGCGGCAGGCGTTGGCGAGTCCGTGCGAGGAGAGGTGTTGTTGAAGCAGGTCATTTTCTGAGGGGGTGGGGTCACGTTGCAGGGCGATTTGGAATGCCGTTTTGATTTGGTCGGTGGGGTTGGTGGCGGCGGATTCGACACGTTTTGCGAAGTGCGCGGACATGGCGACGGTGAGTTGATTATTGAGTTGGGCGAGGGCTTGGAGCGGGGTGATGGTGATGTTTCTGCGGTCGACGAGCATGGAGGGGTCGGCGCAATCGAGGGTGGCCATCCAGGGTTGTTGCTGGCTTCGGACGATGAAGCGGTAGATGGCGCGACGGTGGATGCGAGGATCCTCGGGGTTGGCGAGGTGGTATTCGTAGTGCGGGCTGTGGGCGGGTTTATCGATGACGAAGTCCTGAAAGCTGGGGCCTTCCATGGTGAGATCGAGTTTTCCGGCTGTTTGGAGGATTGAGTCGCGAATGGCCTCTGCTTCGAGGCGTCGTCGGTTCTGTTTCCAGAGCAGGGCGTTGTTGGAATCCTTCTCGTGGGCGGCGCGGGTTGATTCGGGGGATGGACTGGCGGTTTGTTGGTACGTCTCGCTGGTGACGATGAGGCGGTGAAGCGCTTTGAGGGAGCCTTTGGCTTCGTCGCGGAACCAGATGGCGAGCCAGTCGAGGAGTTCCGGGTGCGAGGGGGTGGCCCCCATCTTGCCGAAGTCGTTGGGGGTTTCGACGAGGCCGCGTCCGAAGTGAAACTGCCACACGCGGTTGACGATACTGCGCCAGGTGAGTGCGTTGTTGGGGTGGGTGATCCAGCGTGCGAGGGCGGCACGGCGTTGAGCTTCGGTGGCGTTGTCGAGTTCGGGGAAGGGCAGGTTGAAAGCGTTGCCGATGGCAGAGAGTGCGCCTGGGGCGACGGGGTCACCGGGTTGTTTGACGTCGCCTCGGCGTAGAAGGTGGATGGGGCGTGGTTTTCCACCCTCGGCACCGGTTCCCTTGAAGGCGCCGGTGCCGGTGTAAACACCTCCGGCGTAAACTTTTTGTGGTGCTGGCATTACGGGGATGGATTTTAGTTCAGCCCGCTTGGCGAGGAGCGTGTTGCGAGTGGAGTCGTCGGCTTGGGCGAGGAGGAGTTGGTCGCGTTCTTGGAGGAGTTGGTTTTTGTTCTCGCTGCTTTGCGGTTTGGGGGCGATTCCGTCCGTGAGGTTGAGTTTCCTCCAGCGGGGTGGGGCTTCGATGCTATCGAGTGCGGTGACCGGTTTGCCGACGGCGAGGTTGGGGCCTTCCTTGCTGCTGAAGACTTCGAGTTCGGCGAGTGCGAAGATGTAGTCTTTGCTGCGCGGGGCGAGTTTTGTTGCGGTGACGCGCACGTAGCGTCCGCGTACGCCGTCGTCTTTGGCGGTGCCGGTTTCGAAGGCTGTGAGGCCTGGGTTTGGGAAATCGTTCATGAAGGTGGCGTCGTGTTTTCGCCAGACGAGGAGAACGTCTTTTTGAAACGAGGGATCGTCGCTCACTTCGATTTTGAATCGAACGGGGAAGCCGAATCCGGCGCCGATTTTACCGAAATCGTCGTAGCACGGTTTAAGGACGATGCGTTGAACATCAACGGTTTCGCCGAGATCCACTTGTACCCACTTGGTCGATTGGTCGGTGGTTGCGATGGCACTGTGGTAGCCGTAATCGGGTGCCGCGTTGGGATTTGTGCTCGATTTTTGGATGCCGTCGATTCGTTTGGTGAGAGCGTCGTACGCGGCGCGGCATTTCTGGATGAGCGCCGCTTCGATCTGAGTGATGTCGGTTTGGATTGAGCGTCGTTGCGCGTTGAGCGTCGAAAACTTCCGCATGGATTCGTCATCGGGGTAGTAATCGACGTCGGCGCGATCGAGGGCAGCGAAGACAGCTTGAAGGGCGTAGTAGTCGCGCTGACTGACGGGGTCGAACTTGTGGTCGTGGCACTGGGCGCAGTGGACGGTGACGGATTGGAAGGTGTTGATGGTGTTTGCGACCATGTCGTCGCGGTCGAGATGGCGTGCGATTTTCCCATCGGTTTTTGTTTCAGGAACTTCGGCGTGTCCGATGAGGTCCCAGGGTCCGGCGGCGATGAAGCCGAGGGCGGTGATGCCGTCGACGGTGTCTGGGTGGAGGGTATCACCCGCGATTTGTTCTTCGATGAAGCGGGAGTAGGGTTTGTCGCGATTGAGAGCGCGGATGACGTAGTCGCGGTAGGGCCACGCGTTCATGCGGGGCTTGTCTTTGTCGTAGCCGTGGGTTTCGCCGAAGTGAACGATATCGAGCCAGTGGCGGGCCCAGCGTTCGCCGTGGCGCGGGGAAGCGAGGAGTGCGTCTACGGATTGATGATACGCGGTTTGTGAGGGGTTGGTGGTGAAGCGGTTGATGTCGTCGACAGAAGGTGCGAGGCCAGTGAGATCGAAGTGGAGGCGGCGCAGGAGTTCGCGTGGGGAAGCGGGCGTAGCGGCGGCGAGGCCGTGTTTGTGGAGTTCGGCGCGGATAAAGGCGTCGATGGGGTGGGATGTTTTGGGGGAGGTTGCGGGGAGGGCGGGTTTGCGGAGGGGTTGGAAGGCCCAATGCGGGGTGGGCGGCGGTGTTTTTTTGGGGGTGTTGGGGTTGAGCGTGGCGGCGTCGGGCCACGGTGCACCTTGGGCAATCCAGGTGCGCAGTGTGGAGATTTGCTCTTTTGAGAGAGGGGGGATGTCGCTTTTCCGCGGAGGCATGAAGAGTTCTTTTTCAGTGCCTTCGACGAGGTGGAGGATTCGTGATTTGTCGGGGTTGCCGGGGATGAGGGCGGGCTCTCCGCTTTCTCCGCCGGCGAGGGCGGCGGCTCGGGAGTCGATGCGGTACTCGCTCTTTTGTTTTTCGGGGCCGTGGCAGGGAACGCAGTGTTTTTGGAGGACTGGCAGGACGGATTGCGCGAAATCCAGCGGAGCGGCCGGGAGGCCGATGGGGAGGAGGAGAGCGAGGAGGGTGAAAAAGCGCCGCATACCATTTAGCATGGGCCGTGCGTGGGCGTGTGGCATCTCACGCGGCTGCGGGGTGGGGCGTCGGGTTGGGAACAAAAGTAAGTCATGATACTTTTCGATTTCGTGGATGCCACCTGCGCAACAGACCTCTGGCGAGGTGACAAGAGTTACGCGGGGTACGCTGTGTGATTTGAACCCAATGAAGCAGCAGCGCAGCGGCGATGCGGAAATCGCGTTGCTCATCGCCGCGATCAGTCCACCGGAGGAATGCTTGCGCGGATTTCATCCAGAAGAGCGCGAGTGCCATGCGCGTCACACCAGCGATGGATGTATTCCCAATCCAGCGCATCATCGCCCTGCACGGCGATGATGTTGCGCACGTCGTCACGGTCCTTGTCTCGTTTGGCGATCTGGGCCCAGCGGAGCTTCATGATGATAACGTCCTCAGGAGTTGGTACCATCAGGTCGGTGCCGATCTGATTTGATCGGACCACGCGGCGGCGCTCGAAGCGAGCCTGATCATGCGGATCGTTGCTCAGAAGAAACAACTCGACCTCAAAGGCGATGGAAGGCACCCGCAGGTGGTAGCGCAGCGTGCCGGTTACCATTTCAAAGCTTGCCTGGTCATCAATCTGGAACTCCGGTCCCAGTGCTGCGGCCATTTCGAGGAGCGACTTTCCATTCACAGCCAGCACGATGTCGGCATCCTTCGTGGAGCGGGGAATGCCATAGGCGTTGCTCGAGAGTGCCCCCACGACCATGTGGGGTGTTCCGCACTTTCTGAGCGTCTCAACCACGATACGAGTCGCTTCGTAACCGTCTTTCATCATGTTTTCAGGCAGGGCGATAGATGCCGTGGTCGGAAACTTGGCGGAGTCTCCGTAGCCGCTTCCTCAGCACGTCCTCGACGCCACTTTCGTCCAAACCAGGGAATTGTGAACGGATGCCATCGCGCATCATGCCGAGTGCGCCTTCGAAGAGCTCAATCGACGTATCAATCCGCTCACCAATCGTGAGCGCACGAGCCCGCCGCACCTTGTCGGCGTAAATGGCGTCAGCCATTGGCTTGATGTCGGTGTCGCTCATGCGCCACCGTAACTCTCCACACGCGGCCTTCCAAGTCAGATTCAGGCCAGTTCCAAGCCGTTGGTTGAGAACGGGAATCTCCTAACCACCGCTTACAGTGTTTCATGCATCCTGCATGATGATGGGCGTCTATTGGTTAGAGCTCACTTTGCTCGGTTGTTACGGGGTTGTTTAATTGTAAATATATAGCTGATAGTTGGTTGTGGAATATTCTGAATCTGATGAGTCGGCTGGTTAACTCGGCATGGCGATCCAGTTTTCGGTGGTTCGTGCGGATTGGAGGCAGGCGTCGAGGACTTGTTGGGTGGCGAGACTGGTTGCGGGCCAGAAAGGGTTGGGTTTTCCTCCGAGAACGAGGCGGGAGAACTCACGGAACATGGCGGATTCTTGGGATTTGGGAGCGTTGTTGGGAGGTTCATTGAAGGTTTGGGTGTCGGCGTTTTCGTGGTAGGCGAACTCGCAAGCGGAAGTGATGAACTCGGATTTACGGACGAGTGTGTGTGGAGGGGTGTTGGCGAAGGGGAGGACGAAGTCGGGGAGGCTGAGTGTGCCGTGGGTGCCGGTGAGGACGGTCCACTGGGCGTTGGCGGCTTCAAAGGAGCAATGGAAGGTTGCGAGGAAGCCTGTTTCAAAAAGCAGTTCTCCGGAGAACGAGAGTGGGACACCGGATTGGGGGTGTGCGTTGAGGATTTTTCCGCGCAGTTGGGCGGGGCGGGATTCGCCTGCGAGGTGGAGGGCGAGGCGGATGTTGTACCATCCGAGGTCTCCGAGGCAGCCGAGCGGTTCTGCATCGGGTTGGGTGCGGATATTGTGTGCGAGAAAGTCCGCTGCGGCGGGGAAGCTGAACTGCGAGAACAGGGTTTTTGGGGTGCCGACGGATTCGCAGAGGTGGCTGGAGAGGTGGCGGATGCGTTGGCTGTGCATGAACATGACTCCGTCCATGAACTGCAGGTTTCGGGTGGAGCAGGCGTCGATGATTTCTGCGGCTCGGGCGGCGGTGGAGGCGACGGGTTTTTCGAGGAGGAGGTGTTTGCGGTGGGCGGCGGCTTTGAGGGCCCAGTCCTCACGAGGGATGGTTGGGAGCGGGAGATAGACGGCGTCGATGTCGGGGCGGCTGAGGAGTTCGTCGTAGCTGCCGAGGGCCTCGGGGGTGGTTTCGTGCGGGGCGGCGGACTGGCATTCTGCGACGAAGGTCTGAGCACGCTCGAGTTGGCGGCTTGCGACGGCGACGAGGCGCGCGTTGCCTGCGTCGCGGAGTGCTTGCCAGTTTTTTCGAGCGATTTGGGCGGTGCCGAGGATGCCCCAGCGGACGGGGTGATCAGTTTCCATCGCGCATAGCGTGCCATGGATTGGGTGTGTCGGGGAGGGGTGGAAAAAGAAAGGCGCCCCCCGCGTGGAGAGGGGCGCCTGTGTTCAGGTTGCGTGTGAAGTGAGGTTTTGGAAGCGGGTTAGAGGTCTTGTTCGCGGACGAAGTGAATAACGGCTGGGAGGATTCGTGCGCTGGATCGTGGGGCGGAGGTTTGTCCGTGGGCGAGTTGTTGGTTGACGCGATTTAGCCAGTCGACGGCCTCCGTGCGCGAGGGGCAGCGGAGTGCTTTCCAAAGGAGGAGTTGTTCGAGGCGATCGGGGGCGTTGAGCGCGTCGGCTGGGAACCCGAAATCGAACTTATCATTCTGGAGGGATTGCCACATCGCCTTGAGACGAGCCTTGTGATCGGTCCAGCGGCGGTTTTTTGCATCAAACGGTGAGTGCGGCGCGTGGGACGCTCGGTAGAGAGCGTCGGGCCAGTCGGTCGGTTTTGCGTCGGCAAGAAGCGAAAACGCGGTTTCGAGCAGCTCTCCGCTAGAGATTCCGATGCGGTAGATTTCTTGGAGAACGAAGCTTTTTGGGAGATGGATCTGACCGGTTTTGAAGTCGTTCGTCGCGATTTTCTCGAGGCAGCGGATGCGGCGCGTTGGATTTGGGGTTGCGATGCCGGGTGACGAGGTTGTTTTTTCGCCGAGGTATTCTTGAATGAAGTCAATGTCCTCTGTTTCTCCGAGCAGGCGGTACATGAGGTCGAACTCATCCTCCCCAGAGCGGGCTGCGATCGCCGACAGAAGAGAATGCGGCTCACCGTTGGAGGGGCGTTCAGAGGTGGCAATGAGGATTGCGCGAATCCAGCGGCGGTCCTCCGGGTGGTTGCCGGTCACATTCTTTTTGAGTTCATCGAGAAAGGCTGCGACGAGGGCGGGGAAGTCGGGGACACTTTGCTGCGCGATGTAGAGTGCGTCATGCATCCTCGACCGTTGGATGCGTGTTCCCGTGAACCATTCGTCGCGCCGGCTTTGGATATCGCCGGAGCGCAATTTTTCCTCAACCACACGACTGCAGGTCTCCGCTAAATCTCGGCAGAGGCCGATGGTGACGGGTGGAGGCGTGGGGCTAGCCGGAGGAGCTGGATTTGGGTTTGGTGCGTTCAATGCAAGAACGCTGGCGAGCCGGTGCGGCCACGTGGGATCGGAGAAAAAGTCGGGGTTCGATTGTTTGAGAGCTGCAACTTTCTCACGGAAAAGCCGGTTGAGGGGTGAGTTTTCGATTCCGAGTTCTGGGAAATCGATGACAGCTTTCGATTGCCAGTCGGCGGCGGAAGCGGACGCTGACAGATCGCCAGCGTGGAGGAATGGGGTGGTGATGGGTGAGAGCGTGAGACTCAGGGAGAGAAGTTTTACGACACGGTGCTGAAGCATGGATGAGTTGTTTTGATCATCGAATCCGCCGGGTGACTGGTGCGGACTGAAGCACCAGTTCCCGAGTGACAGGGGGAACGCACCGAGGTGGGGTGACGTTTTGCAAGATTCGACGGGTTTCGTCCGTAAAGCGGCCGCTTCTTCGTCGCGTCAGGTGCAGCGGGTGGTCTGCACCTTTCGCGGGGCCGCCGCAATGCGGCGGACGGAGGCGACTGTCTTTCAGGCCGGACAAAACGACGACCCCGAACTCCGAGACAGCTTAGCGTTTGAGTGTCGGAAAATGGATTATTTTTGAACAGGTTTGCCGGCGGCCTGCCAGGCGTTGAAACCTTGGTTGAGGTGAAAAAGTTCGGAGAAGCTCTGGTTGGCGAGGGCTTCGAGGGCGCGGGAGCTGCGGCCACCGGCGGCACAGTGGATGAGGACGGATTTTCCTTCGAACTCTTTCATGCGGTCGGTGAAACCGGGCGCGTTGAAGTTTACGTTCTTTGCTCCGGCGATGTGTCCTTCGGCGAACTCTTCTTGGGTTCGGACGTCAATGACGATGGTTTCCGGTTTTTTCTGGAGGAGGGCTTCTGCTTCGGCGGGGGTGACGTTGGTTGGTTTCATTTTTTGAGGGGGCTTTGCGGGTTTATCCGTTTTTGCGGGTTCGGCGGCGGGGGCGAACTGGCCGGTGAGGGCGAGGTGTCCGAACGTTGCGATGAGCGTGAGGGCGCGGATGGAGGAGGCGTAGGATTTCATGGTTGGGAGGGGTGAAGGTGGCGTTGGAACCACTCGAGTGTGCGATCCCACATGTGGGGGAGGTACACGTGGGCGGTGTTGGGTTCGATGATACTCGAGAACGCGGACGTGGCACCGACGGCTGAGTAGACGGCGGCCACGGAGTTTGTGAGGGAGCGGACGCCTTCGACGGGTGATCCGGAGTCGGAGTCACCGGTCATGAACAGCATGGGGCGTGGCGCTGCGCAGGCGATGACGGCTTCGGCGTCGAAGTGTTGGAGCATGCCTGGGACGAAGTAGTAGATGCCATGCGCCTTGAGCATGCCGCTTTGGATGAGTTCGCGGTAGCGGGTCATGCAGGCAACGGCAACGCCTGTTTTTGGGCGATCGTCGAGGGCCATGATCCACCAAGTGCGGGTGCTTCCCATGCTGATTCCTGTGACGCCGATGCGTTGGGGGTCGACTTCAGGACGGGAGGAGAGGATGTCGAGTGCGGTTTGATCGTCTCGAAGGATCATTCCCCAGAGGGTGCGACCGGCCCAAAGGTTGAACTTTGCCGCGGACAGTTCTCCGGGGCCACCGCGCTGGGTTGGGCCGTCCGGACCGGCGCCGTTGCGTTCGCCGAAGCCGCAAGCGTCGATTCCGAGTACGGCGAATCCGCGTTCAGCGAGGGCGGGTCCGGGGGCGACGGGGGTTGCGTTGGTGCTGAGGAGTTCGTCTTTGCCAATGTCGTATTGGCCGCCGTGCCAGTGGCAGTAGAGGATTCCGGGGGCGGGTGTGGTGGAGGAGGCGGTTTTTGGGAGGAAGAGGTAGCCGCGCACGGTTTCGGCGGCCCCGTTATCGAACTCAAACTTTTCGAGCCAGTACGAGCCACGGTCTTCTTTCCAAAGGGTGACGGGTTTCTGGAGGGGGCGTGGGGGAAGTTCTCCGAGGAGCGATTCCAGTTTGGATCGAATCGCGTTTCGCTGTTGGGGCCATTCGTTTGCCGTGCGAGGCGGGATGAGCGGTGGCGTGTTGGGGAGTGATGCTTGCCAGCGAGTGCCGGAGGAGGGGCCCGAGTCCTGCCCTGGGGCATCCGACGGATTCATGAGCATGGGACTGAGGAGGAGGGCGCAGAAGCGGGCGCGCATACGCTCGAGCGGCTAGCGAGATTTCTCGGTTCGGTTCCAGAGGATGCGGAGATTTTTGGTCTGGCGCCCCGCGAGGACGAGGTCGGGGCGACCGTCCCCGTCAAGGTCTGCGGCTTTGAGATCTTCGATGGCAACTTCTTCACTGGAGACGGGTGTAACTTCCCACGCGTCGTTTGGGTTCGAGGTTGGGGAGTAGAGGCGAACGCCGGGAGTGCCTTTGGGATTCATGGCGCGCCAGCCGGCGATGATTTGATCGCTGCCGGTGCCGAGAAAATCCGCTACGGCGACGGCGTGTCCGTCCTTGAGTGTTTCGTCGAGGACGTGGCGGTTCCAGAGACCTTTTCCGGAATCGGGCTGGGTGTAGATGGCAACGGTGGTGCCGTGCATGGGTTCGATGGTGGCGAAGAAGCGTTTGCCGTTCGCGAGTTTACCGTCGCGGACTTCTCCGGCCCATTGGTCGGAGAACTGGCGTTTTTTCCATTGGCCGGTGCTTTGTCCGAAG
>JACCEC010281899.1_pt1 | contig 17965 bp, 16 predicted proteins | sample 7450121 | NCBI WGS metagenome assembly JACCEC01 (sample SAMN15323455, study PRJNA562643) | freshwater metagenome | isolation source: river surface water | place: USA:Blue River Watershed | collected 2017-08-18 | reverse complement strand
GTTACTTGAGCTCCACGCGCACGCATGGCCGTGAAAGCCTCGTGACCTGGAGTATCCAAGAACGTAATTTCACGTCCATCGGGCAAAGTAACTTCGTAGGCACCAATGTGCTGGGTAATTCCTCCAGCCTCACCGGCGATTACGTTGGCCTTACGAATGTAATCCAACAACGATGTTTTACCATGGTCAACGTGACCCATGATGGTTACGATGGGTGGACGGGTTACTTTATTTTCTTCAAGTTCAACCTCTTCCAAATTGGGTTCATCGGATTCTGCCGATTGGAATTCAACTTCAAATCCGAATTCTTCGGCTACGATGGAAATGGTTTCAGCGTCCAAGCGTTGGTTGATGGATACCATCATGCCCAGCATGAACACTTTAGAGATGACTTCATTCACCGACACATCCATCAATTTTGCCAAATCGGAGGTGGTTAGGAATTCGGTTACTTTCAGGATTTTATTTTCTCTTTCCTGATTCTCCATTTCCTGACGGAATTCCTCAGCGGCATCATCGCGTTTTTGGCGGCGCATTTTGGCGCGGTTATCGAACTTGGATTTTCCGCCGGCCATCCGCGCCATGGTAGCACGAATTTGGTCTTGGATTTGCTTTTCGGTGAGTTCAACGGGTTGAGCAGGAGCCGCGGCGGGTTGATTTCGGTTGTTATTTCCTTTGTAATTCGGATTGCGGTTTCCGCCTTGGTAGTTTGGACGATTTCCTCCACCTGGGGTGAACGGACGATTTCCTGTATTTGGCGTTCCTGCGGTTGTTCCTGGTGCAGCAGTAGCTCCATCAGGTCCTGTTTTCTTACGTTTGCGTTTTTTCTTATCGTCGTTGGTTACCTGGCCGTTTGCCGTTGCCGACATGACGGGTTTTGGTTTTTTGGCGAATTGACTTAAATCAATTTTACCCATCACCACAGGACCAGAAAGCTTATCAGCTTTTGCTCTTACCACGGCATTGGGATCCACAGGAACCACTTCAGGAGCTTTGGCTTCAACAACGGGAGGGGCTTCAACAACGGGAGGTTTTGGAGCTTCAACGATGGGAGTCTCAACTTTTTCAGGAGTTGGTTCAACCGTCTTTTCAACGATAGTTGGAGCTGGTTTTTCAACAACCTCTGCAACCGGTTCTGGGATAGGTGCTGGTTGAGGTTTTTCAACTTCCACCGGTGCTGGAGCTTCTTCTGATTGTTCAGCTTTCTTTCCTGACAAATCAATTTTTCCGAGAACTTTCGGACCAGAAAGGGTTGGTGCTTTTGCTTCAATCTTTTCTTCTTCCGACTTTCGTTTGATTGGTTCATTCAAATTTTTGATCAGAATAACTTCTGAATCATCGGAAGCATCAGCATTGGATTTTGCATCTTCTTGCGTATCGATGGAACTCGCTCCTTTGCGATTTACACCAATTTGGATTTTGTCGGCCTGTTCCCGAAGTTCTCTTTCTTTCCCGTATTCTTTTCCAAGAGCACGATACATGTCGTTATCGATGGGGAAATTAGGGTTCCGCTCTACCGCAAATCCCTTACCAGTCAAAAATTCAACGACTGATGACAAAGAGATGTTGAACTCTTTGGCGACTTTTGCGAGCTTGAGCGCTTTATTTTCGTCTGACATACGTTTTCTTTTTGGATGTTGGGGGAAATGGGGGTTAATTATTCGAATTCAGCTTTGATGATTCGATAGATTTCGGCTACGGTTTCTTCTTCGAGATCGGTACGTTTAACGATATCGGAAGGATCGATGGCCAAAACGGATTTTGCAGTATCCAAACCAATGTTTTTCAACTCATCGATGATCCACTCTTCGATTTCATCGGCGAATTCATCCAAGTCGATATCCTCATCACCTTCATCATTTTCGCGGAACACATCGATTTCATAACCGGTTAATTTCGCAGCAAGTTTGATGTTATGTCCACCTTTACCGATGGCCAAAGAAACTTGATCGGGTTTTAGGTATACATCGGCTCTTTTTTGATTTTCATCCAAGGAGATGGACGAAATTTTTGCTGGGGAAAGGGCTCGTGTGATGTACAATTGAGTGTTGGTCGTGAATGGAATAACGTCGATGGATTCGTTGCGTAATTCGCGAACGATGCCATGAATACGACTTCCTTTCATGCCCACACATGCACCTACCGGATCGATGCGATCATCGTAACTTTCAACGGCAACTTTGGCTCTTTCGCCAGGTTCGCGAACAATGTTTTTGATCACGATCAATCCATCGAAAATCTCAGGAACTTCCAACTCGAGAAGTTTGCCTAAGAAAGAAGGAGCTGTACGAGAAACGATTACTCGAGGATTGTTATTCAACATTTCCACCTTCCAAACAACAGCACGAACGGTTTCACCTTTTTTGTAAAAATCAGCACGAATTTGCTCGGTTTTGGGAAGAATCAGTTCGTTGCCTTCATCATCGAGCAATAACATTTCCTTTTTCCAAACTTGATAAACCTCACCAGAAATGATTTCTCCAATGCGGTCTTTGTATTTCTGATAAAGATTATCCTTCTCTAATTCGATGATCTTTTGAGCTAAAATCTGCTTGGCGGCCAAAATGGCACGACGTCCGAAATGCTCGATCTTTACTTCTTCGATGAGTTCTTCACCGATTTCAATGCTCTCGTCGATCTTGATGGCTTCGGTGTAAGGAATTTTATCCAAGTCCCAAATATCTTCGGAGTTATCGTCGACAACTTCACGATTTCGCCAAATCTCAATCTCACCTTTTTCGGTATTGACAATTAAGTCAAAGTTCTCGTCGGTCCCGTATCGTTTCTTCAACATGGTACGGAAAACTTCTTCCAGGATACGCATCATGGTGACGCGATCCATCATTTTAAACTCTTTAAATTCCGAAAACGAGCCAATCAATTCTTCGCTACGCATGGCAATCTTATTTAAATGATACTTCTACTTTTACTTCTACGGGTTCTTGAAAAAGGATTTTTTGTTCGGTGGTTACCGCTTTTTTCCCTTTTTCTTTGGTGGTGATTTCAAGGATGAAACCATCTTCATCAACCTGCTTCAACGATCCTTTTATCTTCTCTTTGGAAGGCATTACAACGCACAAACTTCTTCCGATGTGCTTGTGGTACTGACGACCGAAAGCTAACGGCTCACTTACACCAGGAGATGAAACTTCCAAAGTATAGGCGTGTTGAATCAAGTCATTTTCTTCAAGAAAGGTTCCGGTTGCTCTCGAAAGCTGTGTGCATTGATCGATGTTGATTCCCGCATCTCCGTCAACCAAAATACGAATAATTTTTTGATCGGACGAAATCGCCAATCGAACCAAAAAAAGGTCGGATTCCAACAATTGTTGTTGAATGAATGATTCTAGAACGTTATTTAACTCAGGCATTTGAAAAAAAGAGGGGACATTCGGTCCCCTCTTCGTGTTTTCTTCTGCAAAAGTAAGCAATTTTCGTGAAAATCCTAAGCCTTTTTTACATCAATTTTGTAATATTCGGTATACCACTTCACAAATTGATCAATTCCTTCTTCAATTTTTACTTGAGGTTTGTATTGGGTCGATTCTATCAGCTCAGAGACATCGGCCCACGTATTGGGCACATCGCCATCTTGCAAGGGAAGGTATTCGATTTTTGCTTCCAATCCCAAATACTTTTCAATGTTACGAACATAATCCATCAACTGTACTGGAGAATTATGCCCAATGTTGTAAATGCGATACGGGGCAGAACTGTGAGCTGGATTAGGATGTTGAGGATCCCAAAGCGGATCTGATTGAGCTGGGGTATCTATCAATCGTTTAATGGATTCCACAATATCGCCCACGTAGGTAAAGTCGCGACTCATTTCGCCATGATTAAAAACTTGAAACGTCTTTCCTTCAGTAATGGCCTTGGTGAATAAAAACAAAGCCATGTCGGGTCGACCCCAAGGTCCATAAACGGTAAAAAATCTTAATCCGATCGTTGGAATGCCAAATAATTGAGAATACGTATGCGCCATCATTTCATTGGCCTTTTTGGATGCAGCATACAGCGAAATGGGATGACTTGTAGAGTCACTTTCTTTGAATGGAATGCTTTTGTTTAATCCGTAAACCGAGCTAGAAGATGCATAAATCAGGTTTTTAACAGGATATTTTCTCGCAGCTTCCAAGATGTTTAAGAATCCTTGTACATTCGAGGAAATATAAACATCAGGGTTGGTGAGCGAATAACGAACACCGGCTTGAGCCGCCAAATTTACAACCACATCAAAGCGTTGTTGTTCAAAAAGGCTCATGATTTCAGCCTTATCCTCCAGGTTCATTCGAACAAATTGGTAGTTTGGATGAATGCTACTGGTTTGAATTTGATGAAATTCTGAGGCCAACTGCGGATTCATCCCATGAAATGCCAATCGATCGTATTTCAATTGAACATCGTAATAGTCGTTGATATTGTCTAATCCAACAACTTCATGACCCAAATGAATCAATTTTTCAGCCAAATGAAATCCGATAAATCCGGCTGTTCCTGTAATTAACACTTTCATATTACAATCTAGCGTCGATTATTTCTTTGGATAACTTGGCTTTAACATCGAAAAGCACGGTGGTTGAATGGGAAATTTTCGAAAGGTCAAAGGATTCGAATTCATCGTGAGCCACGGCCAAAACAACAGCGTCGTACTTTTTATCAATATTTTTGGTAAGTTCAACACCATACTCGTGTTTTACCTCATCATTATCGGCCCATGGATCATAAATTTCCACGTTAGTTCCAAATTCTTTTAACTCATGAATGATATCAATCACCTTTGAGTTTCGAATATCGGGACAATTTTCTTTGAACGTCATTCCCAAAATCAAGACATTGCTTTGATTTACGGTGTGGCCTTTATGAATGAGTAACTTCACCACTTTATTGGCCACCCAAGCACCCATGTTGTCATTGATTCGACGGCCTGATAAAATCACTTCAGGATGGTAACCCAATTCTTCCGCTTTATAGGTAAGGTAATAGGGATCCACACCAATGCAATGCCCTCCAACCAATCCTGGACGGAAAGGAAGGAAATTCCATTTGGTTCCTGCGGCTTCAAGCACTTGAACCGTATCAATATTCATTCGTTCGAAAATAAGGGCTAATTCATTCACGAACGCAATATTGATATCGCGTTGGCAATTTTCAATGACTTTTGCCGCTTCAGCAACTTTGATGGAAGGGGCCTTATACGTTCCGGCTTCAATAATGGAAAGGTAAACTTGATCCACGATTTCGGCGATTTCGGGGGTTGATCCAGAAGTGATTTTCCGGATTTTTGTTACCGTATGAACCTTGTCTCCGGGATTTATCCTCTCGGGAGAATATCCACAAAAGAAGTCTACGTTAAACTTCAATCCACTTACTCGTTCTAAAATAGGTACACAATCCTCTTCAGTACAACCGGGATAAACAGTTGATTCATACACCACAATATCGCCTTTCTTCAAAACCTTACCAACGGTTTCGGAAGCTTTTTTCAAAGGTGTAAGGTCGGGACGACGGTTTTTATCGATGGGGGTAGGAACGGTAATAATAAAGAAATTAGCTTCTTTAAGTTGTTCCAAATCATTGGTAAACGATAGGTGCTTTGAAGATTTTAAATTGGTTTCATCCACTTCTAATGTTCGGTCGAAGCCATTTGTTAATTCATGAATTCGATCGAGATTGATATCGAAACCGATGGTTCTCCATTTCTTTCCAAACTCTACGGCCAATGGCAATCCGACATATCCCAAGCCAATAACTGCAATATTTTTATCCATCGTTTCCATTTTTTAAATTAAATAATCCCAAAAATTTCTCTTTCAACGTCTTTGGTTTTTGATAGTCTTCTTCATAGTAACCATAACCATAACCACCGTAGCCATATCCGTAGCCATAACCGTAGCCGTATCCGTAGCCATAACCGTAGCCATATCCGTAGCCATATCCATAGCCATAACCGTAACTATTGGTACGACGCATGTCGAAATCGTTGAAAATGGTAAACACTTTATCGATATTCCCTTTCTCAATTTGGCTATTGATGAACATTAAGTTTTGTTTTTCGGTTACCGATTGTCGAACCAAGTACATGTTGATATCCGAGAATTTGGTAAGGTCCAAAGCATCCGTGATCAATCCTGCGGGAGGCGTATCAATGACAATGATATCGTATTGTTCATGTAGGGTTTCCATCAGGGTGGTTACCTTGGGGGAAATGATCAATTCGGAAGGATTTGGAGGAACAGGTCCAGAGAGAATGACATCAAGGTTATTGATTTCGGTCTTTTTGATGACCTTTTCCAATGGAATATCTTTAATCAAATAATTGGTTAATCCAATATCATTGATCATTTCAAAGTCGTTGTTAATCCTTGGTTTCCGCAAGTCAAATCCCAACAAGACAACGCGTTTTCCAGCAATGGCATAAACAGCTGCAATATTGATTGCACAAAATGTTTTTCCTTCTCCAGAAATACTCGATGTAATAAGAATTTTGAATTTTTCCTTCCCAACGAAGTAATTGATGTTAGTACGAAGCGATCGGAAGGTTTCCGAAATCATGGATTTGGGGAAGTTTTGAACAACCAGAGGATGGTTTTTATTGTTGTGCGAAATAACCCCGATATTTTTCATCAACGTCGCTCGATTAAGTTCGTCAACGCTATTGATTTTGTTATTGAGGAAGTCAAGGATAACCAACAAAATAATGGGCAATAACAATCCGATGATCAAGCAAATGGAATAGTTAAATGCCTTTTTTGGAGAGATGACTTCACCAATTTTAGGAGCATCCAAAATTTGAAACGGAGAAATAGCTGAAAATTTGGTGATTCCATATTCAATTCTTTTTTCCAATAAGAATTTGTACATGTTCTCTTGAACCCCGAATCGACGAGCCAAATCCGATAATTTTCTATTCTGATTGGGAATGGAACGGACTTGTTGGTCTAAGTTGGCGATTTCCCTAGATAAGTCAGAAATGGTAAAATTTAATTTCGAATAGTAATCTGAAATTGCATCCAACAAACTATTGCGGTAGGTTAAAATCACCTGATACTTTTCTTGATAAATGGCAGTTTTGGGTGAAAAGCTCTCCTTTACCAATTGAAATTCAGCCGAACTAGCGATTATTTTCGACAATAACTCAAGAACAACCGGATCCTCGATACCAACCGATGATGGCGAAACCATGTCGGTATACTCCTTTTTGTTCTTCAAATAGCTTTTCAAATAATCCAAATAACGAACTTTCAAAACCTCCTTACTTTTTTGTTCATTCATGCTCGCCAACTTCTGCATGATGTAGGTTTCGCCGTTTGTTGTAGCGGAAAAAATATTTTGAGATTGGAAATTCTCCATTCCTCCCTCGACCTTGCCCAAAGAATCTGAAATAATTTCCAATTGCTCATCAATAAATCGAATGGTATTGATCGCACTTTCACGCTGTTCGTTCAGTTTCATATCTTGAAACGTAAGTAATAACGTCTCCAAGAAAATAATATCCTTATCAGGGATGGGAGAAACCATGGAAGCTTCGATAATGTTGGCGTTACGATTCGGGCGATTAAAGGAAACCTTTCCCAAATACTGCGTAATCAATTGCTGTCGACTGAACGACATGAAATAGACCTCATTGGAGGTAACTTCTTCTGGCGAATTGGATTTGTGAACGATGAATTTAAAGCTTGGCGTTTCAATGATTTCACCAAACTTATACTTCTTTGGCTTGAGACCACTCACTTTTGTTTTCCGACTTAATTCCTCGGTTTGGGTCGACGGATAAAACAACTTGCCATTGGTTACCTTCTCTAAAAGAAACGAATTCTGATCGACAATTTTCACCTTGAAAGAACCATTTAATTCTTGCAAATGAGTGGAATCAAAAACAACTTTGATGGGGTTATTTTTGTAAATTTCAACAAACTTTTGAACCTTACCAACCGTGTAGTATTTGATTCCAAAGTCGATTTTATCGATGGTGTTCTCGGTTATTTTTCTTGACTTGAGCACACTCAAAACATTCTCAATCGCCTCCCCGGTATTGAGCATGCCATTAAAGTTTAATAGAACAACACCTTGTTGATTTTCTTGTCGATCAGAAATAATAACCGTTCCGCGAATGGAATAATTCGGAATGGAATATCGGTTGATGACGAAACCAACCAAAAGCGAAAACAGCAAACTCAATAAAATGATGGGCCAAATGCCAACCAATTTATTGAGTAAAAGTTTAAAATCTAACGAATTTTCTTCTTTTTCTTCGAATGAACTTTTGGGATCTTGTTGCATTTAGATAAGTTTAAAGAAGGTTAAAAAGGAGGTTAGGTAGAAGAACAAGGATGCGCCTTCCTTCAATGTTGGATTTAATAAACCAATTTGTCGAACAGGCAAAGCATCAATAATGATGATGTCCTTAGGTTGAATGTAAAATTCTGGGCGACTCAATGAACGTAAATCGTTGATGTTGATGGAATACATTTTAGGTTGACCATCGTACATCCGAATAAGCCGAACATAGGAGCGATTAGCCACCGGCGTGAGTCCACCTGCTAACGCTATGGCTTCTAGAAGTGACAAGGAATTGGCTTGCATTTGAAAAAATCCTTGCATACTTACCTCACCAATGATGGAATAGTAAAGTTGCGCATTTTTCACCTGAACAAAAATGTCGGAAGTCTTGTAGAATTTCCTTACTTCTTGCTCAATCAATTGTTCAGCTTGATTGAGGGTATTTCCTCTAAGGTTGACCGATCCAACCAAGGGTAGCTTTACATTACCAAGAGAATCAACCAAGTAAGAAAAGAAATAAGCTCCCGTTCCCTGCAACTGGTTTCCACCCATTTGTCGGGTGTTATTGCCCGTTGAAAATTCTTTATCGATGTTGAGCGAATACTGGTCGGATTTAATGTTGATGATCAACCAATCGCCAGCTTTAATGCGATATTCACTCAACGCTGGTATTTTAAACTGGTATACGGTTGAATCTGCTTTCGCCAAATGAATATTTTGTTTTTTTGCCTTGGATGGTTCGATGAGATAATTATATCGAGAATTGGGCAAACACGATGATAAGCCTAAAACGATGAGAAGCATCAACGCCTGAACGAATTGTTTTTTTATCATGGTAAATAGAATTCTATGGTTTCAGACAACATCTTTTTGAAATTTCCAGTAGGTGTAAACTGAACCTTTTGAGCGAGTTTAGAAGCATCGATCGCATAGCGGAAATCGTGCCCTTTTCGATCTGTTACAAAGGTGATCAGAGCTTTCGATGCACCTGTGGGGCGATTCAATTTTTCGTCCATCAATTCACACAGTAATTCAACGAGTTCGAGATTTTTCCACTCGTTATTTCCGCCAATGTTGAAGGTTTCACCCGACTCCGCTTGATGAAAAAGTGTTACAATGGCCTTGGCATGGTCTTTTACCCACAACCAATCACGAACATTCTCACCTTTTCCGTAAACGGGAATTGATTCGTTTTGAATGATTTTCTGAATGGTTACCGGAATTAATTTCTCGGGATGTTGTTTCGGACCGTAATTATTCGAGCAATTTGAAATAACAATGGGAAGTCCGTAGGTATGAAAATACGCCCTCACGAAATGATCGCTAGACGCTTTGGATGCGCTGTAAGGTGAACGGGGATCGTATGGGGTTTCTTCGGTGAAAAAACCTTCATTTCCTAGTGCCCCGTAAACTTCATCGGTACTTACGTGGTAAAATAAATGCTCCTTTCGGTTTGCATTTTCACCCCACATTTGTTTGGATACGTTGAGTAAATTCACCGTACCAATGATATTGGTGGTTACAAAATCCAAAGGGTTTTCGATGGAACGATCCACGTGGCTTTCTGCTGCCAAATGAATTACATCGGTAATTTGATAGGTTGAGAATACACTTTGAAGGGACTCAATATCTCGAATATCTCCCTGAATAAACTGATAATTGGCCCATTTTGACCATTCTTCGTTGTTTTCTTCGTGCCCCGCATAGGTTAATAGATCGTAATTTACCACCAAATAATCGGCATAATTCTTCACCAATTCTTCGACTACATGGGTACCGATAAATCCGGAGCCACCTGTCACAAGAATCCTTTTATGAAATGATTGAATCATGAATGATCGTGAATTTGTTTGGTAAAGTAGTCAAGGGTTTTGCGTAATCCTTCTTCCCGGTTCACTTTTGGCTCCCAATGCAGGATGGAGCGTGCCAATGAAATATCAGGTTTTCTTTGTTTTGGATCGTCAATAGGGAGGGGGTGGTATTGAATTGGGGAATCGGAACGGGTAATTTTAAGGATTTCTTCTGCAAATTGATTGATGGTAATTTCCTCTGGATTTCCAATATTAACTGGACCGGAATAGTCTGAATTCAACAATCGAACGATTCCTTCAACCAAGTCATCTACATAGCAAAATGATCGAGTTTGGGTACCATCACCAAAAACCGAAAGTGGTTCTTTTCGTATCGCCTGACCAATAAAAGCAGGAAGAACCCTACCATCGTTCAGGCGCATTCTTGGTCCGTAGGTGTTGAAAATTCGAACAATCCTAGTTTCCAATTTATGGAAGGTATGGTAGGCCATGGTGATGGATTCCTGAAAGCGTTTTGCCTCGTCGTAAACTCCGCGAGGGCCAACGGGATTCACATTTCCCCAGTATTCTTCTTTTTGTGGATGAACAAGTGGGTCTCCATATACTTCTGAGGTACTTGCTACTAAAATTCGAGCGTTTTTGGCCAAGGCTAATCCCAATAAATTGTGAGTTCCCAAGGATCCAACCTTTAACGTTTGGATGGGCATTTGAAGATAGTCGATGGGGCTTGCTGGAGAGGCAAAATGGAGGATATAATCCAAATTCCCAGGTACAAAAACAAATTTACTTACGTCGTGATGATAAAAAGTAAAGCGCTCGTGTTGAAACAAGTGCTCGATGTTTTGGAGATTCCCTGTTAAAAGGTTATCCATTCCAATCACATCAAATCCATCTGCGATGAAACGATCGCACAAATGGGAGCCGAGAAACCCAGCTGCGCCAGTAATAAGGACTCTTTTCATCCAAGAACCGTTTTACGGCCAATACTGTTATAGTAAAATCCTTTACCTTCCATTTCTGCGACAGGGAAAAGATTTCTGCCGTCGAAGATCACCGGTGACTTCAATGCCCCTTTTATTTCATCGAAGTTGGGTGTTCTGAATTCATTCCATTCCGTTACAATAATTAAGGCATCCGCATGATCTAAAACCTCCATGGGATTAGTTCCGTATTGGATGGGGAAGGCGTGAAAACGCTTCACATTTTCCATTCCTTCTGGATCAAATGCGCTGATGGTTGCGCCCAAGCTCAATAATTTTTCAATGATGTATAAAGCTGGAGCCTCACGAATATCATCAGTATTGGGTTTAAAAGCCAATCCCCACATGGCAAAATGCTTGCCGCGAAGGTCCTCTCCGTATTTTCCGATAATTTTATCGACCAAAATGGTTTTTTGGCGTTCGTTCACTTCCATGACCGAATGAAGGACTTGGAAAGAATAATCGTTTTCCATGGCCGTCTTTGCGAGGGCTTGAACGTCCTTGGGGAAACAGCTACCGCCATATCCTACACCAGGGAATAAAAATCGATTTCCAATTCGGGTATCGGTTCCGATTCCAATACGTACTTTATCAACGTCGGCACCCACCTTTTCGCAAAGGTTCGCGACTTCATTCATAAAGGTAATTTTTGTAGCCAAAAATGCATTTGCTGCATATTTGGTCATTTCTGCCGAACGCTCGTCCATAAAGATGAGGGGATTACCTTGACGAACGAAAGGAGCATACAATTGCTCCATCAATTTTTGGGCTCGTTCACCAGAGACTCCAATCACAACACGATCGGGCTTCATAAAATCTTCCACCGCAACACCTTCTCTGAGAAATTCAGGATTGGATACTACGTCGAAAGCTACTTTGGCATGCTTTGAAATCGCGGCATGAACTTTATCTGCCGTTCCAACTGGAACCGTACTTTTGTCGATAATAACTTTGTAATCCGATATCAATTGCCCGATATGATCTGCCACACCCAAGATGTAGCTTAAATCAGCAGAGCCATCTTCCATGGGAGGAGTCGGAAGGGCAAGAAAAATGATTTCCGCATGATCCAAAGCTTCTTTCAAGGACGTTGTAAAGCTCAAACGACCTTCTTTGATGTTTCGAAGGAAAAGCGCTTCCAACCCTGGTTCATAAATGGGAATTTGCCCATTTCGCATGGAGTTTACTTTTTCCTCATTGATATCAACACAAATAACTTGATTTCCTGTTTCTGCAAAGCAAGTGCCGGTAACTAAACCAACGTATCCTGTTCCAACCACGCCTATTTTCATAAACCTCTAGTTTTCAAATGTAACTTCTTGCAAAGATAAACTTATTTTTCAGTCATTACCCTTCCATTAGAAATGTTTTGATGGGAAATATGAATTTTTTAAGTTTCATTTTTAAAACAACACATGTAACTTTACAGCAATGAGAAATAATCATTTACTTCCGAAGGCTTTTCTCCTAATTTTACTTTTTTCGCCTTTTTTTAGTCTTTCTCAAACGAATCCTCTCGACTCTAATTTGAACATTCGAATCTTCTCGATTGGGGGTGGGCAGCAAGTTCCCCTGGGTTTGCTTTCACAACGTTTTGGATCCAATACCCAAGTGAGCCTTGAATTTCACCAACAACGTCCATCTTCTTGGATTTTGGGATTTCAAGGCGGTTGGATGTTCGGCAATCAATTGCGGGAAGATTCCATTTTGCGAGGCCTCACCACCACCACAGGAGATCTAATTTCAGAATCAGGTATTTTTGCCAATTATTCCTTGAGCCAGCGCGGAATTCAAGCTTTCTTTCATCTTGGGCGCCGATTCAGAAGTCCTTGGTCTCCCAATCCAAGCAGCGGACTCATTTCTCAATTGGGCGTAGGATTTCTACAGCACAAAATCAGAATTGAAGCCCCTTATTCCAATATTCCAGCCATCCAAGGAGATTATAAAAAAGGGTATGATCGCCTCACCTTTGGTCCGGCAGGTCAGTTTTCGTTCGGATACCAATACCTCGGCAACAACCGAAGGACCAATTTTTACATTGGTCTTGATTACCAACTTGGGCTCACCAAAAACCGAAGGACCATCAACTTTGACACCGGTTTGGCCGACACCCAACTGCGTTTAGATCAATTGATTGGTTTAAAAGTACTTTGGAGTTTACCTCTTTACAAAAGAAGCGAAAACGACTATTACTTTTTTGATTAATGACTGGATTTTTGCATACGTTTTTGGTTTTAGGTTACCGCCTTCTCATTTCTATTTCTGCTATAGGAGGGAACGAAAAAGCTAAAAAGTGGATCGCAGGAAGAAAAAACTGGGTGAAAAACCTGAAAAATCTTTTTCAAAATCAATCATCTCCTGTTATTTGGATGCATGTTGCCTCCGTAGGTGAGTTTGAACAAGGCCTTCCTGTTTTGGAGCAATTGCAACAACGCCTTCCATCACATCGTTTTTTAATTACTTTTTTTTCACCCTCTGGATACGAACAAAAAGCCAAGTACATCAAACAGGCCGATGTAATGTACCTTCCACTCGACACTCCATGGAATGCCCGAACTTTTCTCGATATCGTACAGCCCAGCATGGCACTCTTCGTCAAATACGAATTCTGGTACAATCACTTGGCCGAATGCAAAAAAAGAAAAATTCCAACGCTGCTATTCTCGGCCAAATTCATCCCAGATCAATGGTTTTTCAAACCTCTATTGCGTCCGTTTGCCCAAAAATACCTCGATACCTTTTTTACCATGGGAGTCCAAGACGATTTCTCGATGGTTCTTTTGGAGGATTTGGGCATAAAACGTGTTTTTGTTGCGTTTGATACCCGCTACGACCGGGTGATGGTCATCAAAGAAAATAACGTTTATCTCCCCATCCTTGATCATTTTCGCCAAGGCAAAAAAAGAGTTTTGGTAGCGGGTAGTACCTATGCAACCGACGAGGAAATATTAAAGAAAATTTGGGATTTGGAATTGCTGGATGGTTTAGTGATTGTTCCCCACGAGATTAATCAAGTACGAATGGAACAATTGGAGAAGATTTTCGATGGTCAGTTTCAGAAGGCATCTGATTTGGGAGAACATACAACCTTGGCGGCTGAAGCCAAAATCTTAGTCATCGATCAATACGGCTTACTTTCCAAGGCTTACCGATTTGGAAACATCAGTTACGTTGGGGGCGGCTTCAACCGTGGAATTCACAACGTACTCGAGGCCGCCGTATACGGAAAACCGGTTGTTTTCGGACCCAAACACTCCCGATTTGTTGAAGCAGAACGACTCATCGAAGCGGGTGGGGCTATCAGCATTGATTCCGCCGAAGACTTCATGGAATGGATGATTGATAAAGCAGAACACGATGACCATTTAACAAAAATGGGACACCAAGCCTCTATGCACATTCAACTTCACACCGGAGGAACCCAACGCGTCCTTTTGGAAATTTCTAAAGTATTGGCCATCAGTTGATTGGCTTATTCCGAGCAATCCAATCGGGCGTAAAATGACCACCTACTCTACCCCAAGAATTGTACAAGTAAGTCATCAAATATCCCAACTCTACATCATTCAACGTAGGCTCTGATGGCATGATTCCCCGGTAAGAAACACCATTAACAACCAAGGAACCACTCACGCCCTGAACAATGTGTTGTAAGGTTCGAACCGAATCTTGAAGCATGTAATCACTTTTTTGCAAAGGTGGGTACAACAATCCATTCCCTTCTCCTTTTTCACCGTGGCAGGCCATGCAATGTTGTTGGTAAATACGCAATCCATTGGCCACAGCCAATTCTTTTTCGGATCCAAATTCGCAACCGAATAGAAGCAACAACAAACCAAACGCTAAGAAATTTTTCATTGTTCTTCCAATAAGAGTGGAAGCTCCTTCATCAATCGCTCTACATCTTTAGGGTCAGTTCCATCGTACGCTCCGCGCTTGTGCCCATTCCGATCCACCAAAATAAAAAAGCCACTATGAACGTAACCACCTGGTTCGTTTTCATCGGCCACCATGTGGCTCATGAAATGGTTTTCCCCCAAGTTGTAAATGGAATCTTCGTTCCCGGTCAACATCCACCAATGGTTGGAATTGATTTTTGCCCGCTTTCCGTATTCAGCCAGCGTACCTACCGAATCTCGAATTGGATCAATGGAAAAGGAAAGAATTCGAAAATCTTCCCGATCGCCAAACTTTTCGCTCACTCGTTTCATCTGTTTCAACATTTTCGGACAAATGCTGGGACAAGATGTGAAAAAGAACTCGGCCACATACACTTTTCCCTTCACATCAGCGCCACGGATCACTTTTCCGTCTTGGTTGGTGAAGGAAAAATCGGGAATGCTCGGATAAATGGTATCATTCCCAACTACCTTTTCAGGATTTCCCAAAAAAGGTAACTTGGATTTTGGAGATTCGCAGGCAAGAATTAATGCCAAAAAAGGAAGAAAAATAAGGTGTTTCATGCGTACTTTGTAGAACTAACGCAAAGGTAGGTACAAGAGTTTCAAACATGAATCATCGGGGATTTGAAAAAGGCAGCGATACCGGTTTATTTACCGAAGTTTCGCATCGAACCAAACGGAACATCAACCCGGATGGTAGTTTCAATATCATTCGAAAAGGAGATAATTTCTCCGAAGATGGCATTTACCACCGATTGGTGAATATGCCAATTTTCTCATTCCTATCGCTCATTTTTGGATTTTACTTCGGCCTAAACTTGCTTTTCAGTTTAGGATATTTCTACCTTGGGCCTGCCGCCTTTCAAGGGGTAGGAAATCACCAAGGTTGGGATTTCTTTTGGGACGTTTACTTCTTTGGTCTTCAAACCATTACAACGGTTGGATACGGTTCCGTTGCGCCAATCTCTCACTGGGCGTCGGCCTTGGCCGGAATCGAAGCCCTTTCGGGAATATTAACCTTTGCGTTGGCCACCGGATTGTTGTACGGGCGATTTTCAAAACCAAGGGCAAAAATTCTATTTTCCCAAAAAGCCATCATCGGAAAATTCCACCAACACGATGCTTTCATGGTGAAAATTGCCAACGGACGGAAAAATGTACTCACCGATTTGGAGGCTTCCGTCATCATTAAATTCAGTACCAAAGAAAAGAAGTATTACCGTCAGCAATTCCATGTTTTGAAATTGGAGTTGCAAAAAATTAACTTCATGCCCTTGAACTGGACCTTGGTGCATGTCATTGCAGAAAACAGTCCGCTTTACCAAAAAACCAAAGAAGACCTCGCTCAAATGGATGCCGAAATCATGGTTTACGTTAAGGGTTTCGACGACTCTTACCACCAGATGATTCAAGCCAAAACCTCGTATGTTTGTGGTGAAATCGTTCATAACGCTTCTTTTGTTCCTTCCTACCGCACTGATGAGGAGGGAAACGTCATTTTTTATCCCGACCGCATTTCCGAATTTGAAGTTCACGATGGCGAATAATTTGCATGATATCGCGGTAGTGGTTCGCGCATCCGGTGAACGAACAACCAACATCTGCATTCAATTGCTAAAAGAACAGGTTGGAGAAATTGCCGGGCTCGTAGAAGGTCTTTCTCCCTTCAATGTTGCATCGCGAAGATCGGTGGAAATCGCCGTAGCAACCGGAAAAAAATACACAGCATTGGTCGATGCCGATGTGTTGGTTTCCCCCAACAGCTTATCCCATCTTCGCTCTCTGATGGAAGCTGCTTCAGAATCTACTTTTTTGGTGAATACGTACACGTTGGATAAATTTCATTTGGCAGGACGAGAAGGCGGAATTCATTTTTACCGCACGAATTTATTGGCGAAATACTTGGAATTGGCCGAAGAATGGTCGGAAATTCCACGTCCAGAAGCCAAATTCCACCATTGGATGGAGCAGCATGGTTTTTTTATTCATTACGATCATCAAATCACCTCCATCCATGAATTTTTTCAATGGAGGAAAGATGTTCAACAAAAAGTGGGTTTTCGACTCCTAAAGTTGGGCATTGAGCGACTTAAGCACGCTTCTTATTTGAGAAAGATGGGGTGGTTGGATCCTGATTTTTCGATAGCGGGTTCCTTGGTTCGTCGTTCGGAAAATAGCGTATCCACGAACCAGAGGTGGGAAGTCCCCCTTTTTGATGGAAAGGAAAAAACAGAAAAAATCGCCGGTTGGAAAGTGCGAATCCTGACGCAGCGATGGGCGATTTACGGGTATATTTATGTACAAATTCCGCTGAAGCGGTTGCTGGGTTGATTAGCCCCCGGCTTTTTTCACTTGGGAATAGCCCATTTCCTTCAACCATACCAAAAGCTTGTCGCGAAAGTCGCCCTGAAGAATAATTTCTCCATCTTTGGCGCTTCCTCCAACCCCGCATTTCATTTTCAACTTCTTTCCGAGTTCCTGCAAATCGTCTTGCTGTCCAACAAAACCTCGAATGATCGAGGCTACCTTTCCGCCCCCCTTTCGCTCGAGATGAATTTTTAAGTTTTGCTGTTGGGGCGGTAACGTTTCTGCATCGTTCAAATTGAAAAACGAGTAATTGAACTCAGGATCGGTGGAATACACCACTCCTTCGCGGTTTTTATCTTTTTTTCCCATGTTACTTTTTAAAAGCCCAACGTGCAATTTCTTTCAAAGTTACTTTTTTTCCGTACATCAATACCCCAATTCGATAAATTCGGGCTGAAATGTAGGTTATAAAAACAAAGCTCAATACCATGGTCACCATGCTCAACGCCAGTTCCCAAGGAGCAACGGCATCAAAGGCAAAGCGCGCCATCATCACCACCGGAGCCGTAAGGGGAATCATGGAACTCCAAAATGCCGTGGCCGAATGCGGTTGAGCCACCGCCGTTTGCGCCAACAAAAATGCAACAATGATGGGAAGAGTTACAGGAAAAGTGAGTTGTTG
>JACCEC012396227.1_pt1 | contig 17968 bp, 18 predicted proteins | sample 7450121 | NCBI WGS metagenome assembly JACCEC01 (sample SAMN15323455, study PRJNA562643) | freshwater metagenome | isolation source: river surface water | place: USA:Blue River Watershed | collected 2017-08-18 | reverse complement strand
CTTGTTGAACAGATTGTTGAACAGATTGTTGAACAGATTGTTGAACAGGCTCTTGAACTGGCTCTTGAACTGGCTCTTGAACTGGCTCTTGAACTGGCTCTTGAACAGGCTCTTGAACTGGCTCTTGAACTGGCTCTTGAACTGGCTCTTGAACTGGCTCTTGAACTGGCTCTTGAACCGGTAAAAAAGAAGGTTCTTGGACTGGTCCTTGGACCTTCTTTTTTGTTTTATTTTTCTTTTCATTTTGATAATTTTCGATTTGTTCTTTTGTATAACATCCATCACCGAGAGGTTTATATTTTTGTGTTCCCTTAGAACATCTTTTTTTTAGAATTGGAGATTGTTCCATTTTTCTAATTGTGTCTAATATACTCACCCATTATTTTATCGGAAGGTGAATTTACATTTTGGTTCGACAGCAAGGACATTTTGGAATTTCATTCATTTCCATTCTTGTTCTATAATAAGTTCTAATACAGTCTTTACAGAAGTTATGATTACAACTTGTTTTTATATCTGATTTATTCACATAACAAATCGGACAGTCATCTTCACAATTTTCGAGTTCAGTAAATGGAAACTTTATTGGGATTACTGGTATTATCTTTCTATTTTCAACACGATAAGAACAATCCGGATTTAGTTCACATAACCATTGAACAATTTCTAAATGACCAATTTCTAAATAACCATACGAACAAGCATTGCGTAGAGCACAATAATCATCTGCTGTTATATCTAAATCTGGATAATGACTATAAAACCGTTTCACATTGGCGAGAGATTCACTACCACAATAATGCTGAAATAATCTACAAATATGTATTTGTTCCACTTGTAAATTTTCATATTCTAACATCTCCAATAATGCGATTACTAATTTGGCACGTGGCCGTCCAACAGAACAAATATTTGCGAATAATTTGGGTCCTATTTGAATTTGGGACACTGTAAATGCTTTTGGGAAATATTCGACAATATAATAACCAATATTAATCAGTTTGATTGTTTCTGTTTCAACTCCGGTTGATATTTGTATTGCGTTTAAATAAGCACCAGCAACGAGTTGATATAAACTTTCCGAATAATTATGAGCATCTGGAAGAAACAACTCTATAACATCTGTCCGATAAGTTTGAATTGCTTGACATAATAGTGTGTCATTATTTTCAGCGGTGGCATTGTAATAGATTTCATAGAAATCGAGCTTAAATAAGTTTATCATATTGAGAACGATTTTGGTTTCCGCATTTAAATGCATTAAACATCGAATGATAAAATGAGTATTTAAGTTATTGATTGTTTTAAGATAGAATTTAATATGACGCAATGAATATCTCTCCGAATTCGCAATCATATTTGATAGATATATTAAGAAACCGGGGGAACGAAAATAATTATTATCGGATAATTTGTATAGTTCAATAATTCGTGTAGCGGCGTCATAATCATTATCATTGACAAGATTGCGAACTTGAACACAACGCTCACTAAGAGCCCTCTTTGTTGGATTTAACACTGTTGTATTAAACACGGTTTCGGTAGTAGGTTCTAGTTCCATAGCTGTTGATATTGTCTAATGTGAATTGTATCTATAACTTAAACTTATAGATACAAGTGATATGCTAATATAGAAAGAATGGAAAAAGGTGTTTCAATTTTAGGAGGAACTACGTTCCTCCTTACCACCTCCTAGGCGCGCAAAGCGCGCCGAATTACCTCGCTTCGCGAGGTAAGGAATTAGCACCGCGCCAGCTGGTGCTAATTCCGGCTGTGCGCCAATAAAGAATCCACCGCGCTAGCTGGTGGATTCTGAAGGCGCACTTGAAGGAATAACTAGGCTTTTATATGGTGTATCCGTCTTTTATTTTGGAGGAGGGTGGTAGGGGGGTAAGGGGGGAACTACGTTCCCCCCCCCTACCCCAGGAGTTCTCTCAGATTTGTTAAAACTCTTATTTTTTCTTTATTATAAGGTCTCATACTTTGAATACATTGTTCATATGTTTTCCATTCAACCGCACTAATTTCATTATTTTCTTTATTTATCGTATTTGTCATAGTATCTCCATAATCCAGGACAATTACATAATACTTATGTTTGTAATTTTTATAATTCGACCCCATAAATGTCTCTTCTAATGGTAAAATATTTTCTAATACATATTGTTTTATATTTGGTATACGATATCCAGTTTCTTCCATAAATTCTCGAATTCCACAATCTAAATCGGTTTCTTGATAATTTCGACGTCCTTTTGGAAATCCCCATTCTGGTTCTATCCATTGACTTTTCGAAGAATCGATTAAATCTCTCAGATTAAAATCTCCTGGATTTTCATTGATACGTTCTCTCAAAATCTGAAATTTTTCTCTAGATATTTGTTCTTCTTGTTTATATTTAATTAATGTTTGACTATGATTTCCCCAAACATTTCGCCATAATTGTTCAAAAGATTGTACTAATAATCTCTCTTTTTCATCAACTGTCATTTGTTCAATCATATTTTGAATATAATATCGATTATTCACATTATATTTACCTCTCATAAAATCTAAAAATCCTAATGTATCTTTTCTACATATAATTAAATATTCATATTGATTATGAGTTGGATTCCATCGGACAGCGATAACACCAATACTGATAATTGGTAACTTACAATGATAAAAATGATGACCCTGCTTTCCACAATTATTACAATAATTATGAATCACTTGACTTGGTGGATAAATATGAGAACCTTCAGTCCTTTCTTTTTCTGTTTTTTCTTTTTCTATCCTTTCTTTTTCCATTGCCAATAATAACAATAATAATTAATAATAATTAATAATAATAAACTTATATAATAATTTTTAATTCTTTACACCTTTTATATTTCTCTATAAAAGTCTAGTTACTCCTTACCCCACGAAGTGGGGTAATTCTTAAGGAAGGTGTAAGAGGAAACCATAGGTTTCCTCTAAAATTGAATCACTTTTTTGCTATTTTGATTGAAAGTATTCGATACAATAACACGACAACTTAACCGACCGACCGACTAACCGACACGACTAACAAAATGGCTGCTAAACATACCTATGCTAAGATTAATGGTGCTACTGCTACTACAAAGTCTATCTTTGTTGGTGCTGAATTCGATGCCGAGAAATTAATCATCGAGAAGACTGGAATTTACGCAACTTTCTGCGATGGAAAGACAATTGGACATATTGCGATTGAAGATATGGGATTAAATGAAGTTGGACAAAACTTCTTCAAGGAAGGAAAGGTACATATGAAATTCAAGAAACAATTCAGAGTGAGAGTTAAGAGTGTAGATTCTACTGTGAAATTAATTGGAACTGGCTCTAAGATGTATGACTTGGAAGTTATCTAAGTTTTGGAAAAGAGAGAAAAAGAAAAGAGAAAAAGAAAAGAGAGAAAAAGAGAGAAAAAGAGAAACAAAAGAGAGAAAAGAAAAGAGAAAACGAGAAAAAAGAAAAGAAAAAAACAAACAAATCCGTGGCCCCTAACAAGGAATGTTATCTATTAACATTTCTTGTTTTTTTTACATTTATATATTCATTTCGTACTATTATTTCTTTTTTACTCTTTTATTTGAATATTGTTTATTCGAGAGGTTTGCGTGAGTAATCAGCTTCAAATGAGCTTTGGTTCCATGGTCCAACATCTTGTTTGGAAATAATAGGGTCTGCTCTAAGTTGTAAGTTAGCATTCTTCATTGATGCTCCAATACTGTCAATACCATAATGATATCCAGCTGCCAATAAATCACCACTTAATACATTTCCAGCACTCATAGTGCTAGGATTTAAAGCAGCCCATTCGCTATTAGCATCCGAGGGTAATAGATCACTAGGATTCGCAGTTGGTTTGGTCTCATATCCACTTGGAGGAGTACTTATAGGTGCGGCAGCTCCACTTTGAGTATGATCAACAGGGGCACTACCGGTTTCACCAGTCTCCATACCGTCCATAATTAATCCTTTATTGCCACTGTAAGAAACAAGGAACCATGCTAAAACAAGGAAAACAATCAAAATAAAAACACGTTGAGGAGAGGCAAATTTTGAAAAACCATTATAAATATCTTTAATCGTTGACATTTTTGATATATATCAAGATATACATTACGTTATCAGGGGTTTACACACTCACTTATTTTTCCTTGTCGACGTCTTTTTCTTAATCAAATTCTTGGTTTTCATAATCGAAATTTTCATCATCTTCTTCCTCTTCGTCCTCGTCTAAATCATCCAACATATACAGATTTTTGATTCGTTTCGCTTCCAAAAAAGCAGAAATTGCTAAAGATTTTGCCAACTTTGCTTTTCTCTTGGCCGTTTGATACATCTCATAATACATTTCTTTTTTATCTTTCAATTGAATTGTTGATGTTTCATCGATTTCAGGCAATTCAAACTCTGTCATAATACTATCATCTTGGGGTATATGAGTATTTGCCAAAACAATTGGTTCGATGTTATTTCCTAAAGTTTCCTCAGGTTCTATTATCGGCTCTTCTATTGTTGGCTCTTCAGTCGCAACTGTTATTTTTTCAGTGATATCATAAGTAATTTTATCATTATTATTCGTATTATCAGCATTTATAGTATTACCAGTATTTATAGTATTATTCGTATTATCAGTGTTATCAGTGTTATCAGTATTTATAGTAGTATTCGTATTATCAGTATTATCAGTAATTTTATTGGATTGTTTTGTAGAGGCAGTTTTAATAATACATTTCTCAAATAAATTCTTAGGAGTTAACACCATTATTTGTTTCATTTCCAATTCAATTTGAAAGCTTTTCGCACTACACCTTATTCCTTGTACTTCTAAAATAGTAATCATTTGTGTATTTTCATTAATTGCGTCGATTGTTAAATCATTCTCATTCTCATCATAAATTTTCAAAATAGGTTGGTCTTGTATTTTACAATCAATGCCACACCGCACTAAATAGAATTTTCCAGATTTAAAAATACGAATCGGAGAGGTAAAATAACTCTCAATATCATCACGATTTAATTCAACTTCGAACCATTTATCTCTCTTTGTATAAATTAATTCTTGACAACGCGATTCTAATAATTCAATCCATTGGATAAAATCACTATTTTCACCAGTAAACATTAATTCCGAATACATTTTTTTCCCCGATTTTATGATTCCTTGTTTGGTTTTACACGTCGGTGTTTGGATATAGACAGGCATTTTACCGGAGATTTGGAGTTTGCTAAAATAAGTCCCACCTGGCATAAGAATTGGATTCGTAAGTGTTAGCATATCAAATGGAAAATTAGCATCCGTTTCATAGATTTCAGACATAGTAGGAGACGCGATTTCTTTTCAATAATGTTTTCCGCGGATAAAACAAATGTATGATGTTGTGAAAGAAGTGTTTAAAAATGACACCGTGAAAAATGAAATTAAAACCGCTTTAAAATCCATCGGTGGATTTATCTACGGCGAACTATATTTTTATGTGTTAATTGTCGCTATTTATTGTGTATTATTATTCTTATTTGTTTTAGGAATCCTTATTTATTTACTTAGTATTAGTCGCAAATTAAATCATTATATCGCAATCATACAAAATAATTCAAATAAAATAGTGGAATAACAGAACAAAGTAGAATAATGGAAAAGAGTGTAAAAAATTCGTCTTAATCATTATTAGTTATTCGGACATATACCGAACCTTAAGATAAATGACTTATTACTTAATGCCCCATGTAAATCATTCTTTTATAAGAAATTTAGAGGTCGTCTCCAAAAATGATAATTCCTTTGAAGAACCCTTTATTTCGAATTCTATGTATAATTATCTACAACAAATCAAGGATAAAATTAATAATCGTAATGGAGAATGGAATATCTATAAGAAATTTACGAATCCTTATGAATTTATTCACACGAATTTACATAAGAAAAGTATATGTAAATACAAACCAATCTCTCGTGCATACTTTAAAATGATAGAAATATTAAACACATTTCCTATGTCGTTTTGGAAACAACAATCTATTCGCACGTTCTCATTAGCGGAAGGACCCGGTGGATTTATTGAAGCTATTATTCATACTCGTATCCTTAGTCGGAGTCATTGTCGATTTGCCGATATCGACAAACATCGGCATCATAGTACAACTGACTCCTATTTCGGTATGACTATTGAAGATGCCACAAATGACACTGTCCCCGGTTGGAAAAAAATCCGCGATTTCTTACGTGATTATCCGAATATCCTATTGGAAAAAGGTATCCGCGGAAATGGTGACCTATTAGAACACGCGAATTTCTTATATATCCGAGAGAAATATGGAGGAACTATTGATTTTGTAACTGGTGATGGTGGATTCGATTTCTCCGGCGATTTTAATCATCAAGAAGTGAATGTTGTCCAATTATTATTTATCCAAGTATTATATGCTATTATATTACAAAAAGAAGGCGGTTCTTTCGTTTTGAAAATGTTCGATTTTTTTCATAAACATACTGTCGATATTTTATATTTACTGTCGAGTTTATACAGTTCTGTAAATGTATTTAAACCGTGTACAAGTCGTCACGCAAATTCGGAAAAATATATTGTATGTCAAGGATTTCGTGGGAATAATGAACATTGGTTTCCTATTATTGAACGTGCATTCTTAAATGCTATTGAAATTAAATCGGCGAATTATGCGTCTATATTAAATATCGATATCCCTCTCTATTTTTATAATAAAGTCGAAGATATGAATTCACTTTATGGACAAATCCAAATCGATACAATTTCGGCTACTTTGGCGCTAATGGACTCTCCTGTTAGGAAAGAAAAAACAGACGTTTATGCCAAAACAAATAATCAAAAATGTGTCAATTGGTGTATGAAATATGGATATGAATTTTATAGGCAAGATAAAATAAAAATGGTTAATGAGATTAGAAACCACGGAGAAATTAGAAACCACGGAGAAATTAGAAACCACGGAGAGATTAGAAACCACGGAGAGATTAGAAACCGTAGCGAATCAGATACTCTTGGGTCTTATTCGGACAGTAGTAATGATGAATTTACACGTGGTATTATGATGGATATATAACCCCTCACCAGATTAAATATTAGATATATGTATAGTATATCTAATATGAGTAATAATTCAAATTCTTTATTAATTAATAACACATTTAGTAGCATTTCATCTGATGGTACATATCAGACAATTGTTATGCGTAAACCGAATTCCATTTATGGATACAAATTATATTGTTCTCAAGACGCCGGAGAGAATTGGAAATCCACTGAGATTAGCGCATTATTAGTAATGCATATTGTCGTATTTAAACCGTGTGATAGTGGTACACAAGAAACACTTCTTGGTGTATTTAGACGCGAAGAACAAGCTATACGATTCCTATCCGAACGTCGTTCTAATCTTGGATTAGATCCTGCGAATGATCCAACTCATTATGTCGATAAATTAGTCGTTCACGGGAATCAGGTTCAACCAATGATTACTATGAATAATTGTGGAGAAAAACAATTATTAATTTATGATGGAATTATTATGAATACAGTTGATGGCGGTGTTTCGTGGGTTGTATCAAATCCTGAAATCTTTATCGGTATTAAAAAAGATGGCAAATGTGCGTTGATTTATGCGAATGATAGCTATAAAAATCACGAAGGAATACCATTATCTTATACTTTCCGAAAAATGATTTACTTGAATGGATATTATCAATAAAAAATCCTGTCTCTGGTCTCTCTATATACTCTGGTCTCTATATACTCCTGTCTCTATATATTCCTGTCTCTATATATTCTGGAAAACAAATGTGGATTTATCGACTTGAATCAATGCTGGGTCACGGTCATGTCTCGATATCCAAAACGAATAACACATATCAAATTGTTCCGCATCAAACCCAATACAGTATTGTATCCCAATATTACAAAAATGAAATACTTGACTGTGTTTTACCGGTATCATATTCGCATCAAAAATAACTAACATATGATAATATTCTAGAGTAGTTGCGACTGTTGGATGTTCACAATAATGGACAACTGCGATAAAACAATTATGGAAAGGATCGTAAACTGGGACGGATGAACCTCTCACCTTTCTGAAAAATGAATTCTGTAAATTGACTTCTGTTTGAATCTCTAATTTACCGGTTTCCCAATTCACTGTGCCGATTTGATAAGGTTCCCATCGATATATAAATTGTTGATATTCCCACGCGGATTCAATCGGTATCCAGTTCTTCTCACACGCTGTATCAGTTGGTGGCTCTATTATCGTTCCAGATTCTAACATACACATATCCGCATTATAGTCTCCCACCATAATGCGTAATTTACCTGTAGGATGATGTGATTTATTTGTACAAACATATTTCATATTTCCCTGAATATCATTAAAAATTCGCACATCTTCGTATCCCTGGATAGTATTATCAATAATCGGCATATCTCTCGTTATCATTCCATCCCATACTTCATTGGAACTTAGTATTGTCGTGAAATCCTCTGATAACACAGATGCCATATTTTTAGTCACTAAATGTCCATTTGGATGGTGGATAATATAACGACCATACTTATCTAATTCATAATTTACATATCGAGTGTTTAGAATCGGTTTCCCTTCACCATAAGATTGTATGCATTGGGACGACGACGATGGTTGAAATCCTTCGATTTTTGGAAGATTATATTCTATTAATATCGTGTTCGGAAGTTCGACTACACCTGTCGAATGTAAATAACTAGGTACATAAAGGATAGAATCATCATGGTCGGCGTGATACCAATTAATTTTCCATAATGCGTGAGTTTCCAACCAAGCCCAGAAATTCACCTCCCACGGTAAAACATTATATACTTGCATAAAAGGAATAAAATGGGATTTATAATGAGAGAATAATTCCTGGAATCTGTTTGCGTGTCCTAATAAGAATCCTCCACAAAAACGCCAATTAATATGATTCGCAATTGTTTCCTGTCCTTGATCTTTATTCCAACAACCAGGATTTGCCAAGAATTCGGTTTTCCACGGAAGTCTAGAAATTGTTCTCATATACGCCGAACTACGTGTTTTTTCTTTGAATATATGACATAAATTAAAATCAATCCAAGAGAAATAATTCGTTGAAAATGGATTTTCATCAATTGCCATTGTCATAAATTCCACCTTCATATTCATTAATGTTAAGAATAAGTGTGTATCTTTGACTTGATTTCTTGCTGTTGGGAGTTCATTACGCCATGGCATACAGGCTTGATACATCCAAGTATCCATATAATTCACAACTCTTAATAATACATTTGGATAATTAGAAAAATGGGATTGGAATTCTTGATAAATATCTGGACTGACGTAGAGAATAATCGGCACATCTTGTTTTGCTATATTTATAAAATTATCGAATCTCCAATGATGAGTTTTATGAGATTCTTTACACTGAATATTAATAAAACAGGAAACATAAGTTAAAGTAAATGGATGAAATTCTGTCATTATTTTTTATTGTTAATACTTATTGTTAATACTTATTTTTTATTTCTACTTACAACGTGAGAGATAAAAATAGTTAAGTTTATTTATTACATATTTTCTTATCGGTTATAGTTTATAGTTTATAGGATAAAATGCCGGTTTGGAACCATAATAAGACGTGGGTTCCAATATGACTATAGTGATAAAATGGTCGCAATAATTTCATACAACCAAATAACACAACAATCGTGAATAATCCGACTTTCTGCCATATTTCGGTTTCAGGATGGACTATCATTACAATATTATCGAATAAAATCGGAAATAAATGAGGAAATAATACATCAACGCTATCCATATCAATAAACGATTTACTATGTATATAATGAAATAAAAAACATTTATCCAAATCTAAATATCCGACAAAATGAATAATCGTGCTTAATACTAACATGAATACTTGGTCTTTCTGTGCAAAATTAGTCCAAGTGACAATCGCACAAAGACAACGGAATTGAATTGCGATTGAATCATTAATATAAGACTGGATAAGTGACGGTTTGTTTAATGGCATTATAGTCAGGAAATTCGTGAAATTCGGGTGTTCTAATTCACTGGGATCTTGCGATTCTGATTTATATTCTTTTAAGTATCGTCCCACTTCATAATGATATTTATGACTACACATTGCCAAATTTACAATACCTATCATATCAAACAGACCACTATAAAAATGTTTATAATCGTTGCGAAGAATTTGATAATGATAATTCAGTCCAGCAATAAAAATATTCAGATAAAACGTATATTCCAAGAATGATTCGCTCGTAATCGCGTGTTCAATTGTTGCCCATTTGCCGATTAGTTTTTTTGTGAATGTTTTCAAAATCAGCGAAAACCAGTATAAATTCAAAATGAAAAAGGTAAAAGTCGTACCATAAATCCACACAATCGCAAATGGCTGTGATATCGAAATATTAAAATTTGATAGACGATATAATTCTGGTTCCAATAGAGCATTCTTAAAGTATAAGACGATTCTTATCCAAATAAAAGACACGACAAACGCATATTCATTCACTGACTCGAGGAACTGGGTAATCTTTGTTTTTGAAGGCGACTGATTTATATATTTAAATATATGTCGGAATGCCAAAAAGAATGTACTTAACTCAGAACGGATTAATTCGGCCATTAAACTATGAGTTTTAATTAAATCGACATTGTATACAACTTGGAAAATACGGAAACTAATTACAATAAAATGATGAAACCAAATTTCAGGTGAACTCGTAAAAAACAAATCGATAACACAATGCGCAAATGCGAGATTTGCCCCCGTGTATAACATTGTTTTATCATCCCGTATCCAATAATTCGCGAGAACAATTGCTGCCGCAATACTGACAACTAAGGATGTAATATTTCTCCACCATTCGATAGTATTATTTTGAGGATTTTTTTCAGTCATAATTCGTTTGTATTATGATGATGTGTATGGGTTATTTTATGGTGTGATAATGGTTTTATATTATTTCTATTTATTTGAATTTGGACTTAATGACGTTCGTTTTTTGCGTGTAAGAGTTCTTGGTTTATGTATTTTATTACGTGCACGAGTTTTTACATATTTATTTCCGATTTTATCACAATAGCCCATACAGGAACTAATAATAATTTCATATTCATCCATTGGTATATCCGGATAATCATCCTGTAATTTATCAATAATAACAAGAAATAAATCATGAATTGACAACAAACGAGTTTCACCATCTTGTCCCAAATCAAAAATATCAGCCAATTCAGCGTGTGTATATAATGGTTTTATACCACCACCTCTACAAAAATAAATATTTCTTAATCGGTCTTTTGGTCGATTCGGATTAAACTCTAAGTGCATATTATCAATTTCTATATGACGTTCGTTTGAAATATATTTCGCGTTTGAAATAATATCATAGGGATATAATCGATGCTTTCCTTCACAAATCGAATTAATTTCACGACGTGTATTTTTACATAAAACAATCTCTCCTGGTTTTGCATAATATTTGAGAGCTCCAAATGGAAATGGAACCAACTTTTTTTCATTGCGATGAACACAACCGTGAGTGTCAATAATAATCTTATAGGGAAAATTACGACGACCTTTTCTTACGTTGTATTCAGTTGGTGTATTTTCTCTCGATGATTCGGAAGAGGATATATCAGATTTTTCTGTGTTAGATAGTTCAGATTCTTCCGTATCAGACAGTTCAGTTTTTTCTGTTTTGGATAAATCATATAATGCTTCTAAGACAGTTCGGTTTGGGTCATTGTCTTGAATAAAACTGACTGGAATCGAATAATACAATTCTTTCAATTCCAGTGTCTGTCGCCGTATAGATTCTATCGCAAATAAACACGATTCTGGGTCAAAAGAATTTTCATAATCTGTAAAATATCTCTTTAATTCTTCGATATAGTTCTTATTCTTATTGTATATATACCCTGAAAAATCTGTCATTCTTCGATATATATTAAGTATATATTATTAACCCGATAATATTTGTTTGATACTTTTGAGAGAAAAAATACACATAACACAGAGAAAACACACATAAAGATAAATACAGAATGAAACCCAATAAACTCTAAATGTTAAACAAAAAATCAATTAAAAAAATATCAATCCCTTCAAATTCATTTCCCCAACTAGTGAAATTGCCTCTTAATTATCAACGAGTAAAACAAGTGGATATTCCTTCTTTCCAATCCGCTTTAAATGATATCGGAGATGATGTATATCTATCTCAAAAATCCACAGTGAATTATCAACCCTATGACGTATACTCATTTCAATATTATTATCCTCATTATAAGGTTTTTTTCGAAATGACACCTGCGAATTGTAATCAAATCACATTTAATCATCGATATCAATTATCCGGATTTAATCGTGTTTATGATGGTGTTCTTAAACGAGAGATTGAAATGCCTGTCTTTATTAAATTTGCGCCTCTCTTAGACCCTCTTCGATTCTTAACCGGTAAATATTTGGATGAACCGAAAACGAAAATATTACCATCGCTCGATTCTACTGTAGAGAACTGTTATGATAAATTTTTAGATGTTCATAATGCTTCTTATGTTGATTGTTTTTTCAGTTTTTTAGTCTCTCGCTATAAAGAAGAAACCGGATTCAAACATGGCATTGATTTCTATGGAACCTATATGGGTATTCAACGTCAATATCGTTATGATATGATTGATGATATTGAATATTTGAGAGAGTCCAAAGTATTTCACGAAAATCCAGGATTATACGAAATGGACCCAGAAGAATTAACACTCGTATTAGAAAAATCGGAAAATGGTGATGAACACGAATCTGGAAATTCAAGGAAAAATAGAAAAGAACTTGTGATTGGCGAAGAAGAAGATATTAGTTATTTGAGCATTGAAGAATTAGTTATTGATGAAACCAATAGTATCGCAAATATCGCGAGCGACGACGGTATTGTAAGTGATAATTTAGTTGATTCTTTGAATTATGAATCGGCGGATATTAATAATGATACAAAATGTGTAAATAATGATGAAGATGCGAAAAGTGATTGTGGTAGTTCTTCTTGTTATGAAAGTACTACCGACGATTCGAACCAATCGTCTTCATTAAAATCGTTATCTGATGACGAAGATGATGAGGAAGAGGAAGAGGACAGTAAAAGTAATGAGAGCGATTCAATCAGCTCAAAAAGTTCAAAAAGCTCAGATAGTTCGGATAGTGATTATAGTGACCCTAAACTCTTTGTTTATTTAAAAAATTTCCCAGTTCAAATGATATGTCAAGAGAGATGTGTTGATACATTGGATAATTTAATTGTTAATAAAATTATAAAATCCGATGAAGAACTTGTTTCCGCTCTTATCCAAGTAATTATGATTTTGATTGAATATCAACAACAATTCCAATTTACACATAATGATTTACATACGTCGAATATTATGTATCAAAACACAGATGAAGCTTTTTTAAATTATACAGTTGCCGGTCAAAAATATCGTATTCCAACTTATGGTCGTATTTATAAATTAATCGATTTTGGACGCTCTATTTATACTTATGAAGGAATGCGTTTCTGTAGTGATAGTTATTCAAAAGGTGGTGATGCCTATAGTCAATATAACACGGAACCTTATTTTAATCCTGAAAAAGAACGCGTTGAACCAAATTATAGTTTTGATTTATGTCGTCTCTCGTGTAGTTTATATGATTTGATTTCGAATAATTATGTGGACTCGAGAAGTTTAATTGATATGTGGATTCTCGACGATTTCGGGAAAAACGTATTATATAAACGAACCGGAGAAGAGAGATATCCTGATTTTAAACTGTATAAGATGATTAGTCGAACCGTTCATAATCATATCCCATTAAAACAATTACGTCATCCTGTTATCGCCAAATATAAGGTATAAACCGGGGTTTCATCTCTCTTTCTATCAACAACAAATTCTTTTCCCCATATATATAGATTTATCCAAATATATGGCACTTTGTACTCCTGCGCTTATTTATTTAGTGATTTCTCTGTTTTCTATTATGTTTATGACAATGTTGAATTATGGTAATACAAATATGTATATAGTTGGTAATTATAAACTTGCTGTCACTACTCTTTACATTATTATTATTGTAAAAATTCTCTCCGTATTCTTCTGGACTTGGATTTTGAATTTGTTCTGTAAAGCCGGTGCTAGTTGGTTATCATGGGTTTTAGTGGTTTTACCTTATGTTCTTATGTTTGGATTCATGGGGTCTACTATGCTTGGAAACTAAGTTGGCTTACTTGTATTCTATCCCGTTTATAGATTCAATAGGATTCTCTCCAAATATGAATATGAACGAAATTGACCAACTTACATTAAAATTATTTACGAATAAACGAAATTATCATCAATATTTATCGAGAACAAATATTGAAGACGCTGAAAAAATACAGGTATTTTACGATAAGATTAAAAAATACAAATCCAGAATTCGAGAGATTTTCTTTAAATATTTGGATTGTCCTCATACACAAACAACCACAGAAGTCGACGAAGAATTCGAACGGTTGTTTCGAGTTTTAGTTAAACATTTTGATATGAAAGAATACGAGAATAAATGTGCAAGACACGGATATAATGAAACCGATAGTAGTAGTGATGAAGATGATGACAGAGAGTTTAAGAGAGAAGAAGCCAAAGTTCTAGAACTGGCGGATTTAGAAGATGACGGTACCGGTGATTTTGCTTAAGGGCTATCGGTAGCAACTGGTTGAGTCGATGGTCTTAATTGAGTAATTTTGGAACTATCTGCTGGACATTTAGTATCTTTTTGTTTATATTTAAAACAAGCACCAGCAGAATCTTTATACTGAACAACGTCAATATTATCAGGAGTTGGATATACGGTTATTTTCCGCATATCTGGCGCAACCGTATAAACATATAAAATGCCAATCGCTAAACTGATAATGAAAACGGGAATATTGATATATTTTAGGATACCAGGGGCCATTTCTGTTATGCTATGTTTTTTAGAGAGATATATTTTCTCTCTTACTACCAAGAAAAAATGCTCGAAGATAAAAATAATATCTTATATTTGATTCTGTTAATTATTGGTGGCTGTATCCTTTATTTTATGAGAGGTACCAACGTTGGAAAAGTAACCGGTGGTAATATCGCTACGAACCATCATTGTGATAGTAATACTGGTGTATGTAAAGCATAGTATCCTTATATAATAACAAATGACACAACGTGTAACCGATGGATCCTATTATTTTTTAAATAGAAATAATACAGATTATAATGTGGAACCCTTTAGTACGAATGACCAACTTTATTTAGACGCTGGTTCAGCCCCTTGTACAGGGAGTTCACCGACTAATTATTGTAAACAAGCAACTCAATATAAAAATCACGTGGACGAATATAATGCTTTAGTAAATACGGGGAAAACAATGAGCGGAGCATATCAAGACGAACTTGTGTTTTATAATCGGGATATTATGCGTAATATTCATCTGGGATTTGGAGTGATTCTGATGTTAGGAACAATTCATTATCTGTCCAAATAAACCGTATATATAATATATATCCAAATATGGCGTCGGATAATTACGCAAATAACAATATATTTGATAACGAGAAAAAAGTGATTAACAAATTAAATGACTACAATGCGAAATATTTTGGTTTGGCAAGGTGTAAAGTAAAATATAATTCGTTGCCAGGAACACTTACTCAAGCAAGTGACCCAACATGTTATGCTTTTACAAACAGTGGCACAAGTTGGAACGATTTAACTGCTGAACACGATGCCTTGAATAATGCTATTGTCGATTTAAAAACTTCCTTAGATGATACTTCCAATCCATTCAATAAAAGCAAATACGACGGTTCAATGAATTACATTAACGACCTTGTTAAAAATATTAATGCCACGCGGTCTGAATATGACCCGAAACTCCAACAAATTATCGAGAATTCAAATCGAAGTAATTCACAAAATGCGGTTGATTCGACTGTCTATTCCGGTATTGTGATTTCAATTGGTCTCGCAAGTCTTTTATTTTTCGCATTTGCCAAAGCCGATAGTATGAAATAGTAATAAATGAAAACTACATAAAGATTTTCACTCGTATATATTTACTTTATAATAGGTAAATATATGGATATAAAATGGATTTCAAAGATATTTATCGCCTAACAATCACAAATCAATTCTTGTCGATGTCTAACCAATATTTAAATAATGGTGACACGAATATTATGATTTCAGGGTTTATCATTTTTATTGCGTTGGCATATACGTGGTTTGAAATTCAACCTGCTGATATTAAAAAACAATGGATAACAAGTTTCCAAAATCGAATGCGAGAGATTTATTGTTATCAATCAAAATCTCAAAGAAGTGTTTTATATATGCGTCCACACATATTAACAACTACTATTGAATATACTAGTGAAAAACAAAAAAGAACTCATACAAGTCTTAAATATCGTGCTCTAGTCGATTATTTGATGCGTAATTATTCGGAACATATTAATGAATATCACGATTCTGTAAATTATGTTCGAATTCGTGGTGAAAATGCGACTTCATCAAATAATTACAATATTATGTTTATCCCTGGAACCTCCGATATTGAACTTGAAAATGGAATTATGTGTCGTATCCAATATAAACTATCCGATGAACGTGTAAATGAATCAGATACCTATTTTTCAGTGTTCGAATTATATATAAATCAACCACATAAAACCGGAGTCATCTTTGATTTTTTAAAACGACGCGAACAAGAATTTGTAGACCGTCGAACAAATGATGATAAAAAATTTGGACAAAAGATATTCGAATATTCTAAAAGAGATACAAATGATGACGATAATGACGATGATGACCGAAAGAATGGTTATCAAACATATCGTTTCAAAAGCAATAAATACTTGGATAAGAATGTGTTCTTCGAAGGAAAAGAGAAAATGATTGCTTATGTGAGTCAGTTTATTAATGACGAATCTGTGCAAAAACAAGCGGAAGAAGATTATATGCGGTCGGGTGTGACATTTAAAGCCGGAATGTTATTCTATGGTGTCCCGGGGTGTGGAAAATCGACGACGATTAAAGCGATTTTAAATATGACTCGACGAAACGGTGTTTATTTGAATTTGAATCGGATAAAAACATGTTCTGAATTTTCTTCGATATTTCGTTCTGGAAAAATCAATGGTATCCAATATCATTTGAATGAATTGTGTTTTATTATTGAGGATTTCGACGCGAATCATTGTTCTGTCCTGAAACGACGCGACACAATTGAAAATATTGATAGCGAATTTTGTATGTTGGAACCTGCGGAATCTATGGATAGTATACAAGATGCGAGTGGTCAACCTCTTGTTTCTGGTGTAAATGGAATGGATGAAAATGATATGGCATTTATTAAAAAATCGGAGAAATTATTTAATAAGAATTCGAAACTGGGTAAAATAATACGAGCTGTATCAAAAACAATTCCACCGGATACAGTTGATATGAATTTCAAAAAAAATGGGAAAGAAGATGACACATTAACCCTAGAATGTGTATTGAATGTATTAGATGGTGTGATTGAATTACATAATGCTATGTTTATTTTTACTACGAATCATCCGAATATGATTGACCCGGCATTATTAAGACCAGGAAGAATCGATTATCGACAAGAATTCAAACGAGCTTCGAAAAAAGTATTGCGAGATATGTTTCAATTTAAATTTGAACTAGATGAGGATACGATGGCGACACTTGATTTTGATTCTTTTAAAGATGAAGCAATGACACCAGCGGAAATTCAATCAACAATGTTTTTATATAAGAAGGAAGATTATAGGGAATGTTTTAAGGCCCTAAGGGGGGCGTAGCCCCCCTATCACCCCCAGGGGGGCTTTG
>JACCEC012194040.1_pt1 | contig 17978 bp, 31 predicted proteins | sample 7450121 | NCBI WGS metagenome assembly JACCEC01 (sample SAMN15323455, study PRJNA562643) | freshwater metagenome | isolation source: river surface water | place: USA:Blue River Watershed | collected 2017-08-18 | reverse complement strand
TGGCCCCCGACTTGGTCCCCGACTTGGGCCCCGACTTGGTCCCAGACTTGGTCCCCGACTTGGTCCCAGACTTGGTCCCTGACTTGGCCCCCGACTTGGTCCCAGACTTGGCCCCGGACTTGGCCCCCGACTTGGTCCCTGACTTGGCCCCCGACTTGGTCCCGGACTTTTGGATGCTTCGAGAGCGCGTCCAGGTACGCCGCGCCAATCGCGCCCTCAAGGGGCGACCGCAGCCACACCTTGACCTTCGGCGCCGGCAGGCCAGCGCATTCGTAAACAAGGTCCACGGCCCTTTCCGCGGCGGCCCGGTCCGTCGGCTGCGTCGAAAGACCAACAGCGAGCCACTCCTCGCGAATCTCCGCGAACCTGGCCTCTTGCTCCGGCGTGAGCTTGTCAATCTTCGACATCGGACACCTCCCCCCGATACTGCGACTGCTGAATGACGAGGTAGGTCCCCGCCGGGATGGTGAGAGTCGCGTGCTCGCCGGTTTCGACTCCCGCGTCCGTCTCGTGCACGAGCGCGAACGGCTCGACGGCCACGACGATGCGCCCATCGTCGCCTTCGAACATCTTCGCCCCTCGCACGATGTGCGAGTGCCCCGTTGCGCCTCGCACGATGACGTGCCCTCGGGGTCCGGCCGGAATCTCCCGGCCCAGATTGGCGGCGGATGCCGCCATCAAAAGAACGTCGCCCTGTCGATACATGATGGTTCCCTTGGATGAGGCGTGGAAAAGAAAGCCAAGCGCCTCACCCGGCCAGTGGCGAGGCCAGTGCGGGGTGAGGCGCTTGGGCTGCGGCGTTCCGAGGAGAGCCCCACCATGGGGACATTCGGTCAGGCCGTCAGAGGGTCAGACGGATGCGGTTGGCGTCCGGGCCGGCGCGGGATGTTCACAGAAGCGCGGCGGTCGACGAAAACTCGGGAGACGCCGACTTGCGGTCGGGCTTGAGCTTCAGCATGTGTTCCTCCTTTCCTTCGTGAGGGTGCATCTAGTCGACGTGGCTGTCTGAAACGCTACATCCTGCGAGGGATTCCCGCAAGCTGGCGTTCGGTTGCGAAAGGGCCCACTGCGAGGGGCGTGCCACCTGTAAGTTATCGGAATCACGTGGCAAGCGTGAACGTTGTTGCGCGAATCGGAGAGGAGGCTACGCAGCAGTGAGAAGCGGAATGGGCAGGTGGAAAAGAGGGGCGCAAAGTGATAAGGGTGGGGAATGGCCAAGGCGAAGAAGACCGCGAAGAAGGCTGCGACCGGCAAGAAGTGTCAATTCTGCGGACTCCTCCAAAGGGAGCACCATCCGCGGGATTTGGCGATGTGCAATCAGGCGCACGACAAGTGCGACGAAGCTGGCCTTGCCGCCTATTTCAAGGTCGCGAAGAACATCCGAGCGGCGCACGGCTCATCGAAGGTGGCGACGGATTACGCCAAGGCCGATGACGCTTACGAGCGCGCGTACGACCGCGCTCGTAACAAGATGTTGCGAGGATGACGCCGGCACGATGGGCGGCATTGGCTTTCGGGCATAGCCGCCAATCTCGGCGCCCTACTCGGTAACGGTTTCCCGCAGGAAACGGAGCCCCTTCCCGTTGCGCCGTGGCTGGCCGTGTCTTTGGACTCGACGCACAGGCGGATTGGAGACTCGGAAGTTATCCTATCCGAATATGGCGAGGCGCGCAAGGTCGAACCTACGAGATGAAGACATGTCCACTTGGGAGGCGCTCGTGTCTAGCCGGGGCGTAGTAGCCGCGGGGCGGAAGGTCACAGAGCAAATCGGCAATGCGCTCCTGTGTGCGAGCATTGGCGATAGGGTCGGCCATGCCAGCGGCGACGGTGCTGGCGAGGCTTGGCTTATTGCTGAGCACGCAAGCATGCGGCTCGTAGTCAACACGGGCACGCAGACCGAGACAATCGGCCATGAATTCGAGGTCTGCGCGAGTCGGTTCATTGGACATTTGGAAGCTTCTTTTTTCTTTGGCTCAAAGCCTCGGAATGAGAATGCCGGCCTTCTTGGCCGCTCTTGAAACGTTGTAAAACACGGCGCCTGCGTCTTCTTCGGGAGTACCGTCAACCGCGGCTAGAATGGCGTCAGGAAGCCCCGCGAATGGGTTGGGGGTGGCCGCAACGATTCCGTTTCTCGACTTGACCCACTTGGCAATGACGGAGCCGCGATGTTCAATGACTCCTTCCGTGCCAATCGGGCATGTGGAGAGACGAAGTCGAATGGTATGAGCCGCGTGCCAGATAGTGCAACCCACCTCGGGGAGAATCTCGCCGAGCGCATCGGAGCGAAGGACGGGCTGGAATGTGCCTTTGCGCGGTTGGAAGATGTGGGAATACTTCCCCGGCGTCTCCTGTACGTTGCTCAAGTCTAACGGGCGACATGCGCCCTTGGCGGCAAGGATGCCCCGAGCGGCGACGGTCGGAGAACGGGCGCGCCTCATGGGCGGCTCCCGTCCAGCGTACGGACATTCACGGAGAGCGGTCGAGTTGCTGCGACGTCGCAGGCTCGAATCCCGGACAATCGCACCGGTCGCCCGTGTACCACGGGTCGCACTTCCCCTTGACATCGAGTCCCTTGTTCGCGTGGTAGCGACCGGCGTGTCCGCAGTGGACGCAAATAACAGACTGTTTTGTCCACTCCCGCGCCATCGCCAACCCTTCCGGCGACGGGTTCGAACGAGCCCATATGCTGACGATGCCCGAATCCTCCTGCTCGGGGACGTTCGCGCAGTTGTCGCAATCCCCGCACGGACGCGAAACCGGTGTCGCCTCGGAATTGTCCGGCCCGTTGAAGAACTGAACGATGTCCCAGTTTTCCAGGAACGATACCCGAGGACGCTTCCGACGTCTGCGACGAATCAGAACGACCGCAATCGCCAGTATCACAACCGCGGCAACGGCCCACAGCCACATGGGAGGCGTCCTTTCGCAAAAGGTGGTGAGGAGGAGGGAAGAAGAGCCGGTAGGAGATGGTCGCCGGCTCGGGGTTGGGTTCCGGGGCTCTACTCCGCTCGCCCGCTTTCGCATTCGTCTCGGGAGTGGATTCGAACCACACCTCCGTCGCTATGGTGGCGCCATGGCGGTTTGAACAGACCGCAATCGCTTGCGATATGTGAGGCGCACCGACTGTGCGGCGCCCCGCTCCTACGCGGGATTCCCAGGACGAAACGAGCGGAGTAGAGCCTCGGATTCGCATGACCGTTCCTGATGTAGCCTACGAGGATGCGGCGGCGATTGCAAGGCGATAGGTTGCCCATTCAATGAGGGCGGCGCGTGCGAATCATGCTCGCATGTAAGGGCTTCGGTCCACGACTATCTTGACGCCCTGAGCGCCAGCTAGCGCGCGCAACCTTTCGGCCGTAAGACGCATGTTGTCATCGTATACAACGACGCGTCCAGATGGGGACGCCTCTGAGATTGCCGCGCGAATTCCGTCCAGCCATCCGTTGCCGCGATCCGTGGCAACGTGAAACCGAGAACCGCCGTCGGAATGAATTTCGTTGTATGCGTCCGACAGTGAGACGTGAGAAGGCTTTTTCTTGCTCATGTGCATCTAATCCCGCAACGCCCACGCCGACCGAGGCCGACGCTGTGCCCTAATGCGTCGGCCTCGGTCATTCCTCGTGCCTCGTGCCCTGGCGAAAGTAGCCGGGGCGTCGGTGGGCCTCAGTACCCGATGCCCATTGAAGGGCTGCGCGGACAATCGCCGCACGTTCGGACGCGTAGCGCAGGGCGGACTCAAACATGGTGTTTCCTGCCCAGACGAAGCCCAGAAAGTCTGTTTCATGCGCCGCCCCATTGACTGGCCATGGCGGCGGCGATTCCCGGCAGGGTGCGCGAGCGCCGCGCCCACCTATCTGGACCGGGTTTTTCGCGATGCACGCGGGCCTCACGACCGGACACGATGTCAGTTGGGCGAAGGGTCGGCAACCCAGAGAGCCAAAGGCACGTGGCCTTGGTCTCTCCGTGACCGAATTGCCATGGCTGGATTATCTGGTCCGGTTTACGCCAAACAGTCGACAGTATACCTATCGGGTTCTCGATTGCGAGTCGAGGCGGGGCGTTGTCTCGAATCCACTGCACGAACGCAACGGATTCGCCTTGCTCCGTCTTCTTCTTTGGCCACCATCTGGCGCCTGAGACCGACAGATGCGTGCATGGTGGATGCGCGATGACAATGTCATAGTCGCGCAAACGAATCTCCCGAAGGTCACATTGCATGTGCTGCCCCCCCCGTTCGCTCGGGAGCAAGTCACACGACCAAGCGTCGTGTCCGCCGGCCGCAAAGGCGTCGCGGACAACCCCGGAAAATTCGCAGGCGACCAATACTCTCATATTCAGATTGGCTTGCAGGTCCAAACGCCACCGAACGTGTTGACCGGGCCCAGATCGGCCTCGCCAATGGTGGACAGAAACGTGACAGTCGTCTTGTTTCGTTTCACGTCATGTGCCCTGACGGCGTGGTGAGGCATGCGATAGATAGACGCTACAGCGATAGCGTTTTTGAGGTTCCTGAACTTGACGGTGAACTTGTGAGTAGGCTTCATTCTGAATACCATGCTATGCCTCTAGGTAATCACATCCGCTTCGCGGAGGTTCCTTCCTGCGAAGTGCCGTCGTCGCTCACCTGAATCGCGCGTTCGGATACTTGGCCCGAATCATGGACACAGCCGCAGCTCTGTCCGCCGCTCGGAATTCGCGCGCGAACCCGGACACTTGCTCGCCGTCCTCGTCCTCGAGGGAGAAGAGCGCCGGACCAACCCCGTAGTATCGCGGATACTTCCCCTTGGTGTACCCTTGTCTGTCCAGCGGAATTCGACTGAGGTTGAACCGAGGGCCCTTTTCCTGTGACTTGCGAGACATGTTGGTATTCCTTTTCGTTGTTTGGGGAAGGGGCTCATAGATGCACCCTTCCGGAGCACGTGATGGTCATATCGGGCTCACGCGGGTCCGTGGCATGTCGCCAAAGTTCAAAGCCGCAGACATGACAATTGACGTTGCCACTGGCCCTTACCGTGTCGCGTTCCTCGGGGATTGGCTCCACAAGCGCGAACATGGCCGTGAGTTTCACAAGGATGTTGAACAGTGCCCTGAGACCCGTGTTGATGTCCCTCTCCTCGTCCTTTTGCCCCGCGAGATCCTCGTGTCGCGTCGCCCACCAATCAGGCATCTTGGCGAGACTGGCTCTTTCTTCTTCGGTGCCGGTTGCCAGGTGCAGATTGCCGCGTTCGCACGCCTCGTATACGCGGTATCCGGAAACGGTGCGCGGTCCACCTAGGCCCGTTACGAAACTTGGCAGGTCCGCGTGTGGAGCGGTTTCGTTGATCCATTCGACAATCTGCGCCATCGTGGCGCTGGGCTCGATGTCGAGCGATACCGCTGCGGGCGAATTGTCCGGATACGCCAAGATGCCGACTATTTTGCCGGTGACAACGGCGTCGGCTATTCCAAACATGTGTCGCCAGATGAAGCGGTCGCCGACCGACATCTTGCTACCGTCTGCAAGGGTCATTGTACCCGAGCGTCGATAGTTGCCAGCATATGTGCCAGTCGTCATCATACGATCGTGCCCAATCTCCGATAGTCGGTCATGACCTTGGCTTTCGTCCGCGCCTCTTCGGTTCCTGAATAGTCAGTACGGTTTCCTCTGTACCCATTGTGAACAAGTCCAGTTGTTTTTTCCCGGCCCACGCCGTCGCCTTCGGCATCCGATTGTACTTTTTCACAATGATAGCGATTAGTTCGCTCTGGGTAAGGTATTGCAGAACGTCGCTGCCCTGCCCCTTCAGGGCAAGAAGAGCCTTTAGTTCGTACCACCAAGTGGCGGCATCGACTGCGCCGAACGGGTAAGTGCCAACGTATCGCTCGTTGCCCATGGCGAAACCGTGGACATACGTGCCGTGCGGTATCCTCGAAAAGCAACCGTCAAGAAACTCTTCTGCGCATTTGATGGGCCGCTGAAACCCAAGCCCCACCATGCCACATGTCGCCAATTCTTCGAGAACCGACCAAGGTTCGCCTTGGTGAAACACGGGCATCGGATTGAGTCCCGCGTCGCGCATTCGTTGTAGGTTTCCGGGATTGTTTACAATGCTCATAGGCGCCCTCCGACCCCCGGGCGTCCTCTGCCCGGTAACCCACTCGGTTGCCGAAAAGTTGACCATTGCCTGCGTGCGATGTAGGCGAGCCAACTTCATGAAGCCGAAGAAAATCACCTTTCGAGACGCCGCCATCGAACGAGCCGGGCAATTGGCGCGTACGCGAGCGGAAGACGGCGACGACTTGCAAGGCGGCGCCATCCTCGCCATTGACCCCCGCGACGACTTTGGACTTGACCTGTCCTCTGCGGCCATGTCCGTCGAACAGGATATCTCGATATCTGAGGCGAAGCGGTACCTCTCGGATATCGTGGCAAAGGCCAAACGAGCCGGCGGTTGCGCGGCGGTGTGTCAGTGGTCCGATTCCGCGCGTCTGCACGGCTTTTTGACCGAAATCAAGGCAGCCAGCGACGCCGACAAATTGAAACAGTGGCTCACTGTTCCCATTGAAAGCGGGTTTTACAGACTGGCAATGCTCACGCATCGTCGGTTTTCCTACGAGATTGTCCCGTATCTTCCGATGGCGGAAGCGTAACCCCAATCGCGATCGAATTACCGAGAGGAAACCACCGAGTCGTCGCTTTCAAGAGAGTGCAAGAGTCTACCTCTGGGGGTATCAGGCAATCTGGCATGAGGGGCAACGGCGGCGAATGTGTCTTATCCACGGGTCGCCCCCTTTCCGGAGATGGGTGCCTTTGGTGGCACCCGTGGCAATTCGCGGCCCCACATAATCGACGTCGGCGGGGCAGGAGCACGGGGCACGACAGGAGCCGTTGACGCCTGCGGTCGGACGCTCGGCGCAGGCGTCGCCGGCATGGTCGCAAACAGCGGCGCGCCGACGCCTTTGGTACTCCGCCGCTTCTTGACTGGCCGCTTCGGTCTGCGCCGGGACTCGCCCGCCTTGCCGTCAAAGAGCGATGTCCCCCCGCCGGCTGGCTTGTAGAGATTGAGCCGCTTCCCCTCAATGCCGCGCACGGCTTCCGCGGTGCGCTCGCCGTCCGTCTTTTGCCGGCTGTTGTACTTGTAATCGAATTCCTCCAAGTACTTCGGAAGATGCTTCTTCGACGTGTGATGATGCGTGCCAGTAATCTGGCGCTTCAGATTGGCAAAAAGACCCTCGGCCGTATTGGTGGTCGCGAGGTGACCATCCCAGTCTTCGCGCACGTATTCCTTCGCCTTGTGATTGACGGTGTGATGGTCTGAGAATCCCTCACCAACGCGTGTGTAGATAGGAGACTCGTCCGTCATCAGGACCGTTTCGCTCGGAATCGTGTGCTTGCGCAACTTGGCTCCGACGGTGCGACCGTCCACCTTTTCGTGACTGAGCGCGATTGTCTGCGCTTGACCGTCCTTGCCATTCTCATTGCGCCGAACGATGGTCTGCACCGCGGCCTTGTTGCCAATGTAGCCCCGACCTCGCCCCGTGCGCCGTCCACCAATGTACGTCTCGTCCGTCTCGACAACGCCCGTGAAAACCTGCGCGTCGTTCGTCATCGTGGCGCGGATACGATGGCAGAGGTGCCAAGCAGACTTGTAAGTCATCTTGAGCATGCGCGACAGTTGCAAGGCGCTCATTCCCTTCTTGCTCGCGCCCATGAAGTGAAACGCAAGGAGCCACTTCCTGAGAGGGAGTTTCGTGTCTGACATGATGGTGCCGCTCGTCACGGAGAATTGCTTTCCGCAGCCGTGGCAATTCCACAGTTGCCGGCGTCGTCCTGGCTGCGTTCCCCGCAGAACGTCCACGGAGCCACACGAAGGGCAGTTGACCCCATGCGGCCAACGATGCTGGATGAAGTAGCGCTCCGCACTGGCCTCGTCGGGGTACTGTTCGAGTATGGCGTCGAACGACAAGTCATCGGCCGGCATCCTGTTTAGTCAAGCATTGGCGGGTGCGTGCTGCAATAAGAAGCGGTACGAAAGTGCCAGTCGTGTAAGGTCTGCTGAGGGTGTGAAAGTGAGATGTTGTGTCACTTCGCCAACAAGGAACTGATGAGAGTCAGGATCGCTATAATCACCGCAGTTGCCGCCACCCAATTTGCGCGTTGGGCATTGCGGTCACTTTTTGCAATGGCAGTCTCGTTCGCTTCCACATTGCGAACAGCGAGCGCTGTATCCGTGGAACGCTGCTTATCGACCCGTGCCCTGTCCACCCTTCGAAGCCGCGCAGTCTCGCGGCGGTCCTTCTCGCGTTCTTCTTCCGCTGCCCGTTGTTCCGCCTCGCGTTCCCTCCGCTCGGCTTCCAGTTGCCTATCATTCCTTTCGCGTTCGTCAGCGAGTCTTCGCTGATTGAATTCATGTGTGACGCGCCACATAATCTCATTCAGCTCCGAATCGTAGAGCCGAATCTCTAACTCCGCATCTTCGGCCTGTACCAGATCCGTTTTTTTCCCACCCGTGACCGGCGCAAAAATGGCGTCGAGCGTCTCTGTTGTTGGGCCAACAATGCGCTTGACCGTCAATCGGACTCGGACCGCATCCCTGGTTTTGGTTATCTCTTCTGACAGGAACGCTACGCGTGACTTGTCTTCGGCAGACATAAAGTCCCAAACGTCCACTGGGATGCGTTGTGGTTTTGCCGGTACGGGGGACACGGGTGTATCGGACGGCGATGATGTCGGAGTGTCGGCCATGCCGGCGAGGATACGCCCCGGCGCCATGGGTGGGCCAAGCTCGGGCCGACTGTTCATCTGTCCACGGGACGGACGTGCAAGATTGACACTCGCGGCGTTCTGAGCGTTGCCGGTTTGGCTGCGAATGACGGGGCCCACCCCGCGCGCTGAGACGCGGAGAATCGTCGGAATCGCTCGCGCCGCGGGGTGGATTTGCGGCGCACCATTCCCCGGTGCCGCGCGCTGTGTTCCATTTGGCCGGCAGTACGAAAGCGGGCCGCGCGTCCGGTGAGACGAACGCGCGACCCTGAGCCGCAACCCCATGTCCGGAGTTACGACCTATGCCGTTGTTTACCCTTCTCGCCCTGATTGTCCATCCTGAACCCGCGGGAGGCGACCATGCGTAAGGTTCCCCCTGTCGACCCGAGCAACCCCGCGGCGCTCGCAACGTGGCTGTCCTCCGTGCGAGGGACAGTCGAGGTTGTGAAAGCCTTCCTGCTGGACGCGACCTTGCCGCACAAGGAGCGCGTTCACGCCCGCAAGTACCTGCGTCGCTTTGGCTTGCGCCGGCTTCACGACTTGGAGTCTCAACTGGCCGCAATCGACCCAACGACGCCACAGGGCGACACGCCGGCTCCGTCCGAGCCTGCCCCGTCTGAAGCGTAGACTCCCGCCAATCCGCCGGGAATAGCCCACCATCCGGCACACCACGCACTAGCATCCTGAAACCATCCCGTCTACGCCCGGAATCCGGGGTGGATGAGCATTGTAAATAATCCCGTAGGTTTCGCTTTCCTTCGTCCACCCTCTCCGTCACGTCCCCGGATATGACGTCAAGGTTAACTATCACCGAATAGCCCTTCTCGTGCTCTTGCGCGAATTCGATGTATTTGTCGAGGTCCACGACGGCGCCGCTCCCCATTACCGAGTACGCCCCAGAGTCGAGCATCATCTTCTTGAACGTCGGTCGATACCGCACCATCCACGGGTCTCCCGCGTGCAGCGCATACGACTCCAATACGCATTGTCCAGAAAGGCATTCCGCCTGCAACTGATTCGAAGGGGTAGCCAGGTAGACGTCTGCTACGTCCGGAATAATCATGTCCTGAACGCAGCCTCCCTTTGAGGATCGCCGCCAATCGACCCGAATACCGAGTGTCCATCTTCGATGCCCGCGTCAGCAAACGCCCTTGCTCGCAAGCTGCACGCATCGCAAACTCCGCAACGTGAACCATTGTAGCAAGACACCGAGTCCCGAATGTCTCGGATGATGTCGCGTCGACCGGTGTTTGATATGGCCCATTTGACTATCGAAGCCTTCGAAAGCGAAAGCCATGGTGTCCGTATTGACACTTCGCACATTCCGGAGAGAGACTCGTTCAGGAATGACCGTGCCGCCTCAAAAAAAGAAGGTCTGCAATCTGGGAACGCAGCATAGTCGTCAAAATTGGCTCCCATGACCAATGTCAACGGTTCTCCCATCTTGGCGTATTCGCTCGCCGCGCGAGTCAAGAAAAGACCGTTGCGACCAGGCACGAACGCGTTTGATATGCCAGTTGGGCCTCTGCCGGCGCTCGGATTCATTCTCTGGATTTCTGGCAAAAGCAAGGTCCTGAATGGTACTGAATGCCGCTCAGATATCGTCTGAGCTGCGTGCAATTCGGCATCTCGGTGAGGTTGACCGTAGGAAAAACCTACCGCGAAAATCCTGCCTTTCCCGAGGTAGTAGTGGAGTGCGGCCACAGAGTCGAGCCCACCTGAAAGCAATACGACGATCATCGACTCTTCTCCGACTTGGAAGTGCGACTCGTCCTAGAATTCCGCTTCTGAATCGGACTAGACGTCGCTTTGCGCGTCTTTTTTGGAAGAACCTTCACATGCGACACGAGTACGTCCTTGTCGCTCCAATGCCACTTGTAACCGCCAGGAGCCTTGCCATCCCATTCGACCACCAAAAATGGTGCCTCGGACTTCTTGACAGTGCCGAGTGTCCCGTTCGGAACAGGGGTGCCGATCAAGTTCGTGACATACCGGACCCTATCGCCTTTCGCGATATTGGGCTGACGCTTCACGTTTGCCAACGAAACCCTCTTGTCTTCGGCTCGCCAGACCGACCCGTCCGTGGCATCCCCGTACCACTCGACTGTTAGAATTGGCCCGTCGACTTTTGCGACGGTCCCGTAGTTCCCCCTTGGAATCCTACCAATCGGACCGTCAAATCGGACCGTATCGCCCTTCGTTATCTTGCTCACCATCAGAATTCCTCCTAGTCTATTGGATCACGGCACGAAGCGCGTTCATCATTGGCACCTTGCTCGGGTCTGCGCCGACAACATGCGATGCCATGCCCAGAAGCATCCTCGGGTCGCCGCCTCGCCCCTGTCCAATCTCTCGAATCGCGGCGCGCAGTTGTCGCACCTTTTCGCGAGGCACACGCACGTCGGCCCCGTCGCACGCGTTCACCACATATCCTGTCACGAGCTGTCTGTCGGATGACCGCATTGTGCGGGGCTTGTACGTGGCGAATCCCTCGGACCGAACGATGGGCGGTACCCACCGCCTCACCGCATCGTTTGGCCCAGAGAAAAAGATGTCATCTGAATACCTCGTGTATCTTGCCCCATGCTTCGCGGCGAGGCCGGACAGTCGAGTGTCAAGGCGATAGGACAGAACGTTCGTGATGACGGGCGAAGTGGGCACGCCTTGCACAATGTGCCTGGCATCGTCCGCCCGCGGCGACGTCGCAAGAACAGCCAAGAAGTCGGATACCTCCGACACGATTCCGCGACTCGCCAGAAACGCCGCGACTCGCCCACGGGTGAACGACGGAAAGAAGTCCTGAATGTCATAGGCCAGTATCACTGGCGCGCCCGCGTGTACCTTGGCATTCGTGAGCGCCGAGCGTCCAGCGACGTAACCATGGGCCGCGTCGTGAACGGGAAACTGCTCCCACAGGGGGATGAGCGCCGACTGAACCGCCTTGAGCGCCGGATCCGGTTCTGCAATGTGCCTCGGTCGGCCGTCGCGCTTCGGCTTCACGAAGCGCCTGTAGGGGAGCGTCGAGATGGCCTGTAGCGACGCGAGCGTGAGCCCGAGTGACTCGGCAAGAACAGGCAGCGACGCGGGGAAGCTCACGGGCCCTCGCGAGGGTCACGCGCGTTTTCAAGGTCAAACCAGTTTTGGCCCTGTCGCGTTTCGAGGTAGCGGTCGAATCGCTTGTATCCACGGGTGAATCTCGCCCGTTCGCGGCGCTTTGCACGGCGCTTGCGCGCTCGCTCGCCCCACTGACCAGGTCGGCGGCCCCCGCGACGAAAGGCGCCGAGTGACACCCATTGCTTGTCATCCCACCCGAATTCGTGGCCCGTTCCGTGTTGAATTGCAACGCCGTTGCAGGTTATCGGCGCAGACCAGCGCGCAAGGTACACGCTAGCAACGTGAGTCACCTCGCCAATTATGGTGACATTGGGCGGATTGGACCATTCGGCCGGAATGGTGAAGACCGAGGAAGGCGTGGATTGACCAACGCCAATGGCGGCGGAAACATCAATGTCGATCATGACTGCTCCGCGCATGTCGTCACGCGTTTCGCGGCGTTACCGCTCCGCCACGCGCTTGGAAGGTCGCCCCCGCGTGAGAGCCATTCGGGACTATTTATGTGACTCACGGGCCCTCTTTCCGCCTCACATCTTGGGCCTTACCATGAGTGGTAGAGCAATCGTGTTATCGACAAAAAACCGCTTTGCTGTATCCCACGGACCTTTCACAATGACCTCGCAAGTGACACGCAGAGCGCCCCAATACTCATTTTGAGATTCCGGAATACGCCATGCCCGCGACGCGATGCCTTCGATTGTTACATTGGCGACGTGGCTAACCATGTCATTGTTCGGATCGCCGGTGAGTGCCAATTCAGAACGTTCACCGTGAGGGATAGTGGGGCCTCCCGGGAAAGCCGACTCGTGCTCCCAAGGAGTAATGATGTCGACGGCGATTCCGACTATCGATGACGGCTGAACGGCGTACTCAGCCCTGCTGATAAGTCTGATTCCGAAGCAAACGGAAAAGGCCGAGTCGTCGCTACTGGCCCCCCTTGCATAACCAATGAAATGTTGCCGACTCGGATCGTTGTACGCCTCGAATTGCAGCAACGTGGACGCTTCTGCACCGATGCGCCTCTCATACTCTCGCAAGAGCACAAGCCGCTCAGTTTCGGAGACTACGCGCTCGCGCTGCTCTTTGCCGACTCGTTCCATCCTTTCAATATCTTTGCCGTGGGCCTCTACAAGTTTCGCAAGCTCCGCCGCGTGCTCGACGGCAATTGCCTTATTAGACTCCTCGGTGGCCTTGTTATGATTATCGTTCCCTTGTGTGAGGAGACCAGCGTATTGAGACTCTTTCTCTTTGAGAGCCTTATCATGTTCCCCCATTAGGCGCTGTGCTTCCTTGCGCTTTCCGAGGCTGAACATCTCAATAGAGACAGTGAGGCTAACAACTGCCCAGACAGCAAAGGCGGATAGGAATCCGCCTTTCGTCAAAGGCCCAAGGAGCCACACGAAGGAACCAATAAGCCCGATGCCGGCGAGTAGCATACTTAGCTTCACCATCCACCTCGGTGCGCCGAAGTAAACGGCTCCCGGGAGCACGAGCGAGGCGACGGCGGCAACCGCGGATACGATTGCGACGAAAAACTCAGGTCGCGACATTTCGCGACGGTACCATCGCGCGGCGTGGCCGGACAACGAACGGGCGGCACTGATCGCCTGTGCCCGTGACATACGGGCCGACTTGACCGCGGCGCTCTCTTCGGCATTGCCGCTCCGCGCCCCGCCGCGGCGATGTTGCAACCCGCGCCAGCCTCTTCCGTTTCGGCCGCTTGCCGGTTTCGGCGTGGTGGATTTGCGGCGCACCATTCCCCGGTGCCGCGCGCTGTGTTCCATTTGGCCGGCAGTACGAAAGCGGGCCGCGCGTCCGGTGAGACGAACGCGCGACCCTGAGCCGCAACACCGCACCCGGAGTTACGACCTATGCCGTTGTTTACCCTTCTCGCCCTGATTGTCCATCCTGAACCCGCGGGAGGCGACCATGCGTAAGGCGCCCCCTGTCGATCCGAACAACCCCGCCGCGCTCGCAACGTGGCTGTCCTCTGTGCGAGGGCTAGTCGAGGTTGTGAAAGCCTTCCTGCTGGACGCGACCTTGCCGCAAAAGGAGCGCGTCCACGCCCGGAAGTACCTGCGTCGCTTTGGCCTGCGCCGGCTCCACGACTTGGAGTCTCAACTGGCCGCAATCGACCCAACGCCGCCACAAGGCGACACGCCGGCTCCGTCCGAGACTGCCCCGTCTGAAGCGTAGACTCCCGCCAATCCGCCGGGAATAGCCCGCCATCCGGCACGCCACGCACTAGCATCCTGAAACCATCCCGTCTACGCCCGGAATCCGGGCTGGATGAGCATTGTAAATAATCCCGGAGCCATTCGTCAATGTTGGCGAAGCATTCGGCGGCGAATGCCCGCAGCGCGTCCGGTGACCGTTCGGCGTATTCTCCTCGGTCAATCTCGTGCAAGGCGCGGCGAGCGCGGCAAAGCTCCTCGTTGACGTCGAAGTTGTCAAAGTCGCGTCTTGCGTCCGCGCCCTCATCAGATCGAGTCGACTCTAGAATGAGGCCGATGGGGCACTCCACACAATGTGACGCAACCGGCGACTGTCGCCGTTTCAGCGGCGTGTTGGCGTCAGGTTCGGGTCGCATCCAGCGGCGACACGCTACGCACTTGATGCGCCCGTGATACTTTGGCTTGCGCGCCGCGACTTTTTCGGTTACTTCTCGCATTAGGTCATCCTCGAACGCCCGGCAGCCGTGGAAAGTCGCCGGGCGTTCGTCTATCTTGAGCGCCGTTCGCGGCGGCGGTCAAGCGAAAAGGTAATTCCGGTCATGGCAGCATTGTCCGCCGACATCAAAGCGTATCAGCTTGCCCAAGAAACTGCGTCCACGCTCCGAGCGCTCGCGCCAGATGCATCAAGGCGCAACCCGTTGCTGTACGAGCGGCTTTTGGAGCTTGCCGACGACATCCAAGAGGCGTATCGCGACGTCGGCTCGGACGAACAAGAGGTCATGGGTTGAAGTTGCGATACACCCATTCGATGAACTTCGAGGGGTCCACCTTGCGAATGTCAAGCTCGTAAGAGATGGTCCGGGCATCGCTGGAGACGTGCCGGCCGCCGTCCGTGTAGTAGACGGCTTGCGGCTTGAACCACAGGCGAAAGTAGCCGCTCGGCGATGTTGCATACGGCGTCTTGAGGTCCGTTTTCAGCGTCCAGCCGCGGGAGCGAAGAACGTCAAAAATGGCCTGGCGAGCTTGCTTGTACGTCATCCCGCGGATGGTACCAGATGTCGCCATATCTGTGCAACGCGCAACGCGTCGACAATGGCTCTGTACGGCGCGGCGTCGGATATCAGGTGACCGCCTCGAATGACATCGAGTTTGCAGCCCGCGGATTGGCCGTTCTTGTGGCCGCCGCCCCCGTGCGCCTTCGCAATCTCCGTCACGTTGACCCTGCCACGTGACCGGAGAGACAGTTGCAGACTGACCATGTCCCCGTCGTCCTCGTGGACGTATTCGAACCCCACCACCATGTCGACATGATCTTTCATGAGGTCGGACACGTCGGATGTCAGTCCGCAACTTGGGATAGTCGCGAATCGAATGCCGTCCAATGTATACAAGACGGCGCTCTCGGCAGCGTTGCGGACGGCGACCATCTTGGACTCAATCAGCATCGGGCCGACTTGTCCGGCAAAGTCCAAGAATTGGCCGGGCGTCATCCTGAGCAACCGTCGCATTGGCGGAAGGCACAGTGCGGCGGACACCTCACATGCCTTTCCCCAATCCGGGGAGTCAGGTTTCCACGTGTCGCGAATCGCTGCGAGTCGCGCAAGGTTGTGGGCAGGCGTGAAACTGTACATGCTGGGTATGTCGGGATTCCCATTCAGCACTTCGCGAAGCGCCAGCCATGCCCCGCTTTCGCACTCGGCGTTCTCCCCAAAGACGCCGAGTGTACCGAACGCGTCTGTGATGTCCTTCTCGTGATGGTCCAGCACGATTGTGCCGACACTGGCCCATCGCGAGAAGGCGTCTGCTCGCGCCTTCTCTTCCCGAGGTGCCCATGGGGAGAAGTCGCAGAACAGGTAACCGGGAGCCGGCTTAAGGTCCTTGTGCTCCGGCGAATTGTAAGCCATCTCGGATATCGGCACACCGTGATGCGCTTGACGGCTCGCAGCGCTTCAATGGGTATCATTGTGCACCTACATCCGCGAGTCGACATTCTGGATACACGCCCATCACGGACATTGTCTCGTGCGGCGGCTGGCATTCCCCGTGATGTCCGATGGCCTTTTGGCAGAACATCCAGACATCGCACGCGATGCCCCGGGTTGCGAGCCGTCCACGCTGATTCCCGAGCACGGGATTGCGCTTGGCAAACTTGGGGTCAACGCGCGCTTTGGTGCCGCGAGCGACGTACCTCATGGGCAACACCAAAGCGACTTGTCGGGCTCGCCGGGACAGGCGACGACGACTTTCGTCGGCATGCATTCGTCCAGGGTCGCGCCGTCATCGCAGACCCACGGCCTCGTGCTCAGGTCGGGGTAAGCCATCGCGCACGGCGGCGCGGGCGTGGGAGGATTGGCGACGCAACCCCCCGGCATCGGCTCACAGCCGCCCGACTGAGACGCGCCCCCGGAGCCCCCGGCGGATGATTCGGACTGAGCGGACTCGGGCAGACAGCCTGCCGAGATGGTGACAAAAAGAAGGAAACCCCATCGCATGATTCATCTCTCCCTTGGGAATGTGTCAAAAATTAGGCGCTTGCTTCGCGGCCCAAACCCTCGCCTAGCGTCCGATCAACAGCAGCGGAAACCGACGGGGAAGGATGATTATTTGTGGGGCCAGGGGAAGGTTTCCCTCCCGGCCGACCGGCGGACGGCCGGGGGACGGACAGGTTACCGTCACACGCTGGCACGGAATTCGCAATGCGAATGTCTTTTCGCAGTGGCGTCACCACCGGAACGATGGTGCGCCACTTTGCGCACGGAGCGCTGTGAGACAGCGGCATCCCTCGCCAGTCCGGCATGATTCGCCAAACCACGTCACGTACGGCGTTGAAGAGCGTGGCAATCGCGGCGTAGGACGGAGCAATGCCGTCGTCGTCGGCCTCGGAAAGCATGACTCGCGCAACCCGCGTCATGCGCCACTGAATGACGCCGGTCCACGTGCGCCTGACAACGAACAGGCGATGCGTGGAGACAATCACTTTGCCGCCTTGACAACTACGTCGTTCACCGCCTTCCAGGAGCGCACATCTTCGGCAATTCGGCAAATCGCCGCTCCGTCGCTGCCTGTCTCCGTCACGATGAACAGGCCACCATCTGGGCCGCTGTCGCGGGGCCTTTGCCAAGCCCTGAAGTAGCGACCCTTCGAGGTCGTGACCCACGTGCTTTCGTTGATGGGCACCCACTGAGGCCCTGACCGCGACCGTTCTGCGACGACACCGGCCTGGAATCCCTCTTGGAATCCTTGCCCAAGGGTTTTCCGCCGACAGAACGATTCGGCCATGTCAGCCGGCGAAGGCGAAGGAACGGTATTCATGACGCCAAACCTTCCAGAAGATGCGAGATAGACAAGGACTCGGCTCGCAGTAGCGTCCAGACCTTGCTATTCGGCTTGTACGGGTAGAGCCGCGCTCGGCGCACGTCAAGCGTCGAGAATACGACGCCCGGCCACGCCGCGCAGAACGCGCTGGCGAGAACCTGATTGACGATAACGATTCGCTGCGGGTCAATCGGCTCACCGCGGAAGTAGAGCTTGATGACGTGAGGTCGACCGGCAATCGTCAGCCCTAGTTCGGGGGCCGCTCGGAGAGTAAGGGACCCGAGCGGGTAGTCTCGCATCGGCGGTTCGAACCAGGTCATCTCGCCCTGTCGCAGGAACTTCTTGTATCCGTTGACCACCTTCGGAAAGATGATTCGCTCTCGCGAGTCCACGAGAGAAGCGAGGAGACTGTCAAGGACGGCATCGTCGTCCCCCTTCGTGTGCATGTCCACGATGGTCTTGCGGACGGGCGCGTAGAAGTCTGGGCTCTTGTCGTCGACACCTTGCAGGATTCGCTCAACCGCCGTCAGTCGAGACGTTCCCGAGGTGAGCACGTAGTCGACGAATTGGCTCATGGTAATCAGTCGCATGATTCACGTCCTTCAGAACATCCCAACCTTGTCGTCACGGAC
>JACCEC011638386.1_pt1 | contig 17983 bp, 8 predicted proteins | sample 7450121 | NCBI WGS metagenome assembly JACCEC01 (sample SAMN15323455, study PRJNA562643) | freshwater metagenome | isolation source: river surface water | place: USA:Blue River Watershed | collected 2017-08-18 | reverse complement strand
TGTGTCAATTTTCTGCATCATTTCTGATACAGACGATTCTACAAAAGTTTTTGGAGAAATGGCGGCTAATTCTTTGAGAATTTCATCTTTTCGAGCCGATGCGTCCGACTGCATCGCCACTAATTCTTGGAAAATGGCGGCTTTTTGGGTGTTTGCATCCGCTTGTACTTCAGTTAACTGATCCGTTAACATCGAGTCAAATTTATCCAATTTCTTAAAGGTAGATTCCTTACGAGTTTGCAGATCTCCCCTTAACTGTTCAATCACGCCATTAACATCTTGATCAAACTTCTCTAACCGTTGGACAATTCGTTCTTTTTGGTTTTTCCATCCCGCTTGACTATCGGCAATAATCGCTCCATAATCTGCTTCTAATTGCTGTAACCGTTGTAACTTTTCATCGACTTGACTTTGCAGTTGTTGTTGATAGGTTGCTAATTGAGATTCCGCTTGCTGTTCTAACTGTTGAATTTGTTTTAATTTCTGCTCCATTTGTCCCTGGATTCTGCCTTGAGAATCCGAGAGTTTTGTCACCGCATCATTACCAAATTTTTCTAAATTTTTCAGAGCTAAATCAATTTGTTCTTGAGCTTTTTGTTCAGATTTAATCCGAATTTCTTCTAACTGCGGCGCAAAATCCGTTTCATATCGTTCTAAACGAGCAAACACCCGATATTTTTGGGTTTCAGCTTGTTTTTGCAGTTGGGATAACTCTTGAACTAATTCCGCTTCAATTTGTTGTAAATTCTTACCGACACTATTTTTCTGTCCTTCCACATCGGTTTGCCAACTGGATACGGTTGTTTTAAAGTCTACACTAACTTGTTCTAAGGTTTGGAATAAGCGATCGCGTTGATTTTGAACTTGACGTTGTAAATCTGATAATTGAGTCGTTAAAGCCGCTTCCGATTGTTTGAAAGCATCTAAAACCGTATTCTGTTGATCTTCAACTCCTTGTTTTAATCCGACTAGATGATTTGCGTAATCTGTTCCTAATTTATCTAAATTTTGTAAAATTAAATCCTGTTGATTGCTGGCTTTATTTTGTAACTCTGATAATTGTTTAGAAAACTCAATTTCTAAGCGATGAATTTCCTGTTCGGCTGTTTGTGATTCCTGTTGAAACTCTTGAACTGCTTGTTGACGAACTTGGGATAATTCTGTTAACCATTGCCCGATTTGACTGCGATGATTTCCTAATTCATCTTGAAAATCATTGGCTTCTAAATGTAACTCTCCCGCAATGCGATCAGTTTCTTGAATCACCGCTTGCATTTGTTGATTTGCTGCGGCTATTTTTCCTTCTAAATCCCCTAATTCATTGAGATGATTTTTAACAATAATCGTAACTTCTCGGACAACAGACCGCCGCAATAACCATAACCCCACCAAGGTTGCGGCTAATAAAATTCCTAATAGTCCTAATAATAAATTAAACAGCGTCATCGTCTGTTTAAAGGTTCGTTGAGCTTCCGCCTGTACCTGTTCCTGTAAACGCTGTTGTTCTCGCAGTTGTTCGAGTTCTTTACGATCCTTGGGGGACAAGGTTTCGCTAGGAGTGGTGGGTTTCGGTTGTGGAGACTTGGGGGGTTTAGACTGAGCCAGACTGACTCCCGCCGATAGCAAAACTAAAGTCAGGATGACGCTGCTGCGAGACACCCACGCTAAAAAATTAAGATTCTTCTGGGACATAGCACCAGCATCAGTCTGTTGATGATGTTGCGTCAATCGTTGTATCTGCTTAACCAAGTCCGAGTTCTCCAACCCATCCTCTATAGTTTACCCTACATCAAATCACTCTGCGAGAAACCGAGAAACCGGGTTTCTGAACCCCAGCACTTGCGAGAAACCGGGTTTCTACCATAATCTTTACTATTAACAAAAAGATGTGTTAAAAAACCCGGTTTCTGATTTAAAGATTACAATTTACAAGTCTGGATGCTAGAGCAGAAACTCCTTTCCAACCGCCGCTTCCAACACCCCATAACCATCTACCCCACCACAAAAACGGGAGGTGTCCTCTTGGGTTTCTTAGATCAAATTGAAGATCTTGATAATGTAACCAATTTCCAGAAACACGCCAACCCACTTCATCACCAAATGCTTGCCAAATTTTGCTATCATAATTCCGGGTTCCTCCTAAACTTTGATAGATCTCTTTCTGTACCGAAAAACCGAAGCGTCCATTGCTATATTTTAACCACAGTTGATCCAGGGTGCGTAAATCTTCACAGGGAAAATTATCAATATCTTCTTCATCTAACCATCCTTCGTTTGTTCTTCCGGCTAATTCTAACATTTTTTGAGCCGTTTCTTCGTCAGCTTTTTTCCACATTTGAGCTTGCAAAAATTGTTCTAGTTGATGATAATTAATGCCTTTAGATGACTGTAATACGACATTTGATTGTGATGGTTGGTGTACGATAGGTTTAGCTTTTAATTGGAGAGCATCAAAGACTTCTTGCGCCCTTTGAAAGCGCTGATTTGTATCTTGTTGTAAGAGTTGATCTAAGACCTGACCTAAAGGATCACTCACGGGAACTGTTAAATAATCTCGCCACACCCATTTCCCTTGAAAAATATCCAATAAATCCAAGGGTTCACTATTGGTTAAAAGATGAACACAAGTGACTCCTAAACTATATAAATCACTGGCAAAAGTTGGTTTTCCTAACGCTTGTTCTGGTGCAATATATCCCGAATAATCCATAGGTGTTACGGGTAGAGATAACCCCGTATGGCTGCTTACTTTAGCCAGTCTAAAATCGACTAAAACTAATTTATGATCATGAGGTCTTATAATAATATTTTCCGGTTTAATATCTTGATGAATAACACGATATCGATGGCTTAATGCTAAAACAGGTAATATCCGCCCCAACAGATTCATAATCTTAGTTTCTGAAAATGCTCCATTTTGAGCTAAATTTTGAGCTAAATTTTGTCCTGCAATATATTCAAAAACTAAATAGTGCTGATTATTTTCAATAAAATAAGTGAATAATTCAGGAATTTGCTGATGTTTTCCTAACTTCTCTAATCGAATTGCTTTGCGTTTAAAAAGTTCATCGACTTTTTGTAGATTATAGGAGTCGGGAACTTGCAGAAAAGAATGTTTGATCACACAATAGGGTTGAGATAGTTGCGCTTGATCAACAGCTTGAAACGTTAGACCTGAACTCCCTTCTCCTAATAGTTTTAATGCCCGATATCGTTCTTTTAAGAGTAAATTAGAACCACAGCTTTGGCAAAAATGGTCGGTATTAGGGTTAAGTTGCAGACAATCCGGGTTAAAACATTGACTCATTGTTAAGTCGGGGAAGAATTAAGATCCTCATTGAATTTTAACACACCCTCAAGAAACGGATTTTATTCTCTAACTTTTGTAACGACCCTAAACAGGAGATCTGCATTGAATTATGATCAATTATTCTCCTAGACATCGGATTTCTACCTTCACTTCTTCTGATTCAAAGAAAGATTAATCCAAAAACCCGGTTTCTCACCCACAAGATCAGGGCAATTTCATTTTAAAAAAATATAGCACTACTCATTAGAGTTAGGACAGTTTTGAATCCTGAAACCGGTTCTCGTTCTCAACTCAGTAATTTATTTTGCACCAACACTTAAACACTTTTCTAACGTCGCTACCACCGATTGAGATAAACTGGGTAAATCATAACCCCCCTCTAGTCCAAAAACAATTTTAGAGGTGAGTTGTAGACAATATTCGGTTAAGAGTCCGTAGTCTTGGGGTTGCAGAGAAATACTGGCTAACGGATCATCGGCGTTGGCATCATATCCAGCACTAATAATTAATAAATCCGGCTGAAACTTCTGTAAAAACGGCAAGATATAATGTTGAAATGCAGGTTTGTAAAGTTCAATTGTGCTACCCGGAGACATGGGAATATTTAAAACATTGTTATAAGCGCCGTGTTCGTCCCTATATCCTGTCCCTGGATAACACGGAGATTGATGCACCGAACAATAAGCGATCCGAGCATCTGCTTCCACTATCCCTTGGGTTCCATTTCCATGATGCACATCCCAATCTAAAATCGCCACTTTCTGAATATCGGGTCGTTGCAGAGCATAATAAGCGGCGATCGCAGCATTAGAAAATAAACAAAAGCCCATTCCCCGATCGGCTTCCGCATGATGTCCGGGGGGACGAGCTAACACAAACGCTGGACGTCCGGTTGTTAACACTTGATCCACCCCATCTAACCACCCACTGACGGCCAGCAAAGCCACTTCATAACTTTCAGCCGACATCGGCGTATCCCCATCGACATAACCGCCCCCTTGATCGGCAATGGTTTTAATCTGTTGAATGTGGGACGGTGTATGCACCGTTTTTAACAAGGTCATTAAGGGTTCGAGGCGATCAACGACCGGAGTGGGTTGTTGCCAGTTTAACTGTTGGGCCCAAGATACAGATTTGAGGGCATTTACAATCGCTGTTAACCGTTCGGGTCGTTCTGGATGGAATAATCCGGTTTTGTGGTTAAGGAATTCGTCAGAATAAATAACTGTTAGCATTGTCAAGGGTTTTTTGTCAATTTTAAATCTAAGATTTCACCTGCGATAATAAGGCAAATTATGGTACAATTTTAAGCATTAGTCGCTAATTTTAGAGCCAATACCGAAGATGATTTTCTTTCTACTAATATTTTCGGTTAAATGTGACTAATTTTAAATTGTAATGGAGTTTTTGAAGGTATGAGTACCTCTGAGTCGAGAATTATCCCGACGGATCTGAGAAACGAAATGCAGCAATCGTACCTTGAATACGCCATGAGCGTGATTGTAGGGCGAGCGCTGCCAGATGCGCGGGATGGTTTGAAACCCGTTCATCGTCGGATTTTATACGCGATGCACGAACTGGGGTTAACACCCGATCGACCCTTCCGTAAATGTGCCCGTGTGGTGGGGGAGGTACTCGGTAAATATCATCCTCATGGGGATGTCGCCGTTTATGATGCTTTAGTGCGGATGGCGCAGGATTTTTCCATGCGATCGCCGTTAATTAACGGTCACGGTAACTTTGGTTCCGTTGATAACGATCCCCCTGCGGCGATGCGGTACACCGAATGTCGTTTGCAAGCTTTGACTTGTGATGCTCTCCTCCGAGATATTGACGCAGAAACCGTTGAATTTGGCGATAACTTCGATGGATCTCAACAAGAACCCTTAGTTTTACCTGCACGAATTCCCCAATTATTATTAAATGGATCGTCAGGAATTGCAGTGGGGATGGCGACCAATATTCCCCCCCACAATTTAGGGGAATTAGTCGATGGTTTAGTGGCATTAATTCATAATCCTGATATTACGATTGCTGAATTAATGCGTCATATTCCGGGGCCAGATTTTCCCACCGGGGCGCAAATTTTAGGCACATCAGGAATTAAAGAAGCCTATCTGGATGGTCGGGGTTCTATTACCATGCGCGGAATTGCCACCATTGAAACCATCGAACATCGCGGACGACCGGATCGAGACGCAATTATTATTACTCAACTGCCTTATCAAACCAATAAAGCGGCAATGATTGAACGCATTGCCGAAATGGTTAATGATAAGAAATTAGAGGGAATTTCTGATATCCGCGATGAAAGCGATCGCGATGGAATGCGGATTGTCATTGAACTCAAACGCGATGCTTATGCTCGTGTAGTGCTCAATAACCTTTACAAACAAACGCCCTTACAAACCAATTTTGGGGCGAATATGTTAGCCCTGGTGAATGGTCGTCCTGAAATTCTCACCCTGAAACGCTTCTTAGAAGTTTTCCTCCAATTTCGGGAACAAACTATCCGTAGACGTACCCAATATGAACTGAAAAAAGCTCAAGAAAGGGATCATCTATTACAGGGATTATTAATTGCTTTAGATAACTTAGATGCCATTATTGCCTTAATTCGTCACGCCGCCGATATCCCTATTGCCAAACAAGAATTAATCACCACCTATGGGTTATCGGAACAACAAGCAGATGCGATTTTACAAATGCAACTGCGACGATTAACGGCTTTAGAAGCTCAAAAAATTGAGCAGGAACACCAAGAACTGCAAATTAAAATAGCAGATTTGGAAGATATTTTAGCACGCAGAGAACGAATTTTAGAGATTGTTGAACAGGAAGCCTTAGAACTGAAACAAAAGTTTAGTACCCCTCGGCGAACTGCAATTGAACATACCGAAGGAGAGCTAGACGAAACGGATTTAATAGCTAATGAAAAAGCGTTAATTCTGTTAACGGAACAAGGCTATATGAAACGAATGCCTGTTAATACTTTTACGGCCCAAAGTCGAGCCACAAAAGGGAAACAAGGCACGAAAATGAAAGAGGATGATGGAGTTGAACACTTTATCACCTGTTGTGATCATGATAGTGTTTTATTCTTTAGCGATCGCGGGGTTGTTTATAGTATCAAAGCTTATCAAATCCCGGTTGCATCCCGTACAGCGCGGGGAGTTCCCATCGTCCAAATGTTACCCATTCCCAAGGAAGAACGAATTACATCTATTGTTCACGTCAGCGAATTTAGCGATGATGAATACTTGGTGATGTTAACCAAGGGAGGATATATTAAGAAAACCCAATTATCCGCCTTTAGTAATATTCGGACTAATGGTTTAATTGCAATTTCCTTAGAAGAAGGGGATGAATTACGCTGGGTGAGACGGGCAAAAGTTGGGGATGGAATTATTATTGGTTCCCGTCATGGCATGGCAATTCATTTTAAAGCCAATGATAAACAATTGCGACCATTAGGACGGGCAACACGCGGCGTTAAAGCCATGAAATTAAAAGGAGATGATACCTTAATTAGCATGGATATTCTGCCAAGTGCAATTATTTCTAATCTCACTGAAGGCGAGGGTGAAGAAACTGAAACCGATGAAGAATTAACGGTAATAGCAACAGAAACTACCGAAGAAAATGAAACCGAAGTTGTAACAGAGGGAACCACTCAAGGATTATCTGTTTTAGTGATTACCGCCAGTGGTTATGGAAAACGAGTTCCAGTCTCTCAATTCCGCTTACAAAATCGGGCCGGAAAAGGGATTATTGCCACCAAGTTTAAATCCCATCTTGGTAAAGATGAAGTGGTAGCATTAAAAGTGGTGGATGAAACCGAGGAGTTAATGTTAATTAGTAGCCGGGGGATTATTATTCGTCAAGTGGTGAATGCCATTCCTCTGCAATCTCGCAGTGCGACGGGGGTTCGGGTTCAGCGCTTATATGAAGAAGATTCAATTGCGGCGGTGGCGATTGTTCCCGCTTCTGGAGAAGAGAGCGACAGTTCATCTAATTCTGAAGAGTCGGGAGAAGAAGAATAAATCGGGTTAGTTTGAACCCATTATTTCCCCCTAATAAAGTCTAATTTAGGCAATTTTAGGGGGATTATCTTGATGATTTAATAACAGAATTTAAGATGAAAAAACATGAAATGATTCTACGTTTATTATTAACCGCAATGGGTGGGGTTTTAATGGGGTTAGCCACAGAACCTTGGGGGTTTTGGGGGTTCGCTTGGGTGGGGTTAGTTCCCCTTTGGGTTAATCTTTTTACCCTTCCTAACTGTTCCTTAAAAACCTTGAAGGGAAAAATTTTAGCCCCGTTTAAATTATTAAAATTTCCATTATTATTAGCCTTAATTTGGGGAATTTGTTATTACGGAATTGCTTTATTTTGGATTACCGGAATTCATCCCATGACTTGGTTAGGAGTTCCCTGGTTAGCGAGTTTAGCCATTGCTATATTTTGTTTGGGTTTTATTACCCTTTGGGGAACCGCCTTAGTCCTATTTTGGGCTGGATTATTTTTAATTTTATCAACTCAATTGTCTCAAAAATATTCTGCCCTTTCTATCGCTTTAACACGGGTTTTAATCGCAACAACCCTATGGTGTGGGTTAGAATTCCTGTGGAGTTCAAGTGCGTTATGGTGGTCTTCGTTATCTTATACCCAAAGTTTCGGCAATTTAATCATTTTACATTTAGGTCAAATTTCCGGCCCCACTACCATTACAGCCACTCTATTAATTGTCAATGGATTAATTGCTGAAGGATTAATTTTAAATTGGCATCAATTATCCTCATTTTCTCTTAAGGATAGCCTACATTTTTCAGGGATAATTAATTTTAATAAACCCACCCTTGCATTATTTACCTTAGCCTTAATCGTTTTGAGTTTTTCTCATGGAATTGGGTGGATTTTATATCAGCAACCCTTGAATAATAACCCAGAAAAAGCCTTAAAAATCGGAATTATTCAAGGGAATATTCCCAATGAAATTAAATTAAATTACTCAGGATTTTTAAAAGCTTTAAATGGATATACAACAGGATATATCACGTTAGCCGATCAAGGAGTAGACTTAATCGTCACTCCAGAAACCGCCCTACCGTTTTTTTGGACTGACCCAAACCAACGATACAATAGCACCTTTTATCAAGCAATTTTAGATAAAAAAGTTCCTGCTATAGTCGGAAGTTTTGCCTCAAAAGAAACAGGATATACGAATAGTTTATTTGCCGTAGATGCAGCCGGAAAAATTATCAGTGAATATGATAAAGTGAATTTAGTTCCTTTAGGAGAATTTATTCCCTTTAGCGAAGTTTTGGGGAGATTTATTCAACGCTTATCTCCGTTAGACACCACGTTAATTCATGGTCAACCCGGTCAAAAATTTCAAACTCCCTTCGCTCAAGCAACGGTTGGAATTTGTTATGATTCAGCATTTGCTCGTCATTTCCGTCAGCAAACGGCTCAAGGGGGAGAATTTCTAATTACGGCTTCTAATGATGCTCACTATTCTTTAACGATGTTAGCTCAACATCATGCCCTTGATGTGATGCGAGCCATTGAAAATCATCGCTGGACAATTCGAGCCACTAATACAGGATATTCAGCCATTGTTGATCCTCATGGTAGAACTCACTGGCTGTCAAATCACAATACTTATGAACTGTATTCTGATACAATTTATCGTGATCAGATTCAAACCCTCTATGTTCGTTGGGGAGATTGGCTCATGGCTGTATTATTAATAGTGGGAGTCACTATATTTCTCCTGAAAATTGATATTTTCTCCTAAATTTAATCCGGGTTTATTAAAAGTTTAATGTTATAGAGACATCTCTCAAAAAAAGCAAAAATTTTTTTTTTAAGCCATTTAGGGTTTGCTTTGATTATATTTTTTGATTAAAAATCTACGAATCAACATGATCAAGTCGGACTCAATTCTCATTGTGGATGATGAACCAGATGTTTTTGACGTTCTGGAAGGAATTCTCTTTAAGGAAGGGTATCAATTGAATTATGCCTCGAATGGATTTGAGGTGTTTAAATTTTTAGAATCGAGTTTACCTGATTTGATTTTATTAGATGTCATGATGCCTGATTGTGATGGGATGGATATCTGTCGCAAAATCAAACAAATCCCTGAATGGAATTCAATTCCTATTATGATGATTACCGTACTTAATTCTAAAAAAACATTAGCTCAATGTTTAGAAGCGGGAGCAGAAGATTTTATTGCAAAACCCGTTAGTGCCCTAGAAGTTAGAGCCAGAGTCCGTTCAATGCTTCGGATCAAAAAACAGCATGATGAGTTAGAGAAATCTCGTCAAAAGTTAGAAAAATTATTGCAATTACGAGAAGATATGGCCTATGCTGTAATTCACGATCTCAGAAATCCGGTTGCAGTCATTGAATTAGCCTCTGAATTATTAATCAAATCGAATTTAACAGAAAAACAATTTAAGAAAGTGGATCAGATTGTGTTTTCAGCACAACAGTTAAATCATCAGCTTAATTCTTTGCTGTTAATGGCAAAATTAGAATCGGGTAAAGAATTATTGAATCCTAAACCCGTTAATCTTTCAGTCATGCTTCAAGAGGTTGTTAATGAATTTGAAGCTCAAACCTTAAAAAAAGCAATTAACCTAACAGCTACAATTCCAGAAGCTCAACGGTTGGTGATGGCTGATCCTGATTTAATTAAGCGGGTACTCGAAAATTTACTGAATAATGCCATTAAATTTTCTTCAACAAACGGTTATGTTTCAATGGAAGTAGAATATCCTGTGGATACCAATACCGTTAAAGTTCATGTCCGAGATTCAGGAACGGGGGTGAAAGATGAACTCAAGCAAAGTATATTTCAAAAATATGAGATTGGTCAACGCTTTGAAGGAATTGCACAAACGGGATTAGGATTAGCATTTTGTAAAATGGTCATTGATGCTCATCAAGGTTCCCTGTCCATCACGGATAATCAACCCCAAGGTACAATTTTTACTTTGGAATTAAATACAGAATTGCAGTCCGTTGTTTATTCTTAATTTTATGTCACACAATTTTGATAGTCGGTCTGTTGTTCCCCTAAAAAAAGCAATTATTTCCCAGCCTGTAACCGTGAGTCCAGAAACGAGCGTACTGGATGGATTAGCCCTCTTAAACTCATCTCAACCTACCTGTTCTTTAACCTCTCATTCATTAGAGTTTAATCAAGGAAACACCTGTTTAATTGTTACGAAAAATCAGCAACCCATCGGGATTTTAACCCATCGAGATATTGTCCGTTTAATTGCTCAACAAATTCAGCTTGAAAGATTGACCATTGGCGACATCATGCGTCAACCTGTTATTACCCTTGAAGAAAGTCAGCTAAACAGTTTAGCTAATACTTTCAAGGTATTACAAAATCATAAAATTCGCCATTTACCCTTAGTCGATATCGATGGCAAATTAGTCGGTTTACTCACCCATCGAGATATCAGAAATGCGTTAGAACCGACGGATTTATTAAAACTAAGAGTGCTGGAAGAGGTTATGAATCCAACGGTTATTCAGGCATCTTCTAAAAAATCGCTGTTACAATTAGCGGAATTAATGAGTTCTGCTTCTGTTAGTTGTGTGGTTTTAGTTGAAGAAAAAATCTGTGATGGAGAAGTCTTAAAAATTCCAGTGGGTTTGTTGACAGAAGGCGATATTCTCAAATTTCAAGCTTTAGGTATGAATTTGAGTTTGGACGCTGAAACTGTAATGAGTACACCCCTATTTTGCCTTCATCCGAAAGATACCTTATTAGAAGCGAATTGGTTGATGCAGCAACACCAGATTCATCATATTCCCATTGTTGGTAATCGAGGTGAACTGAAGGGAATTATTACGCCAACGAGTATTTTACGAGCCATTAAGCCCATTGATTTATTACAATTGGTTGAGGTTTTACAGCAAAAAATTAATCAATTAGAAGCGGAGAAAGTTCAATTACTCCAAACTCAAAATATTCACCTGGAAGAGAAAGTTAAAAAACGCACGGAAGCCTTAAAAAAAGCTAATCAACAATTACAAGATGAAATTAAAAATCGGAATTTAAATGAAGCAAAAATCGCCTTTCAAGCGTCTCTGTTAGAACAAGTTCGGAATGCGATTATTGCAACCGACTTAGACGGTAAAATTATATATTGGAATCACTATGCTGAAATTTTGTATCAATGGACTGCGGCGGAAGCGTTAGGCAATAATATTATTAATTTTTTTGTTCCCCTGGATTATAAAAATTTAGCTGAAGAGATTGTTCAAGAAGTGCAAACCAGAGGATATTGGGAAGGGGAATTTACAACCACTCGCAAAGATGGGAGCACCTTACCCATTCATATTTTTGATACTTTAATTCAAGATGAATCAGGAGCACCCATCGGTTTAGTTGGGATTAGTTTTGATATTACAGAATGCAAACAAGCCGAACAACAATTACAGCAACAGGTACAACGGGAGCGATTATTTTACCAAACGGCTCTCAATATTCGTCAATCGTTAAATTTAAGTCATATCCTTAATAATGCAGTTGTTAATATTCGCAGTGTTCTTAATTGCGATCGCGTTTTGGTTTATCAATTTGATAATTTATTCAATGGCACAATTGTCGCTGAATCTATTGCTGACGGGATCATACCATGCTTAGGAATTTATTTGGAAGATACTTGTTTTAAAACCGGAGGAGCATCCCACTATTGTTTGGGAAAAAAGACAGTAGTTAACAATATTGAAACGGCTGAATTAACGGAATGTTATAAAGAACTTTTAAGCAGATTTCAGGTAAAAGCAAATCTAGTGGTTCCGATTTTAATTCCCAATCAAAATCGGGATCAAGAAAATGTAATTTGGGGTTTATTAATCGCTCATCAATGTTTAGCACCCCGAAATTGGTATCCAAGTGAATTAGAATTATTAGATGAAATTGCCGTACAACTGTCTCTAGGAATTCAACAATCTCAACTCTATCAAACCGTACAAAAAGAACTGGATGAACGGCAAAAAATTGAACAAGAATTAAGAATTTTAAATCAAGAGTTAGAAACTAGAATTTTGGATCGAACGGCTAAATTAGAACGTCAAGAACGAAAATCGCGCTTATTTGCAGAAATCGCCTTAAAAATTCGTCAATCTTTAGATATCGATCAAATTTTACAAACTACTGTCACTGAAGTTCAAAAAATTTTAGCTTGCGATCGCTTATTAATTTATCGAGTCTTTTCTAATGGGACAGGACGAGCGATCGCTGAAAGTGTATTACCCGGATGGCGTTCGGTTTTGAGTATTGACTTTCCTGAAGAAGTTTTCCCCCCAGAATATCAACAACTTTATCGTCATGGAACGGTAAAAGCCATTGCCAATATTCATGAAAATTATCAAGAAGTCACCCCGTGTTTAGTTGAATTTTTACAGGAATGGAACATTAAAGCCAAATTGATTGTTCCTATTTTACAACAAGATCAAGTTTGGGGATTTATGATTGCCCATCACGGTAGTACGCCTCGACAATGGACAGAATTTGAAATAGAATTGATGCGAGAAATTGCGGATCAAGTGGGAGTGGCATTAGAACAAGCTCAATTAGTAGAAAGAATTCGAGAACGAGAACAATTTATTGAAAGTATTGCCGATAGTAGTCCGAATATTTTATATATTTATGATCTGGAAGAAAATCGCATTATTTATAATAGTCGATCTTTAACTTCAATTCTAGGATATACACCCCTAGAGGTCTCAGAGATGGATGATCATTTCTTTAGTATTTTTCATCCCGATGATCACGAAACTCTGTATCAACACCTTCAAGAAACGGCTGAGATGCAAGATCGAGAGGTGAGTTATATAGAATATCGAATTCAGCATAAAAATGGGGAATGGTTGTGGTTTTCCAGCCATGCAACGGTATTTAAACGAAATCAACAACGAAAAGCTCAACAAATTTTAGGAGTCGCTCAAAATATTAGCGATCGCAAACAAACAGAACTTCAACTGCGTCAAACCAATGAAAAATTAGCCATTGCCAATGGGGAACTTGCTCGTGCGTCTCGCCTTAAAGATGAATTTCTAGCGAATATGAGCCATGAACTGCGTACCCCCCTGAACTCTATTTTAGGAATGTCTGAAGTCTTACAAGAAGAAACCTTTGGCAAATTAAATGAGCAACAAAATCAAGCCTTAGAAATGATTCACCGCAACGGAAAACACTTATTAGAATTAATTAATGATATTCTGGATTTGTCTAAAATTGAAGCTGGCAAATTTGATTTAGAATGTGATCCAGTATCCGTTAATGAACTTTGTAAACAAAGCTTGATTTTTGTAAAACAACAAGCCCACCAAAAAAATATTCGGATTAGTTATCAAATTCAAGATGTCACAGAATCTCTCAATGTTGATGAACGGCGAATGCTTCAAGTATTAATTAATTTACTCAATAATGGGGTAAAATTTACCCCAGAAGGGGGACAGGTGCGGCTGGAAGTTAAAGGAGATCGGGAGCAACAAACGGTTAATTTTTCTGTCATTGATAATGGCATTGGAATTGCTCCTGAAGATCAAAATCGATTATTTCAAGCTTTTTTTCAAGTTGATAGCCGTTTGTCTCGACCGTATCAAGGGACTGGTTTAGGATTAGTGTTAGTCAAAAAACTGGTGGAAATGCACGGGGGTACAGTGAAGGTTAACAGCCAACTGGGAAAAGGTAGTTGCTTTACCGTCACCCTTCCTTGGACTTCGGTATGTTTGCAGGAAACACCGACCACACCAACGGAAGGTTTAGAGCCGTCGTCCTTTTCTCGAATCACTGCGAGTTGGTTAAAACGCCCTTTAATTCTGTTGGCTGAAGATAATGCGGATAATATTCACACCCTGCTTAATTATTTACAAGCCAAGGGGTTTGATGTCGAAATCGCCCGCAATGGAATTGAAGTGGTTGAAAACGCTCGTAGTCTCCATCCACAGGTGATTTTAATGGATATTTCGATGCCAGAAATGGACGGTTTAGAAGCGACACGCCAAATTCGTGCTGATTCAGAATTAGCAACCCTTCCCATTATTGCATTAACGGCTTTAGCTATGCCCGGAGATCGAGAACGATGTTTAGCCGCAGGCATCAATGAATATGTTACTAAACCTGTGCAGTTAAGGCAATTAGTTCAGTTAATTCAAAGCTTGATTCAGTAATCAATCAACTGTCAACCAGAAAAGGAATTCATTGATCATGAACAGAAAGAAAATCGGGTTGGGAAACAACAAAAAACGACTTTATCTATTTTTAATCGGGATCGTAATTTTTATTAGCTTAGGAATTTTAGCCAGTTGCTTTCAAAAACCAACAAAACCCTTATTAGTGGGAACTAATGAATGGCCTGGTTTTGCACCGTTATATTTAGCCGAACAGTTAGGTTACTATCAAAATAGTGGCGTTAAAATTGTCGATTACCCCTCCAGCACAGAAATAAGTCGTGGCATTCGTAGTGGCAATTTACAAGCTGGGGGACTTAGTATGGATGAAACCTTACTGTTAGCTGAAACATTCCCTGAGATTCGGGTGATTCTTCTGATGGATTTATCCAATGGTGCAGATGTGATCCTGGGAAAACCAGAGTTAGAAACGTTATCCGATATTAAAGGAAAAAAAGTCGGGGTTGAAAATACAGCATTAGGGGGTTATATCCTCAGTCGAGCTCTTGATCAAGTGGGGCTTTTAGTGGAAGATATTACGGTTGTTTCGTTAGGATATTCGGAACATGAAGCTGCTTTTAAACAAGGTGAAATTGATGCCGTTGTTACCTTTGAACCAGTTCGTTCTAAGTTAATGGCAACAGGAGCTAACGTTTTATTTGATAGTCGTCAGATTCCGGGTGAAGTGGTCGATGTGTTGGTGGTGCAGCAAGAAATTATCGAAACTCAACCTAAAGATTTAGAACAGTTAATCCGAGGTTGGTTTATGGCGTTAGATTATCTTAAAAAACAACCGGAAAGTGCGGCTCAAATTATGGCAGAACGCGGGGAAATTACCCCCAAGGAATTGTTAGCTTCTCTGAAGCTTATGAAATTTTTTACGCCGGATGAAAATCAACAACTTCTTTCCCAAAGTGATCGAAATTTGGTAGAAGCTTCGGAAAAATTGTCTCAAGTTATGCGAGAAAAGAAACTCCTGAACTCAGATGTTCAATTTTCGTCTTTTTTGGATGCACGTTTTGTGACTCAAATTTCTAAATCCCATCTATGAAACGTTTAGCTTTTACGATTCCGCTACGAGTTGCGATTCCTAGTTTATTACTCTTGTTGGGGAGTGGACTGGGTTTATATGGATTTATAACAGAGGTGAAGAGAAACTATCAATATCAAGAAAAACAAATAGAGCAACAGGCTGAATTTTATAGTGAAAAAACAGTTAAATTATTAGAATTTATTTTACGAAGATTTCCTAATTCTAATAGCACTTTAGATGGAGCCAAGTTAGTCATTGGAGAAACAGGAGAACAGCCTAATTTAGAATTATCAGCTTTTATGGATGAAAATTCTATAATTATATTTTCTAATCACTATGATTTACGAAAACGTTCAATAATTGATACAAATTTTGCTTATCTTTATCCTCAAATTATCCAGGTTCAACAAACTTTAATTGCCGAAAAAATCTGGTCTGATGATCGGCAAACGTTAAAAGTGATTACTCCCGTTACCCTACCGCCCAAACCTAATGAATTGAGGTCTCCTGTAGGAATTATTTTATCAATTTATGATCTAACTCAAATCAAAAAGCAATCTTATCAAGATGCTTTAAATCGCTCAATAAAAATGAATGGAATGGTATTAGGAATTTGTTTGTTAGTTTGGTTATTTTTTGAAGTAACGTTAACAAAACGAGTTTCACGTTTGGTTTTAGTGAGTCAGAATTTGGCTCAGGGAAATTTAAGCGATCGCAGTCAGTTACAAGGCTCAGATGAGTTAGCCAAAATCTCGATCGCCTTTGACCAAATGGCAGATAAAATTGAACAAGATACTCATATTTTACAACAATCTCAACTGAAATTACAAGAAAAAGCGACGGAACTAGAAACAGCATTGACCCGATTAAAGCAAACTCAAACTCAATTATTACAAAGTGAAAAAATGTCCAGTTTGGGTCAGTTAGTTGCTGGAATTGCCCATGAAATTAATAACCCTGTCAGCTTTATTTTTGGAAATATTACTTATGCCCAAGAATATACCGATAATTTACTCAATTTAATTGCTCTGTATCAACAATATTATCCCCAACCCTACCCAGAAATTCAAGCGGAACTAAAGGATTTAGATCTAGACTTTCTGCAAACTGACCTTGAAAAAATCTTTCAGTCAATGCGAGTCGGAAGTCAACGAATTGCTGATATTGTAAAATCCTTACGTTCATTTTCCCGCTTAGATGAAGCGGATATTAAAACCGTTGATTTACATGAAAATATTGATAATACCCTAATGCTTTTAAAGCATCGTCTTCAAGCTCAATCCTCTCGACCGGATATTGAAATTGTGAAACAGTATGGCAATATTCCTTTAATTCAATGTTATGCAGGTCAACTCAATCAAGTGTTTATGAATATTATCATGAATGCGATGGATGCCTTAGATTCAGTTGAATATAAAACCCAACAATTAACCTTTCCCCAAATTATCATTCATACTGAAACGATCACCGATTCTGAACATAAAACCTGGGTACAAATTCAGATTTCCGATAACGGTTTAGGAATACCTGAGACGGTGAAAAACCGAATTTTTGAACCCTTTTTTACGACAAAACCCGTCGGTCAAGGAACCGGAATGGGGTTAGCTATTAGTTATCAAATTGTTGTGGAAAAACATCAAGGTCAACTGTTGTGTAGGTCTCAACTTGGTCAAGGAAGTACCTTTGTGATCACCTTACCGTTATCTATTTTGAGCGATCGCTGTTTAACTATTAATAGCATAAATTCCTAAAAATGTGAATAGAATTAAGGAAATTTTAGATAAAAAATGATCTAGGGGGGGTATTCATGTTTCATCCCTCTGAGTAAACTTTTATTTCTAGTTCAGAGTTTCTCGATGTCCTGCCATAGTAGGTTGAGTTGGCATTTCCTGAGTAATGGGAATTTCAATAATAAATTCTGTTCCTACTCCTGGGGTGGACATACAGCGCAAATTTCCCTGATGTTTTTCAACAACAATATGTTGACTAATAGATAATCCAATTCCTGTCCCTTTTCCCACGGGTTTTGTTGTAAAGAAAGGTTCAAATAAATGACTAACAATCTCTTCTGTCATGCCTCCCGCATTATCGCTAATGGTAATAGAAACATGATGATTAACAATATCGGTTTTAATCCTTATTTGATGGGGATTCATCTGAATTTCTTCCAAGCTTTTAGTTTGATAATTGTCTTCAATGGCATCAATCGCATTGGCTAAAATATTCATAAAAACTTGATTCATTTCGCCTCCGTAACACTCCACTAAGGGTAAAGAGGGACTATATTCTTTAATCACGCGAATGGCGGGATGATCCGGTTTAGATTTTAAGCGATTTTGCAAAATCATTAATGTGCTATCAATACCTTCATGAATATTAACCGCTTTCATTTTTGAGCTATCCTGACGGGCAAAACTGCGTAAACT
>JACCEC011060017.1_pt1 | contig 17983 bp, 15 predicted proteins | sample 7450121 | NCBI WGS metagenome assembly JACCEC01 (sample SAMN15323455, study PRJNA562643) | freshwater metagenome | isolation source: river surface water | place: USA:Blue River Watershed | collected 2017-08-18 | reverse complement strand
ATTGTAAACAATTCCAAGGTAACTGTAATCGTTGTTCAGGGTGGGGTAAAAGGATTAATTTCATGAGTTATAGCTCGTTATCAAACCTCAAATTAACATTAAGTATAAGCCCAATCTGAACGAGTTAAACGAATTTGTGCTAGAGTAAAGATAGTGGGAATAATTCGGGCGTAATTGGTAGAAATTGCCCGCCATCCTAAATCCGCAATTAACCACGTCCATAATAAGGGCCCTAACAAGGAAAAAATGCTACGAGTTAACCCATATTTTGCCGCCGTAACCGCCATTCCTCGGTTTGCCGTTTGAATGGCAACATAATTTTGGAATTGTGCTGCTGCGGTGGTGCTTCCAACAATTAATGCTTCCTTTGCAACTTGATATTTAGCAAAATGTAAGGCAAATTGTCGAGCAATTTCTCCTAAAATTATGGGTTTAATCACAGAATTTACGGCTACTAAACTTCCAGCTTTAAAAACCCAACCTAACGGATCTTTTTGAGCAGAAATCGGCAGAGGTTTTAAGGGTCTTGTTTGTGTTAATGCTTTCTGAACTCGTTGGGTTAATTCAGCTTGTTCTGACTGGGGGAGATGCTTCCAAGTTTGACCTAAAAGATGTAAAAAAACTTCGGCTTCTAAATCAGGAGTTGATAGTTTTTTTGAATAGGGAATTTTCAAATAATGGCACACTCGAATTAAAGCTTGGCGATAAGTTACCTGTTGGGTTTTTCCTCGCAATACAGTCATCCCATCGGCGGCAAGATAGCGAAAACGTTGTTCTAAAGCATCTAACCACGCTTCTCGGTCTCGACTTTGAACATCAATGGCACTCGGAGTCTGCACATAATCTAAAGGGTTTAAACCCCGACTAAACAAGAGTTCTGTTAACTGTTGTAACTCCTCTTCTGTTGCCAGTTCTAATGCGGATCTTAGTTCGTCCAACGTTGATATCCTCCTTAATTCGGAGTTTTTCTCTATCCTATTCTACTACTATTTGGTTAAATTGGTTATTTGGGTGGACTTAATAGGGTACTGTTTACAATTGATAATAATAACTTCAGAAATTCATTTTTATTTCTGTGACTCTTCAGGTTGCTTAACTGTTATTTTTAATTGTAAATTAATGTTTTATTAAGAAAATACAGCAATTTCTTTGTAGGGGCGAGGTTACCTCGCCCCTACGATTATTTTGGAATCAAAACAGTTTTACAATTGATTTAGGCTGACTATAGATTTATAATAGAGTTAACTCTACTTTAACTCTATTCATGAATTTAAGAACATTTGATGTGGCTATTATTGGTGCTGGAGCATCCGGTTTAACTTGCGCTCAACAGTTACAAAAAGCGGGATATAATGTCATCGTTTTAGATAAATCAAGGGGGGTGGGAGGACGAATGGCAACCCGAAGAGTATCAGGAACCCGTGCAGATCATGGGCTGCGTTATTTAGAACCTAAAGGGGAACTCTTAATCCAGTTAATTGAACAATTAAAAACCTGTGAACCTTTGGAAAATCAACTGCAACTCTGGACAGATACTCTTTATGAATTTAAGGATAATAAACTTCAATCTCCAGTTATTTCTCAACCTTATTATATCATTCCTTCTGGCATGAGTACCGTCGGTAAAATTTTATCTCAGGGGTTAAATATTCAATTAAATAGTCGAGTTGAGTCATTAACTCTTACTACTGAAAAAACTTGGGAATGTCAGATTAAATCAAGTGATAGTAATACCTCAGAACCTTCTATAATTGCTCAATCGGTTGTGATTGCTATTCCCGCACCTCAAGCTTTAATGTTACTTGAAACGGCTCATACTGCGGTTAAACCTCGGTTTTTAGATTCAATAAAATCCGTTGAATATGATCCTTGTATTACAGTAATAGCAGGTTATTCAAGCGAAAAATTTCAAGAATTACCGAACTGGAAAGCCGTTAAATTCTGTGATGATAAAATATTAGATTGGGTAGCAGTTGATAGCAGTAAACGCTTGAATGCAACACAACCTGTTTTTGTGATTCAAAGTCATGCTCAATTTGCCGAACAATATTTAGAAGAAACTGATTTAACCTTAGTGGGACAGCAGTTAATTCATCAAGCTGCAAAAACTTTATTACCTGGGTTAGATACTCCAGAATGGATGCAAATTCATCGCTGGCGTTATGGGTTTTGTCGCCAACCTTTAAGTCTGTCTTGTTTAACAACTATAACTCCTTTACCGTTAGTTTGTGCTGGAGATTGGTGTGAAGGAAATCATCTTGAAGGGGCGTTAAAATCAGGAAGAGAAGCGGCAAAATGGATCACAACTCAAATTAATCTGTAAAAAATTGATAAATTTCCTGGCGATGAAGGCAAAATTTTTGCTAATCTTGTTTCAGGCAAAGAATTAGGTGTCGGTTTGCATGAAGGATATAAAGGGTTTCGACAAGAAGTTAACCCTACTGGTCAACCGTTTATCCGCTAACAATTGTAAACTCGATCAAATTTTGCTTTATATCTGAGAAATATTATCGGCATTCTTTAGTAATTTTTACCTCTATCATTGAGTAACTATGACACTACAACCTAACATTCAAAACGGGATATCTTTTCTAATTGGAGATAACACCGCAGAATCAATTATTTTATCTTCTGGACAGCTAAACAATTACCCAGGGGGTTTATTAGCTTTGGGTGGAAATGATACGGTTCTCGCCTCAGAAGATAGTGAATTTATTAATGGAAATACAGGGTTAGATTTCTTGATGGGAAATGGAGGAATTGATACCCTCAGAGGTGGAAAACAAGACGATATTCTCGATGGCGGAAGCGGCAATGATTTCTTAGCAGGAGATTTAGATCAAGATATTGTTAGAGGAGGAGACGGTAACGATAGTTTGTATGGGGGAAAAAATAGTGATCAATTGTTTGGAGATGCCGGGGATGATATTCTTTCAGGAGACAAAGATAACGATACTTTAACTGGAGGAATAGGAAAAGATACCTTTGTTTTAGTGACAGATGGGGGTTTTGATATGATTACGGACTTTGCCAATGGCACGGATATTATTAAACTTCCTGATGGGGTAACATTTAATGATATTCTGTTGCAACCTTCCGCATCAAATACTCTAATTATTATTCAAAGTACAGGAGAACAATTAGCCCAAATTAATAATATTTCCGTCAGTAATTTGACGGCGGCTAGTTTTGGAGAAAACACTCAAAATGTAATTCCTGATTCATTTGAACAGCGTGTTTTTGAACTGACTAATCAAGAACGTTTGAATGCTGGGTTATTGCCTCTAACCTATAATACTCAATTAGAAACAGCAGCAGAAAGTCATAGTGAAGATATGGCGCTGCAAGATTATTTTGATCATAACGGACTTGATGGCAGTAGCCCTTTTGATCGCATTGAAGCGACAGGATATAATTACTCCTGGGCAGCCGAAAATATAGCAGCAGGTCAAACAACACCAGAACAAGTTGTCAACGGATGGATGAACAGCCCAGGACATCGTGCTAATATTCTGAATCCAAATTTAACAGAAATTGGTGTGGGCTATTACTATTTAGCCAATGATACAGGCAATGAAAATTTTAACCATTATTGGACACAAAATTTTGGAACACCTGCATAAAAGTATCAAAATATTCCCAATATAACAAAGGTTTTGAGTGACTTCCCCAGAAATCGGGTTTCTTGAAGAAACCCGGTTTCTATTGATTTAACTTTGGGGACTTTCGGATAAATTACCTAATGAAATATTATTTCCATCCTGAGCATTTAAGTCATCTAAAATGGCGACAATTTCCCGTTCAAATGTAACTTTTGCTCGATTAGTTTTTCCGGCAATATATAAGCGATCGCTCTCTTTTAACGCCCAAATTTGAGAATGGGAAACATAACTCATCATCACACTAATCATTAACAATCCAAACCCTAAATAAACAATCGGAATCCCTGGATCTGCTTTAATTTGTAAACCCGTACTTCCAATTAATTCATCAATAAATAATGTCACTCCATCCACTTCCGTTGACATTCCCTCGCGGACAGTTGACACTAATTCACCCTTTCCATTATAGACTAATACGGTGCCTTTTAAATCTTTCGCTAAGACCGAAACTCCCGCACTAAAATCCGGTTTAATTGGAATCCAAGTTCCCCAAATTCGACCTTGACCTCCGGTGTCTAAGAGTGCCATTGGTAAACGAAATACAGGACTTTTATTCACCCGCACTCGTAACGCCCCAATCCCCCAATCAGCTTGATAAAACGTCACTCCTTTATATCGTAAAGGTTCGTTAACATGAATGGTTTTGCGGTCTAATTCTTCCCCCTGTTCGTTAATAACAGATAAATCGGAATAAAATTGATCAATTCGACCATCAGGATCATAATCAATCCAAAACCGATTCACTTTAACCGCCCAATCTTTGGGAATTTGAGACTGGGAAAATTGACCCGCATCGATAATATTTTTAACTTGAAAAATATTGCCCCCTGGAATCATTTCTTGGGCGGTAAATCCGGTAATAGAACCAATAATAGATCCGGCTAATATAATTAACATACTAGCATGAACAATAATCGGCCCAATTCTGCCACTGATTCCCCGTCTTGCATACAGTTTATTTCCTTCTTGAAATACTAAATAATTGCGTTTTTTCAATAAAGGTTCTAAACTGGTTAAGGAACCTGTGGTTAATTCGGCACTTAAAGCAATGTTTTTAAATTGTTTCGGTTGATCGTAATATGTCCAGCGACGGGCGGCTTTTAAGGTTGGTAATTGTCGGGTAAAAGTACAAGCCGTTAAGCTACTTCCAAATAACACTAAAATGGATAAAAACCACCAAGTTCGATAGACATGATCCAATCCAATAAAGGTAATGACTTTCCAAGTTAAGAACCCAAATAAAGCTGGACTTTCAGGATAATTCGATTGATAATATTCCAAGGATTGGCCTTGTTCTATAACCGTTCCTGAAATACTAAAAATTGCTATAATTAATAACAATAAAATCGCCAATCTTAAATCTGCTAAAACAGGAAGGATTTCTTTTCTAATTCTTTTTTGAATTTCCGTTTGTCCTTGGATCATTTTTTGAAACAGTGAAAGCTCAGGATTCATCTTAATTTTCCTCTTAAATTAAGCAACAGGTAGTAATCTAAACAATAGCGAAAATACACCAAATCCCACTAATAATACCCCACTGGTGGGCGTAATCCAACTTGACCATTTTCGCAGTTCGAGTAATTTTTTCAGGGTCGCCGTAAAGGTTCCCGCTAATACTAACGGGGCTACATAACCCACCGCATAAGCTAATAATAAAACGCCTCCTAAAACAATATCTTCTGTAGTGGAAACCCAGGCTAATAATGTAGCTAAAACAGGTGTACTACAGGGAGAAGCCACTAACCCAAAGGTTAAACCTAATAAATAGGATTTCAAGCTATGGGGAATCTGTTTTGGTATCCATTCTATGGTGTCAAAACTGGGAAGTTGCAGAGGTAATGCTTCTAATAAATTTAACCCCATTAATATTGCAATAACACTCACAATAATGGGCAAACCCAAACCAATTTGACCATAAACTTGTCCAACAAAAGATGCCACAATTCCTAACCCGGCTAAAGTGGTGGCGAGTCCCAAGGAAAACCAGACGGATTGAATGGCGGCTTGTTGTCGATTTTCCGTTTCATAACCTCCAATATAACCAATAGTTATGGGTAACATCGACAACATACAAGGAGTTAAACTGGTTAACAAACCTGCTATCAAAATAACAGCAATACTCACCCAACTGATTTGGGTTAATTGGGTTTGAACCAGTTGATTTGACAATTGCGCCAGTTCATACAATTTGAGTTGTAGGCTTTCTAGCATGGAATTAGGTTAGCGAGTAGTTTTTTTTAGATTATAACTGATTTTGACTAAAAATCATGACTAATTTTAGTGACTTAGGTACATAGAAAAATCATATTTATAACTGAACTTGTATTTAGGTTACTCAGCTTAAAATAGAAACCCGGTTTTTTATTTTTTGTATAATTTATATCAGAGATTAAATTGATCAGCAATATTATGAAGAGTTTTTAACATCAGCCTTGAGAATTAAAAAGCCGTGTTATTATTGGTTCAACAATCCTATTTATTCACCCCCTATTCCTACAATGAGTTATTGTGTAACGGTAGGGTGTTCTCATCCAGAAAATCCTAATTCTGCCGAATATTGTCAAGGGTGTGGTCAATTTCTCCTACTCCAAAACCGTTATCGCGCGATAAAACCTCTGAGTCGAGGCGGTTTTGGTAGAACATTTTTAGCCATTGATCAACAAATTCCATCCCATCCCTATTGTGTGATTAAACAATTTTTATTCCTGTATGAAAGTCCCAAGGAATATCAAGCCGCCTCGAATTTATTTCGTCAAGAAGCGGTGCGTTTAGATCAATTAGGAAAGCACCCTCAAATTCCTCAACTTTTAGCTTATTTTGAACAAAATCAACAATTGTTTATTGTGCAAGAATATATTGAAGGTATAACGTTATTTGATGAATTCAAAAGCCAGGGATTATTTAATGAGAAAAAAATTTGGCAGGTTTTAGAACAAATTCTACCTGTTTTAAAATTTATTCATGAACAAAATATTATTCACAGAGATATTAAACCTGCAAATTTGATGCGGCGTTGTTCTCTCCCTGAACCGGATCAAAATGTCTTAGAGTATGATAAAGATTTAACTGAAATTCCTCCAACTTGTAAAATGGAGGAACAGGGACAAGCTAAAATTACGGCCCAACTTAAACAGCAAATCTCAAATATTTCTTCAGCGAAAAATCAGCAAAATAAAGTTAGCCAAGATCTCGATCAAGGTGATCTTGTTTTGATTGATTTTGGTGTCGCCAAACTGTTAACAGGAACAGCATTACTCCATAGCGGAACCATTATCGGAACACCAGAATTTATGGCACCAGAACAAACCAGAGGAAAGGTTTATCCAGCTAGTGATTTATATAGTTTAGGGTTAACTTGTTTATATTTAATGACCGGAATTTCACCGGGTCAATTATATGATGAGCATAATGATCAATGGAATTGGCGAAGTTATTTAACACCTAAACAAAGAATCAGCGATCGCTTAGAAACAATCTTAAACCGATTAACGGCATTTGCTCTGAATCAACGTTATAAATCCGCCGAAGAAGTCTTAAAAGCCATTCAAGCATCAGATCTGTCTTTAAATACGGTTGTTCAACCTTCTAGTTCTGTTCAAAAATTATCTCCAAAAGTTTCCCAAACTGTTGAGAAAACGGTTCCTAAAACTCCAAATTTATTACAGCGAATTAAACAAAATTTAGGTTATCAACCCTTAAATGATCCTTTAAAATCGGCGGTGGGTGCTGATTATACGACACTGCAAACCCTTCTAGCTCAAAAACGCTGGAAACAAGCGGATCAAGAAACCTGGAATCTGTTATGTGAAGCTTTGAAAAAATCCAGAAAAGCCTACATACACGCTAAGGAGTTAGAAAATTTGCCCTGTGAAGATTTAAAAACCATTAATCATCTCTGGGTTAAATATAGTAATGGACGATTTGGGTTTACAGTTCAAAATCAAATTTATCAAGAATCTGAAGAAGATTATGGAAAATTTTGTAACCAAGTGGGATGGTTAACTTATAATCCCCATGATCCCGATCAAGGAATTGAATATAAAATTTCCGCACCCGTTGGGCATTTACCGACTCGAAATTGGATTATTTCTACGGGGAAATGGTGGCAACATTTGGAAATTTTAAAGAAAAAATTAACCCGTTGTGGGATTAATTAATTCTGGGTTAATATGATCATCTTCTGGGATTAATTCTCCGGTTCCTTCACAAAAAAAACAAGTTTCTTCCCGTTGAATTTCTCCTGAACAATCTCTAATTTCAATATAGCCTTTTCCCTCACAGTGAGGACAGATTGTGTTTGTTTTCATGAGATATAGCAAGTCTAAATGATTTGTACCCAAGAATAATCAAAATGATTACTCATTTAATGTTCAATTCCTACCGTTGGTAACGATAAAGAATCAAGTTGAGTCACTTTTTCAGGGATGGGTTTTAGATGGGTTTGATTTAAACCATCAAAAATATAACGAGAAATTTTAGGAAAAACTTTTTCATTTTGAGCATAGGTAGGATCATCGCCAAATACGGCTAAAATGTAAATCGCTTTATCGTTTAACGTTCTGACAAAAGCCACTTCTTGACGGGAACGACTGGTATAACCGACTTTAGATCCATAGTAAATATCCGAGGGTAAAGATTCTCCTAAAAACCCTTCAACGGGGTTTGCATCAATATTTCTCCAAGCTTTAGGGTTTAAATCACGGGTTAATAAATAAGCCATTTTTGTACTCGCTAAAGGCGAAATTGCTTGTTTAGTATAAATATCATACATTAATCGTGCGGTTTGGTCGGTGGTGACGAGATTTCCTTTAGAATAGGGGGGATTTTCTCGAAGTTGTAAATCTCGACCAATGGGTGCTTCTCCAACTCCTGTGATCGGATAATTTTTAGTCGTTAAATTAATCCCAGTAAACCCGGATTTTTCAAAAAAATGATTCACTTGACTGCGTTTTTCAATCCATTTTTTCAATTCTGTTGGCTTTAAATTTTCCCCAGATTCAGTTTGTGTAATCGCATCAACAATACGACTGGCAGAATCATTATCAGAAATTCGCATCATTTGAGATAAATCGGTATAAAAAGGCGATTCTTTGGGAATATATCCTTTTTCTGCATAGCCAAAAAATGCCACCATCCAATATAATTTGGCAACACTGGCGGGGAATCTGAGAATTGTATTATTATATCCAGCAATGCTATGAGTTTTAGGGTTACTGACATCAATTAAGCTAATCGATAAAGATTCGGTGGGTAATCCTTGGGTTTTGGCAATCTCCACCGCCCCGTCAACTAAGGTTTGTAAGTCTTTACTGGGGGTTAAATTCGGCGGATTTTTAACGTTATAAACGACTGTTTTAGGATCATTGGCAACTGGTTCAGAAACCGTAAGATTTGGGGTTTGGGATTGATTTTTTGCCGGGGGAAATATCAGTTTAAAAACGGCTCCAATCGTCAAAATAATAGTTAAGAATAGAGCTATTAAAAATAAAATTCGAGAATATTTTAATCGAACTAATGAATAAGATTTAGTTCTAACTTGATCCCTTAAAGAATAACCTCGAACCGAAGAACGTCGAACAGACCGACGGCGTTGGGTAATAGAAGCCATATTGAAGAAAATAGGAAAATAAAATATAGGATAGCAGTTGTTTGTTAATCGTTGACGGATAGCGAGTCGTTTAATTATATATCCGGTAATGTTAAAGCTAGTTGATAGATTTGGCGACGGGGAAGGTCAGTAGCGGCGGCAAGTTGACGACTAGCTTCTGAACGGGAAATCCCCTGCTGGAGAAGGCGTTCGAGTTCGGCTTTCAGTTGTTCTTCGGTCAGAGGAGTTGGGGACTCGCTGACGCCTGCAATCACCAAGGTGAGTTCTCCCTTGGGGTTGTGTTCTTGATAGTATTGTACCGCTTTTGCTAAGGTTCCTCGCCAGAATTCTTCATGGAGTTTAGTTAATTCCCGTGCTATCACAATTGACCGTTGTGAGTCTAAACTTTTCTCTAAATCTTGTAATGTTTCCAGAAGACGATGAGGTGCTTCATATAAAATAATAGTTCGAGATTCCGTTTTTAATAAAGTTAAACGCTGTTGACGTTCTTTGTTTTTTGTGGGTAAAAACCCTTCAAAAATAAATCGATCCGTTGGCAAGCCCGCAACACTTAAAGCGGTTAAACTAGCACTAACCCCCGGAATGGGAATCACTGGAATTTCTGCCTCTAAACACGCTTTTACTAATTCATATCCAGGGTCAGAAATCCCTGGCATTCCGGCATCCGTGACTAACGCGATCGCATTTCCTTGACGCAGAGATTCAACCAAACTAGGAATACGACGCTGTTGATTATGTTCATAGTAACTCAATTGGGGAGTTTTAATGTCAAAATGGTTTAAGAGTTTGGCTGTATGACGGGTATCTTCGGCGGCAATCCAATTCACACTCTGTAAAATTTTTATCGCCCGTAAAGTCATATCTTCGAGATTACCAATGGGAGTTCCCACAATATAAAGAGTTCCAGCTTGAATATTCATGATCAATTAACAACAATACGCAAACATGAATGTCATATAACACACACTCCTAGAAGGAGGATTTTAGTTATCTTAGAGGAAGGGAGCGGAACTTGATCCAAGCCCTACTTGTTTAGTGTATCGCGGGTATTGCCTGAGTGATCAACAACCCGTTGTATTGAAAGTCCTGCGGAGACAGGGAAACCCTTCTAATTCATTATCCCTTAATATCAACATTTTTTGATCTTATGGCACAAGGCTTATTTATTGGATTAATCACACTAGATTTTATTTATTCGGTTAAGGAATATCCGAACAAAAATCAAAAAATTGTAGCATCAGATTACCTTTTTTCTGCTGGAGGGCCAGCAACAAACGCCGCCGTTACATTTAATAGCTTGGGAAATCAATCGACTCTATCTGGTGTCTTAGGAATTCATCCTTTAACCCAACTGATTCGCTCAGATTTACAACAATATCAAATTAATATTATAGACTTAGATTCGACTCGTTTAGAAGCTCCCCCTGTCTCCTCAATTCTTGTGACTCCCGCCACTGGAGAGCGCGCGGTTGTTTCCATTAATGCAACCCAATCTCAAGTTTACAACAGTTTCAATTTACTTGAATCTTTAGATAATATTGATATTATTTTAATCGATGGTCATCAAATCCCCGTGAGTCAAGCAATTATCCAACAAGCTAAAATTAAACAAATTCCTATTGTCTTAGATGCTGGCAGTTGGAAACCGGGATTAGAACGGATTTTACCTGATATTAACTCTGTTATTTGTTCAGATAACTTCTATCCCCCTAACTGTCAAACCTCTGAAGATGTTTTTACTTATCTTCAAGCCCTGAATATTCCTAATATTGCCATTACAAAAGGCGAAAAACCCATTCAATATGCTAGTCTTAAAGAAGGCAGTGGCAATATACCCGTTCCCCTGATTCAAGCAATTGATACATTAGGGGCAGGAGATATTTTTCATGGCGCATTTTGCCATTTTATCTTATCCCAAAACTTTACCACCGCCTTAGCTGAAGCCGCCAAAATCGCAGCCCAATCTTGCCTTTATTTTGGGACTCGCCAATGGATTCAATTCTTAAAATATTAACCTTTTAGCCTGCTATGATGTCAACAACTCAACAAAATTTACAACGGATTGCTGTATTTTGGACGTTATTAGGTGTAATCTTTTTTGTCCTAGGGTTAACTGATTGGTTTCATTTACCTTATTTAATTTATTTAGATGAATGGCATTTTTTATGGGCGTTGGTTTCTGTTTGTATTGGATTAATAACGGGATGGATATTAGATTTAGTTGCTCAGACTGTGATTGAACAGATTTTAGTTAAAAAAGACATCAATCCTAAGATTAACTTTTGGCAAATTCTAGGGGTAAAACCTTTACTTTTATTAATCGTTCTGATCGGGTTAGGAACAATGTTACCCCTAATCGGTTTCACTCTGCCCTTACAAGGATTAGTCGATTTAGCATTAGGAACCGCATTTCTCTGGAGTTGTTACCGTTATTGGTTCATCCTTTTCTCTGAGCTTAACTTCCCTGAATCTTGATGAGCAAGAGATAAAATTGTAGACAATGTAAAATGATTAGGATATAATTAATAAAACAGTTTTTATTAACAATTTTATTCTGAATATGGCGGATAATCAATCGTTAAAAATCACCCTTCCCCCTCTACAAATCACCTTAAATGATGGGCAACAAGTTAGTTTACAATGGCTGCCTCCGTCCCCTCTAAATGAGTCTTCCCAACCGCCTCAACTCCCTCAAATTCCTCAACCTGCTCAACTTCCTGATGGTTGGAAAAAATGGGTTGCTGCTAATAAATTTATCAATCAATCCGATGAAGCTTTAATTGAATGTATGGTTAAAAATGGCATAGATATTAAGGTTGCCATAGAAGAAGTAACAGGAATTACTAATCAACCCTATTTCCAAGCGGCACAAGAGATTTTACAAAAGTTACAAAAATTAGAATCGCTTTTACAAATTCAAAATCAACTTGCCACTTTAAACCCGAATTATTATACAATTCCTCGAATTCCTTTTTTATCCCAAGATGAATTTTTAGAACATTATTATAGTCAAAATAAACCTGTGATTTTAACGGGGATTATGAATAATTGGGCAGCGCTGCACCGATGGACACCGGAATATTTAAAAGAAAAATATGGTCAAGTAACCATTCAAGTTCAAGGAAACCGCAACGCTGACCCAAATTATGAAATTAATTTAGAACAACATCGAAAAACGATGTTATTTCAAGATTATATTGATTGGGTGGTTCGCGCTGGAGAAACCAATGATTACTATATGGTTGCCAATAATCATACTTTAAACCGCGAAGAAATGCAGGGTCTTTTTGAGGATATGGAGATTTTCTCCGAATATTTAAACCCTGAAACGAAAGCGGGAAGAACATTTTTTTGGTTTGGTTCCGCCGGAACAGTAACTCCCCTCCATCATGATCCCGTGAATATCTTTTTAGCTCAAGTTTCAGGACGGAAACTGATCAAAATGATTCCCCCGCAACAAACCCCATTTCTTTACAATAGCATTGGGGTTTTTAGTCCCATTGATCCCGCTAATCCTGATTATATCCGTTATCCTTTATATCGCAATGTTCGTTCCATTGATGTGATATTACACCCCGGAGAAGTGATTTTTCTTCCGGTAGGATGGTGGCATTATGTTAAAGCTTTAGAAATGAGTATTTCGGTTTCTTTTATTAACTTTAAATTTCCTAATGATTATGATTGGAAAAACCCTTCCTTTGGTCATTATTTGTAGGGTTTGATTCCTAGTCAATTATGGGCGGGATGACCCCGCCCCTTGGGTTTTTAGGATAAGAGTTCCATTCCCCGACGATATAATTCTTTCGCATAATCTGTCCAAGTTCCCTGTCCCCAATAACGAAAACAACTGGTTTGTAATAACAAGTTATACAATAAAGCTTGTTGATAGTGAAATTCTTTCGTAATATTAGGGTTTTCTTGAACTAAAGAATCATATTTTTGATGAAACGCAATACTTAATTGTTTCATGGGTTCTAAAACATTCTCATAACCTTGAACCCAACTTAAATGATTTGTCCATGATGCACCTTCCATTTGAAATTGATGATCCGTTTGTTTTAAATGAGCGATCGCAGTTTCAACTGCTTCTGGTGTCGCTTGACTGGGATCAACTTGTTGCCAGATTTTATGTTGATGAACTGCTTGACAAGCTGGGTAATCTTCTGGGTTCACCCCGGATGCTTCTAATAATTCTAAATATTCCGTTCCATTTAATGCTATAACTCCAGAATTCCCCCCATTTTGATCCCGCATTTCATAGTAAATTCTAAAGAAATCACGGGGATATTCATTCATCATTACTCCCCCATTTTCTCCATCGGCAACTTGTGTCACTAAAACCGGAACCTCAATTCCAGAAATCGATTGTTTTTGCTTCGTTTTTGCCTCAAAATACGGTTGCATCTGAGCGACTAATTTAGTATCCGAACCTTGAGTTTTAATTAAAGCAATAATACTTAAAGTTTCTCCCTGAGAATTTCGAGCGATTAAACGATTAGGAATATATTTTTGATCATGGGGTAATCCTAAACCCTCCAAGGTTTCCACAGAATGTTCCTGAACTAATAACCAGCGATATCCACAAGCTTTTAAGGCTTTAATATATTCATATAAAGTATCAGGATGGTTGGGTAAGTGCATTTCTGGAGGAGAAAACCCTTTAACTCTTTTTAACGCTTCTGCTCCAAAAATCGAGGCAAAATGATGTTGCCAAGCTTGAATTTGTAATAAAATATCAGGAATGGGAGTCGAAGGAATTACCGCATGACTCCACATTGTTCCTAACCATTCTACATAAGGTTGATACTGTGAATCACAAGTAATTTGTTTTAAAGAATTCAGAATATCATCTCGCCCCATTTGGCGAAGTCCCCATAATAAATTACCGGAATAATCCAACATAATTCGCGGTTGACATCCTTCGGCAACTAATTGAGGAATAAACTCTCCCATGCGACGATAACACCAAGCAAAAGGTTCAGCATTATGGTTATCTCCTTGCTGGGGATGTTCAAACATATATTGAAGATTGCTAATTAATGCACCATTTTCTCCCGCAGGAATGGTAGGTTGATGAAAATGTAATGCACAAGCAAAACCCGCCCTAATTTGATTGAACCGGGAAGCGAGGATAGATGGGTGATTTGTTCCCTCTATTTTTGTTTTAAATAAGGGTTCTTGATGGTTAACAATCGTTCTAATCTCCGATTCCCAACCGCAAAAGTTAGGCCAACTATGATGTAAGTCTTCTAAGACAGGAAAAGCATTCATAAAGTGTTTTTTTTGCATTCAACTAAACCTTGAAATTGAAACAGGAAAACATCTCAAAATCTGACACCATCTATTACCTAGAAACTGAAAAAATAATCAAAGTTGACCTTGATCGATATTCTACCTCTTTGAGAATAGGTTTAATCAAAGTTCAATTTTTAGAAAAGGGGGCTTTTGATTTGGACGATAAAACGTTATAGTTAATAACGCAGGTACTAGATTGAGAAGCTCATGAGGATAATTTTTGTGCTGATGAACAATGATGACTGATATTCTATCCTAAAAATGGACAACTGTTCTTTCATCCGTTGTCAGAATTTAATTCGTGAATTTTGGCAAGGAAAGGTTTATAAAACTTAAATTTTATTGTTGATGTCAAACGTTGAGTGTTTAACAAGAGTGTATGAGTATTAATTTTGGACGAGAAATCTGCTGTGATTTACCGAGCGCCGAAACACGAGAATGGTTAGTGACCAATGGCATCGGTGGCTATGCTTCAGGAACAATTGCAGGTTTACTAACACGACGTTATCACGGTGTATTAGTGGCAGCTTTAAAACCTCCCCTCGGTCGTACCTTACTGGTGACGAAAATTGATGAAATTGTAAACTATCAAGAACAAGTTTATCCCCTCTATACCAATCGTTGGGCTGGAGGCGCTATTGATGGTTATGGACATTACCAGATTGAGCGCTTTTACCTCGACCGTAGCATCCCCACCTGGAAATTTGCCTGCGCCGATGCCTTAATTGAAAAACGAATTTGGATGCAGCCCGAAGCGAATATGACCTACATTCGTTATAGTTTAACTCGTGGTTCTGCGCCGATTACCCTAACCCTGAAAGCTTTAGTTAATTATCGAGATTATCATAGCGATACCCATGCCGGAAACTGGTCAATGCAGGTGGAACCTGTTGACAATGGCATTTGTGTAACAGCCTTTTCGGGCGCGGTTCCGTTTTATTTATTAACCGATCGCGCCACCGTCACCAGCACCCATGAATGGCATTATAACTTTGATTTAGCACGGGAACGAGAACGGGGTTTACGGGATCGAGACGATCATCTTCACGTAGCCACCTTGATCGCCACCTTGCATCCAGGGGAGTCCCTGTGTTTTGTCGCCAGTACCGACCCTAACCCCAGTTTAAATGCAGAAGCCGCTTTAGAAGTTCGTCGCACCTATGAACGGAAATTATTAGGGTTTTGGCAAGATAGTTATTCAGTTAATACCAGAGAAGTGCCTCAATGGATACAGCAGTTAGTCTTTGCGGCGGATCAATTTATTGTTAATCGTGCGATTGCCGAAAATTCAATGGGTAAAACCATTATTGCAGGATATCACTGGTTTAGCGATTGGGGACGGGATACGATGATTAGTTTACCCGGTTTAACCATCAGCACCGGACGGCTACAAATTGCCCGTGCGATTTTGTATACCTACGCTAAATACGTCGATCAAGGAATGTTACCCAACCGTTTCGCCGATGAGGGAGAAACCCCGGAATATAATACCGTTGATGCAACTTTGTGGTATTTTGAGGCGATTCGTCAATATTATGAAGTCACAGAAGATATTGATGTGATTGAAAATTTATTTCCTGTGTTGACGGATATTGTTCAATATCATTGTCGGGGAACTCGTTACAATATTCACCTTGATCCGGCTGATGGTTTATTATATGCCGGAGAACCCGGAACTCAATTAACCTGGATGGATGCCAAAATTGGAGACTGGGTTGTTACCCCCCGAATTGGGAAACCCATTGAGATTAATGCCCTTTGGTATAATGCTTTAAGAATTATGGGAAAATTTGCCCGTCAAATTGGCAAACCTTATCAAGAATATGATGCCTTAGCCGATCGAGCCTTAGCTCGCTTTGAACGGTTTTGGAATCCTGAATTGGGCTATTGCTATGATGTGGTTGATGGAATTTATGGGGATGATGCCACCTTGCGCCCCAATCAAATTTTTGCCGTTTCTTTACCCCACAGCGCCCTGCCCCCTGAACACCAACGGGCGGTTGTTGAAACCTGCGGACGATTTTTACTCACCTCTTTTGGGTTGCGATCGCTCGGTTCAAACCATCTTAATTATCGCGGGTCTTATGGGGGAAATTCCTTTGAGCGAGATAGTGCCTATCATCAAGGAACCGTTTGGGCTTGGCTATTAGGGCCTTTTGTTCTCGCCCATTTACGAGTGTACCAAAATCCCCATCTGGCTCGCACGTTTTTAGATCCGATGATTAACCATCTTTCCACCGCCGGACTCGGAACCATCAGCGAAATTTTTGATGCTAATGCTCCGATGTCCCCCCAAGGTTGTATTGCCCAAGCTTGGTCAGTGGGAGAAATTCTTCGGGCTTGGTTAGCGATCGAACGTTTTCGTTAAGTTAAATTTCGGGTTTCAACGATGAGTTTAAAGGCGGTTTTATTTGATTTTAATGGCGTGATTATCAACGATGAGCCTATCCATGAACAACTCATCGAAGAATTGTTATTAGCAGAAAACCTGCGTTCTAAACCCGATGAAATTCGGAAATTTTGTTTAGGACGTAGCGATCGCGCCTGTTTAACTGATTTGTTAACTTATCGAGGTCGCCCCGTTAGTAATGTCTATTTAGATCAGTTAATTCAACGGAAATCCATTGCCTATCAACAACGATTAGAACAGTTAGAAGAACTTCCAATTTATCCCGGTCTTTATGACTGTATCCAACAATTGCAAGCCACCGATCTGAAGTTGGCTGTTGTGACAGGGGCTCTCCAGTCTGAAGTGGAACAGGTGTTAAACAAACTTCAACTCATGGAAGCCTTTTCCGTGACCGTCACGGGCGATGAGATTACCCTCAGTAAACCTGAACCTGAAGGGTATTTATTAGCGGTACAACGGTTAAATCAGCTTTACCCTGAGTTGAATATACAGCCCTGTGATTGTCTAGCCCTAGAAGATACCTTTGTTGGAATTATCGCGGCTCAACGGGCTGGTATTCAAGCAGTAGGCATCGCCCATACCTATCCTCTACATCTGCTTCAACGCTGGGCGAATTGGGCGGTGGATCGCTTCTCGGATCTGGAGTTAGAGCGCATTCAAAAGAAATTTTCACAACAACCTTTACAATCCGGGGTACCTTTATGTTAAGATAGTGAATCGGAGTCAGACATCATTCCTCACACTTGATGGTTTGACTCACACGGGGAATTAGCTCAGTTGGTAGAGCGCTGCGATCGCACCGCAGAGGTCAGGGATTCGAGTTCCCTATTCTCCATTTTCTTCTATATTCACTTTCCTGTCCTCCGCATAGATATACAAGGGGCATCTCTACAACCCATCTTGAAAGTATTGTAGCAGTTTCAACCCTCACGGGGTGACAACCGGGTTAAAAGGTTGATAAAATCAAGAACATAGCCCTTAACCCCCTCTGAAAAAAAGGCAGCTTGT
>JACCEC012379806.1_pt1 | contig 17986 bp, 15 predicted proteins | sample 7450121 | NCBI WGS metagenome assembly JACCEC01 (sample SAMN15323455, study PRJNA562643) | freshwater metagenome | isolation source: river surface water | place: USA:Blue River Watershed | collected 2017-08-18 | reverse complement strand
TAAATCCCAAATCATCTCGAAACCTTGTTCGATACTATCTTGTTGTTGGTCTGTTGGTTGTGTTAAAACGTATTGATAAATTCCCATAATTTGGCTATTCACGAGTGTATATAGCAACTCATTGGGCATTATTTTTATATCGCCGCTGGCTTTTGCTTTTTCAATAAAAGCGATGTGCATTTTGCTTTGTTCGTGCAGTACTTCTTCTGGAATTTGAGCTAAATGCGGTGAAAAATGTACTTGTTGGATATAATAAAATTTATCTTGATTGACCAATGCCCAATTAATAGTAGTGAAATATAGTTTACGAAATGCTTCCTTGATGCTATCCGTTGGGTTGGCTTGGCTTGCCAAAATCTGATTTAACTCATTTTTTATACTTACATAAAGTTCTTTGATAAGAGTTTCTTTCGTAGAAAAATAATGAAAAAGTGTTCCGTTGGCCACCCCTGCATCTTTAGCAATTTTGCTGGTAGGAGTGCCATGAAACCCAAATTCAACAAAAAGCTTTAGGGCTGTATCAAGTATTTTTTTTTCTTTATCCATTTAATAGATTGACTAATCAGTCGATATTTAAAATAAAAACATTTCTTTTTCAGAAAAGTTTCATGTTCGTTGAATTTTTATTGTACCACGAAGTTTTTTATTTTGTGGTTAAAGAAAATTACTCAAGAATTCCAGTTGGATGGCCATCGAAGCTAACAGTGTTTTTGTTTTGCCAGTATTTATTGATGCCTTCCTCGCCTTGTTTTTCTGCCCAATGCTTGAGTTCTTCACGTTCGTGACGGTAATCCATAAACGGTACAGCCATTCCACAAGAAGTTTGAACGGTTTCGACTGTTACATCAAAAATCTGTCTTGCACCAGTATATTTCGGGAAAAGATTGATGTATTCTGCCCATTCGGCATCTCGTGGATGGTAGGTTTTTACAGTGCCGTAAAGTCTCAAAATCAATGGTTTACCTTCAAATGCACAAAACATAATTGTCATTCGGTTGTTTTCTTGTAGATGCGTTGCGGTTTCGTTGCCGCTGCCCGTAACGTTGAGCCACATTACTCGATTAGAGCCAAGCACACGAAAAGAGTCCATACCCTTGGGAGATACATTGACAATGCCCGTACTCATGGCAGTACCTACGAAGAAGAGTTTTTGTTTTTCGATGAAATCTTTGATTTCGGGTTGAATTTGGTCGATTTTTTTGCCCATAATTTTGTGTTGTAGTTTTTTACAAAATAAATTTTCGACTAAAAAAGTTCGTCGTTTGCTTTTAGTGCTTCTTTTTGCCAATTTGCCATTGTTTTCACTTAGTCTAATACGAATGTTTGTCGAATTACATTACCCAGAGTCATTAACTGCACAAGAGCTTGATATTTACCTTGCCAATGGTTGGTTTAGAATGGGGCAATCTATTTTTACGACAAATTTCCTGCGTTTTCAGGAAAAACTGCACTCGGCTATTTGGCTCAGAATTGATTTATTGAATAACGAAAAAAGTAAAACTCAGCTCAAAATCGAAAAGCTAAATGCCAAATTTAGAGCTGAAATTCAGATAGCCAATCCGACGGAGCAGCACGAAGAATTATTTAGAAAATACCGAGAAAGTATGGCTTTCGAACCTGCACCATCGGTTCGAAACTTACTTTATGGGCATCAAGAAGACCGTGCATCACTACGCATTTACGATACTGCCGAGATAAATATCTACGATGAAAATAAGTTGATAGCAACGGGTTTTTTAGATTTGGGCGAAAAAAGTGCAGCGGGAATATCGTGTTTTTATGACCCCGAATATCGAAAATACAGCCTCGGAAAGTATTTGATGTATTTAAAAATGGAGTTTTGTAAGAAGAATGGATTTCAATTTTTCTACCCTGGCTATTTTGCACCAGGGTATCCACTTTTTGATTATAAACTTGATTTAGCAAAGCCTTCGCTCGAATACCTCGATTTAGTTGCCGATGCTTGGATTCCGTTTGAAGAATTTAATGATTCTCGGATTCCGCTCAATTCTATGGTCGAAAATTTGAGAACTTTGAGCGAAATTTTGAGTAGTAGGGGAGTGAAGAATGATTTTAAGTTTTATGACTTCTTCGATGCCGACATGATTCACAACCTCAATGGCATGGGTTTATTCGATTTTCCTGCATGCTTGTTTTGCTTCGATATCGATGAAGAATCACCTTTATTACCAATGGTGATTTATGACGTGCGAGACGAACAATTTCATTTAATTCTCTGCACACGAGTTTATAAATCTATTTTTGATGAAGCCCCTGAAGGTCATTATAATGCTTTTTTACTTCAAATTTCGAGGTTTTTATATACGGGAGAAGTAGTAGAAGAAATGGCAGAAGTAATAGAAATGTACGGGCGAGAATTATTGAAAGAGGCTTGAGAAAACACCACCGAGTGCCGATTTTGACACCCGATGGATTCCATTGTATAGATAAAGTTGGATAGCCTTAGATAACTTTCAGTTCCTTACCCACTTTGGTGAAGGCAGCAATGGCTTTATCGAGATGCTCAATTTCGTGACCTGCCGAAATTTGAACTCTGATGCGAGCTTTTGATTTAGGTACTACTGGATAAAAGAAACCAATCACATAAATGCCTTCTTCCAATAATTTAGCCGCAAATGTCTGTGCCAAAGGTGCATCATAAAGCATGATTGGAATAATTGGGTGTTCTCCTGGCAATAAATCAAACCCTGCTTCGGTCATTTTTGCTCTGAAATACGCTGCATTTCTTTCGAGTTTATCTCTTAGGGTGGTTGATTGCTGTAAGATATCTAATACTTTTATCGAAGCACCAACGATAGCAGGAGCAAGTGTATTTGAGAAAAGGTATGGTCTTGAACGCTGGCGAAGCATATCAACGATTTCTTTGCGTGCAGCCGTAAAACCTCCTGATGCACCGCCAAGAGCTTTTCCGTAAGTACCCGTAACTATATCTACACGACCGATTACGTTTTTTAACTCAATCGTTCCGCGACCCGTTTTTCCCATAAAACCTGTGGCATGGCATTCGTCTACCATTACCATCGCTCCATACTTATCAGCCAAATCACAGATTTTATCCAACTGAGCAATCGAACCATCCATTGAGAAAACTCCATCGGTTACAATCAATTTTTTCTTGCAATGGCTGGCTGCAATAAGTTGTTGCTCCAAATCTTCCATGTTGTTATTTTTGTAGCGAAAACGCTCGGCCTTGCACAATCGGATACCATCAATGATAGAAGCATGATTAAGTTCATCAGAAATAATAGCATCTTCCGCTCCTAAAAGTGGCTCGAAAACACCTCCGTTCGCATCGAATGCTGCGGCATACAAGATACAATCTTCTGTACCTAAGAACTCAGCCGTTTTACGCTCCAATTCTTTGTGAATATCTTGTGTGCCGCATATAAATCTCACCGATGACATACCAAAACCGTGCGTTTTGATGGTTTCGATAGCCGCTTCAAGCACTTCGGGGTGCGACGAAAGCCCCAAATAATTATTGGCACAGAAGTTTAAAACTTCCTTATTTTGTGTATTTATTGTAGCCGACTGTGGCGTAGTGATGATGCGTTCTGATTTATATAAACCAGCCTCTTTGATGGACGAAAGCTCTTCGGAATAAAATTCTCTGATATTATCAAACATGGTTTTAGGCAAATGTTAATTGTTCTTGTAATTTTAAAATCATTGTTTCGGTGATGTCCTTCAAACTATAATTCGATTTCCAACCCCATTCTGTTTGTGCTTCTTTATCGTCAATGACTTGCGGCCACGATTCGGCAATTTGTTGTCTGAAATCAGGTTCGTACGAAATCTCAAAATTAGGAATAATCTTCTTGATTTCTGCCGCAATTTCTTCAGGCGTAAAGCTCAAACCCGCCAAATTATAAGATGTGCGAGTTTTGATATTTTCTTTGGGAGCTTCCATGAGTTGGAGGGTTGCCTTGATGGCATCGTCCATGAAAATCATCGGTAAACGAGTATTTTTTGCCAAGAAGCACGTATATGGTTCATCGCATACGGCTTTATGGAAAATATCAATAGCGTAGTCGGTTGTGCCACCACCTGGCAAAGATTGGTAGCCAATAACCCCAGGATAACGCAACGAACGCACATCTAAACCATAACGATTGAAATAATAGTTTACCCAGTTTTCGCCTGCTGCTTTGCTGATACCATAAACAGTGCTTGGGTCTAAGAAAGTTTCTTGCGGACAAGTGCCCTTTGGTGCAGAATTTCCAAAAACGGCGATTGAACTTGGGTAAAATATCTTATCAATCTTTTCGATTCGACCTACTTCTAATACATTGAGTAGAGCTTTCATGTTTATATCCCAAGTACGAAGTGGGTCTTTTTCACCATTGGCCGAAAGAATAGCAGCTAAATGATAAATCTGTGTGATGCCGTGGCGAACTACGATTTCGTGAAGGTGATTGAAGTTCGTACCATCTAAAAGCTCAAAATTGCCATTAAAGTCGGGTTTTTGATACAAGTCCGAAGCAATTACTTGCTCGTTACCGTATTTCGTCTGAAGAGCTTGTGTCAAGACCGAACCAAGCTGTCCGTTTGCCCCGACTATTAAAATTTTAGTCGTGTTCATGGTTTTATTTGTTGATGAAGTGTATTTTTTTCGAAGTAATATTTCCTTACAAAAGTAGTATATGAGTAATAAAGTTGGTTGTTTTGAGTCAAAATCAGTAAAAATAGTTTTTAAATAAATTTATTGCAGTTAATTTTACTGAATCTTGGTATATTTATACTTCATCTGAAATAAATTTTATTGTAATATGGAACAATTGGACGAAACCGATAAAATTATCCTACGCATTTTGCAGAAAGATGCTAAAAAAACGGCCAAAGAAATAGCCAGTCAATTGAAACTTACTCCATCGCCAATCTATGACCGAATCAGGCGTTTGGAGAGTTTAGGATTTATAAAAAAGTATGTAGCCATTTTGGATAAAGACCTAATTAACAAGTCTGTAACTTCTATTTGTCAGGTTTCGATGCGGTATCATAATGAGGCCTTTATTGAGAATTTTGAGCAGGAAATCCAGAAATTAGGAGAAGTACAAGAATGTTATCACTTGGCGGGGCAGGTCGATTTCGTGTTGAAAATTCATGTGAATAGTTTGGAAGAGTACCACGATTTTATCAAATACAAACTTTCAAAAATCGAAAATATTGGTGTGCTGAATAGCACTTTTGTATTGAAAGAAATCAAGCATAGTTCGGAGTTTTACATTTGATTTTAAAATCAAAAGCCACTCAGTTGAGCGGCTTTTGATGAAATATTGAATTTAATTTTTCTTTTCGTCCTGATTTGGTAGTGCAGGAGCTATTTTGGGGTCTTGTTTTATCTTATCATGTATTGCTTTTGCTTCGCTTTCACTTATTTCGCTTGCTAAACCCAGGGGTTTGATAGGCTGGGGCGATATAGGAGCTAAGGGAGTTTTGATATTCATTTCGCTCTCACGAATCTCTTTGGCTAAACTTGACCCAATAAAACCTTTATCTTTTATTACGATTTGGGCGATATTTGTAGGGGCATAGGTGGCATTTGGCACTCGGTTATTGATTATTTGACTGCGAATGCTTTCATCGGTTTTGAACTCCTGAGCTTGAGAATAATTAGCTAATCCAGCTAATAAAAGTGTAGTTATAAAAAATATCTTTTTCATGAGTATGTTATTTTACGTTAACTAAAACATTAATTTTTTGAATTATCTCTGAATTATATTCTTGCAAGGCTTTGCCAAGCACTTGTCCGATTTTCACTTTGTCGGGGTCGGCTTTCATAGCCACACCAGCAGTTGATGATGTAACGAGTAAATCACCACGTTTGATAGGCCCGCCTTCTAAGCAAACCTTGGTCGGAATTACACCTACTACTCCCATAGGTACTTTATTACTGATGTCGGTATCAATGTTTTCTTCCGTCAATAAAACACCTGGTTTGGTAGCATATACACCCACAACTAATGTAGAATAAGGTTTAGCTGATTTTGTGACGGTGCGGTCTTGACTTTCGGAAATAACTAATACGTCACCTATTTCAAATGTCGAAATTGAACCTTCTACATCAAATGCCTCTGCAATATCTGCACCACTTGCTTGTGTTCCTCCATTGAAATATCCTCTACCTGATTTATCAATTCGTGAAACGTTAGAAGAAGCACTTTGCCAAACCGCAATATTTCCACTTGGGCCTGTATGATTAACTAATAGGGTATTGCCAGTGCCATTGGTTGTGACATGCACAGTAGGTTGACTATTACTGGAGTTGAAATTGGCAAATCTTCCAGCTCTTCCTACACCAAAGTTAGGTACCCAACCATAAACTGCATTACCAGAACCATCAACAGTAGCTTCTATGCCATCGCCACTTCCTCCTGCATTGGCTGTGATTCCATTACCATTACCATCGGTAAGTGCAAGAATAGCTGGGCCATTTCCAGAACTATTTGATGAGTAAAAAAGACCTGCGTACCCTCCAGTACCTGATGATAACCCATAAACACCCGCTGTACCGAAGTTTGCAAATATTGAATTAACCTCACCTTTAACGGCTGGCGAAGTACCCGTGGTTAAATCTACTTTTGCATTAATAACCGTTCCATTGCCTATTGTTTTAGCAGTGATGACATCGCTTGTATTTGAGGTGTTGAAATTTTCAAATCTTCCAGCTTTCCCAGTAGCATACGAAGGAACCCACGCATAGAGAGCATTTCCTGCTCCATCAATATTAGTTTCTACGCCATTCCCATTTTTACTCGCATTTGCAGTGATTGCATTACCATTACCATCCGTAATAGCCACTACAGCTGCTCCGTTTCCGTTGGTGTTAGACGCATGAAAAAGACCAGCAAAACCACCAGTACCCGAGGAGACTCCAAAAATTCCCGCTGCTCCAAAGTTGCCAAAAATTGTGTTTACTTCTCCTCTAACTGCAGCTGCAACACTATTCGTATTATTTACTCTGAAAGAGGCAGCGTTGCCAAGTGTATTATCTGGTATATTTCCATTACCAATACTATACACTTCAAATGCATTAAACTCATTGTTCGTATTGAAGTTTTCAAATCTACCAGCACGGCCTTTACTACTATTGATACCCACACGTCCGTAAACACCAATTCCTGTACCTGTTGTATTTGTAGCAATAAAGCCATGAACACCATATCCACCTCCGTCATTTCGTCCTACCACAGCACCTCCCACGTTGCTTGTATTTCGCCCTACTACTGCTTCACCCCCTCCATTGTTATCTCCTACAATACCTGCTGAAGACTGTTGAGAGGTAATACCTTGTATGCCAAATCCTATTCCCGCAGAACTGAGAATACCAGTACCACTTCCAGTGGTGCTAATGTTCAGAACGTTGCCTGCTCCAACAGTAGAAAACTTCGCAACGATATTATTATTACTATTATTGAAAATATTAACATCCATTGGAAGCCCATTATTAGAAGTTGCTGTCAGACCAGTACCAGAGGTACTATTTGCATAGACTCCTATACCGTTTGAACTGGAATTACCATAAACACCTATACCATTAGGAGTTACGCCATATATACCCCACCCGCTACCATTTTGGCTGCCATAAACACCAATGCCCAGACCGCCAGTACCATTGTTAATACCACGTAAACCAGCTGAAAAACCACCAGGTGTGGTTGAAGAGATTATCCCTCTAATTGTGAAATCGTTGCTTGTTGTACTTGGATTTGTAGCATCAATTTGGCTTTGAGAATAAGAGTAAAGAGGAATTAAGAAGATAAAAGTTTTGAAGAGGATTTTCATGATTATATTGTTTATTTCTGACAAAAGTAGGATATGAAATTAGGCCTCAATAATTAAAATTGAGAAATTTACTAAACGGTCAATAAAAAAGAATTTTATCAAAAACGTATAATAATGTAGCGTTATCGCCTTAAATCTAAAGTTTTTATTATTTTTTATGGGCTTTGTACCTAATGCCGTATCTTTGCACCTCAATTTAAAAAAGAGAAATGATTTCAGTCGATAATGTTGCAGTTGAGTTCAATGGTGGAACGCTGTTTAGTGATATTACTTTCAATATCAACGAAAAAGATAAAATAGCCCTCATGGGTAAAAACGGAGCAGGGAAATCTACTTTGCTTAAGATTATTGCAGGCGTTGATAAACCCACTCGTGGTAAGATTTCGGCTCCAAAAGATTCGGTCATTGCTTATTTGCCTCAGCACTTACTTACGCAAGATGATAGTACGGTTTTTGAAGAAGCTTCTAAGGCATTTTCGGCGGTGTTGGATATGAAAAAAGAAATGGATGAGCTTAATCATCAGCTCGAAACCCGTACGGATTATGAGTCGGATGAGTACATGAAAATCATTGAACGAGTATCCGAACTCAGCGAAAAATATTATTCGGTAGAAGAAGTAAACTACGATGCCGAAGTAGAAAAAACGCTTCTCGGAATGGGCTTTACGAGAGCCGATTTTACTCGCCAAACCTCCGAATTTAGTGGTGGATGGAGAATGCGTATCGAATTATGTAAGATTTTGCTTCAAAGCCCCGACTTGATTTTACTTGATGAACCAACCAACCACTTGGATATTGAGTCGATTCAGTGGCTTGAAGATTTCTTGATGAATAATGCCAAAGCCGTAATCGTGATTTCGCACGATAGAGCTTTTGTTGATACCATCACGAATCGTACGATTGAAGTAACGATGGGTCGTATTTATGACTATAAAGTAAATTATACGCAATACCAACAACTCAGAAAAGAACGACAAGAGCAGCAGCAAAAACAGTATAACGACCAACAAAAAATGATTGCCGAAACGCAGGAATTTATTGATAGGTTTAAGGGCACGTACTCAAAAACCTTGCAGGTGCAGTCGAGGGTGAAAATGCTTGAAAAACTCGAAATAGTGGAGGTGGATGAAGTCGATACTTCGGCTTTGAGTTTGAAGTTCCCGCCTGCTCCACGCTCAGGAAATTATCCTGTAATTGTAGAAAACGTAAGTAAATCCTACGGTGACCACTTAGTTTTTAAAGATGCGTCGGTAACGATAGAAAGAGGCGAAAAAATTGCATTTGTTGGCCGAAACGGTGAAGGAAAGTCGACGCTCGTGAAGGCAATTATGGGTGAAATAGACTTTGAAGGAAGCGTAAAAATTGGCCATAATTCAATGATTGGCTATTTCGCTCAAAATCAGGCCTCATTGCTCGACGAAGATTTAACTGTTTTTCAGACGATTGATAATATTGCAGTAGGCGAAATTCGCACGAAAATCAAAGATATTTTGGGAGCATTTATGTTCCGTGGCGATGATATTAACAAAAAAGTGCGTGTACTTTCGGGTGGCGAAAAGACTCGTTTGGCAATGATTAAACTTTTGCTCGAACCAGTAAACCTTTTGATTCTCGATGAGCCTACCAACCATTTGGATTTGAAAACCAAAGATATTTTGAAAGACGCCCTTCGTGCGTTTGAAGGGACAGTTATCTTGATTTCGCACGACCGTGATTTCTTAGAAGGCTTGGCCAATAAAGTTTTCGAGTTTGGTAATAAACGAGTGCGTGAACACTTTGAAGACATTACGGGCTTTTTGCGAAATAAGAAAATGGAAAATTTACGTGAGATTGAGCGTAAAAAATAAGGCGTACTTTAGGTTGTACTATATTTAGCAAGTAAAAACTCGAAAGTTATGCTCAGCAAAGTTTGTCATAATTGTTTTTGATTTGCTCTTCATGCGTTTCTTACGCTTACTCATAGCATTTTCTTTCGGAGAATATTCTTGTACAGAGATTGGCTTACAAGGTAGTTGTATTGGGGTTTGTTGAGCAAATGCGGATGTTATAGGCAAGATAAATAGCAATATAGAAAGTATCTTTTTCATTGGGTTAATAATAAAAGCGTCTAAGAGTTTATAATTCTTAGACGCTTTGTGTTATTTAAAGTAACTTATTTGGAAGTTTGTAAGACCTCATTTATTCCTATATTCATCGGCAATACTTCTTATCAAAAGAGCAGATAATGCACCAATAACAAAAATAGATAAAAACTGAATTGGTCGAATATTATTATTAATGAGTCGAGCGTAGTTTCCGATTGAAATCATGAGCATTACAGCAATGACAATTCTTCTTTTTCTGGTGTCCATAAGAGGTTTAGGGTTTTACGGTTGAGACTGTTCTTAACATAAATATATAAAAAATGGACAGAATTTTCGTTCTGTCCATTTTTAGTTTCTTACCCTAAATTCGTAATATCAAAAGGTAATTTTCTGATTCTTTTGCCAGTTGCTGCAAAAATAGCATTGCCGAGTGCTGGAGCGATTGGTGGTAAACCTGGCTCGCCAACTCCACCTGGGTTTTCGCCGCTGTCGATGATGTGAATTTCCATTTTTGGAGCTTCGTTCAGTCGCATTACATTGTATTGGTGGAAATTGGTTTGGTCGCAAACGCCATTCGTAAAAGTGATTCCACCTTTGATTGCCGCCGTGATACCCATTACGATATTTCCTTCGGTTTGGGCTTTTACGTGGTCAGGGTTTACATAATATCCACAGTCGAGTACCGAAACCACCTTATCAATTTTTACACCCGCACCATCTTTCGAAACCGTTATACAACAAGCCGAAATACTACCAAAAGAAGCAAAAACGGCTATTCCTTTGCCTTGTCCAGCTCCGAGCTTTTCTTTCCAATTAGCTTTTTCGGCAACTGTTTCCAAGACTTTTCTATAACGAGCATCTTGCACTAAGTCCAGACGAGCTTGTAGCGGGTCTTTTCCTGCGAGTTGAGCTAATTCGTCAATGAAGCATTCTTGTCCCCAACCAAAATTTGAAGCATAAACCGAACGCCACCAAACGATTGGAATTTCAGTTTTTACGTTTGTCCAAGAAATTTTTGAAACAGGGAATTCATATTTGCTATTTTCAGTGCTGATTTCACCCGATAACCAAGGGTCAGATTCGTCAGGAGCTAAACCACCAAATACTTGTCCCACAATAGATTCGCCAATGGCATGGTGATGGAAACCTGTGATTTTTCCTTTGTCAACAAACCCTTGCATGTGGCTTAACATACCTGGGCGATACGGTCCTTGTGTAATATCATCTTCACGAGTCCAAATCATTTTTACTGGCTTTTTCAATTCTTTCGCCAATAAACAAGTTTCATTCAGATAATCGTGATAGGCTTTTCTACCAAACGAACCACCCAATAGTGGTACGTTAAATTTAATTTTATCTTTACTAATTCCCAAAGCTCTCGAAACATCGGCCAGGCCACCATCTGGGCCTTGCACGTGTGCCCAAACTTCGGCCGTACCATCGTCTTTTACATGAACAACCGCACATTCTGGCTCGATTGGAGCATGAGCTAAAAATGGAGTTTCGTAATTTGCCTCTAATTTTTGTTTGGCATTGGCAAATTTGGCGTTGAAATCGCCTTTTTCTTCGTATCTGATGCCTTCTTTTTTAGCTGCTTCGTAAGTTGCGGCAAAATAGTTATCAGTAGTCATTGTTTTGGCTAAATCACCATTGTCCCAAGTAACTTTCAAGGCCTTTCTGCCTTTGAGGGCCGCCCACCAGTTGGTAGCAATAACTGCTACTGCTTCGGCCGCACGGTGTGGCATTGGTCTTTTGGTTTTTATCACCTGCAATACTCCTTTCACTTTCAAAGTTTCGCTATCATCAATCGAAACTACTTTTCCATGAATACTTGGCGAGTGTTGGATACAAGCATAAACCATTCCTGGCACATCGATGTCGATTCCGTAAACGGCTTTTCCTGTTACACGGTCTGGCACATCGAGGCGTTTATTGTATTTACCTAAAATCCTGAAATCTTTCGGGTCTTTTAGTTTCGGATTTTTCGGCACTTGTAATTTTGATGCATCATCAACTAATTCTCCATAAGTAAATGACTTATCTGAATTTTTCAAATAAATCTTGCCATCTTTGGCGTAACAGTCGGCTACTGAAGCATTCCAACGCTTAGCGGCTGTTTCGATGAGCATTTCTTTTGCGGCTGCACCAGCTTTGCGGAGCGATGTCCACAGGCCACGAACGGTGCTACTTCCACCTGATTGTTGACTACCGTATTTTTCTTGCCCGCCTGATTGAATGAGTTTTACTTTATCTAAACTTACCTCTAATTCTTCAGCAATTAGCGATGGTGCTGCTTGCGTAGAGCCTTGGCCCATATCGGGGCGAGGATTTATCAAAGCAATGCTTCCATCAGTACTGATAATGATAAAAGGATTGATTTCGAGGTCAAGAACTGCCGTTTTTGGGTCAGTATGAGAGATTTTCTTCGGATTTTTCTCTCGTGCAAATGTATTAAGGCCAATCATTAAACCGACTCCCGTAAGAGAGCCAGCTTTGATAAATGAGCGGCGTGAGGTATTGATATGTTCCATAGTTTCGTTTTGGCTTGAAGATTATTTACCTGTTCCTGCATTTTCAGCTTTCAGACTTGCTGCTGCACGATGAATTCCTTTACGAATACGGTCGTAAGTACCACAACGACAAAGATTTCCGCTCATATATGAGTCAATATCAGCATCGGTTGGAGTTGGATTCGATTTTAATAAAGCTACTGCCGACATGATTTGTCCTGATTGACAATAGCCACATTGAGGAACTTGTTCTTCAATCCAAGCTTGCTGAACTGCATGAAGTTGGGTTTCGCCAATGCCTTCAATGGTCGTAACCTTGGCATTTTTAGGAAGAGAAGAAACAGGAATCTGACATGAGCGTGTTGCTTCTCCGTTTACGTGTACAGTACACGCACCGCACTGAGCCATTCCGCAGCCAAACTTCGTGCCTTTTAGACCCACGAAGTCACGCACAACCCAAAGTAAGGGCATATCTGGCTCGACATCTACTTTTGTTTTTTTTCCGTTTACGGTAAGATTAAATATTGCCATTTTTTTGTTGGTTACTGGTTGAATTGTTATTGGTTGGTTCTCAGGGAATTAGTTGCTGGTTTTACGGGAAATCACAAATCTCTTAGTGACTAATAACCAAATTTCTACTAACTAATAACTATTTCCAAGATTTATAACGTAAAATTTCCTAAAAAGTTAGACTTTTGCAAAGAATTTTACCTTTATCTCAAACTATGTTTATTGATTTAAGAAGCGATACCGTAACGAAGCCCAGTAAGGGCATGAAAGAAGCCATGTTTATGGCAGAAGTAGGTGATGATGTCTTTGGCGATGACCCAACCGTGTTGGCTCTCGAAGCGAAAGCCGCCGAGATGTTTGGCATGGAAGCTGCATTGTTTTGTCCGTCAGGAACTATGACAAATCAGTTGGCTATTCGTGTACATACTTGGCCAGGAAGTGAAGTAATTTGTGATAAATATTCCCACATTTATTTGTATGAAGGTGGGGGAGTTGCTTTAAATTCGTTTTCTTCTCTGAAACTTTTAGATGGTGACCGTGGCCGACTGAATGCCCAACAAGTGCGTGATGCTATCAATAATCCCGATGATATTCATCAACCTACTACCAGTTTGGTTTCGCTCGAAAATACGATGAATAAGGGTGGTGGATGTTATTATCAACTATCTGATATTGAGCAGATTAAGGCTGTTTGTGATGAAAAGAATTTACCATTGCATCTTGATGGAGCAAGGTTGTTTAATGCATTGGTAGAAACCAATGAAAACCCTAAGGTTTACGGAGAATTATTCGATTCTATTTCAATTTGTTTATCGAAAGGTTTGGGTTGCCCAGTTGGTTCATTGCTTTTAGGAAAGAAAGATTTTATAAAAAAGGCTCGACGCTCACGTAAAGTGATGGGTGGAGGTTGGCGACAAGCAGGCTTCTTAGCTGCTGCGGGAATTTATGCTTTAGAAAATAATATCGAACGTTTGCGAGAAGACCACGCTCGTGCTAAGCAAATAGGTAAAGTATTAGAGGGACTTCCTTTCGTAAAAAATATTTATCCGATTGATACCAATATTGTCATTTTTGAATTACCTGAAAGTATCTTGGCCAGTGATTTTGTAGCAAAAATGCGTGAGCAAAATATTGGTTGTGTAGTGTTTGGAAAACACTTAGTGAGATTTGTTACTCACCTCGATTTTACGGACGAACATCTTACTGAATTTGAGAAAAATATCAGAAAAATCGCTTAAATTCGTTAAGAATGCAAAACAAGTTGATAACTTGTTATTAAATTTTATATCCGACAAGTGAGGAAACTTGTCGTACTGAATAATACAAACTGTGAAAAAAAGCCTTACAATCCTCTTTTTTGTTTTTATATCAATAAATTCTTTTGCTCAAGAAGAAAAGCGTAAAGTGTTTAAAGTCAATCTTTCTGCTGCTGCAATGAAAGCTGTAACTGTGCAGTATGAAAGAGTTTTTGGTAATCATTTTTCATTAGCTTTGGGAGCTGGATACAGACCTAAGGCATTACTTCCTTACGCCAAAGATTTAGAGAGTTATGTGGATTTTGCAGATTCTCGAATTGACTATATCAGTTTTGATAATGTCAAAAAGGCTGAATCACGCATTGGAATGTATCATGTTACTCCTGAAATGAGATTTTACTTTGGAAGTAAAGGTGCACCGATTGGTACTTATTTATCTATTTTTGGGAAATATAATGACTTTCACGGTGATGTTCCAGTATTTGTTGATACAGATTATAAAGGTGTTCCTGTTCGACTCGAACTACCCGTTGATACAAAAATACAGACGGCTTCTGCTGGCTTGATGGTTGGTCATCAGTTTCGTTTGGGTAATCGTTTTACTTTTGATTGTTATCTTATTGGAGCTCATTTTGGTCGAGTGAGCGTACACGGGGAGTCGAATCAAAATCTTGAAGGATTCGATGATGATTTCAGAACTCGACTAAGAGATAAAATTTTGACAACCTTTAAAATAAATGAAGATTATTTGGGCTTAGTGGTTGATAATCAAGGAGTAAGGATTGATAACGCACGTCAGTTAAATTATTTGAATCTTCGTGGATTTGGATTTAATTTAGGGTATCGGTTTTGAGAATTGAATGATAATATTGTAGATACGTTGCATGCAACGTATCTACTGTGTTGTAGTTTAAAATATTCTAATCCCCCCCTGAATACCTACCCAAGAAGTAAGGTTAGCTTTTTTACCTAAATAATACCCTTGTTTGTCGGAAATCTTCCAGTTATTTAGTTTGCCTAAATCAATTCCTTCATCTTTACTCGCCAAGAAGTTAATAGTAGGTGAAACATACAGAGCAATGTGCCGATTTGCTCGAATTTCTAAACCCAAACTGGCTTTGCTATGCTGACGAAGGTTCCAATAATTATCCCTTTGCTGGATATGTGAAGAAACAACATCAAAATTCATCCCAAATGTGCGGTTTAGTTTCCAGGCTGTTCCTAAACCATAGCCGAGTGAAAAATCAGGTTTATTAACCATTCCAAAATTATAACCAGTAGTTAGGATATTATAAAAGCGTTTTACGCCAGTTTTTAAGGTCAAATTAAACCAATTTACTTCATCCGCACTTACTTCTATACATTTATAACCACCTTTTCCTGCATAGCTTAGAAGTCCTATCGGAATGCTATTTTCATTTTCTTTCGCAAAATTAAATACCCCAATTTGATAGCCACTCTTTGCCTTTTTTGCATAATTCAAGATAGAAATCTGTATCCCACTTAGTGTTCCGCCAACAAAATTGGCTGTTCCAGCAATTTGAATTCCTTTTAGATTTTTTCCATTATAATTGGCAAAACCCGCAATTTGAAGGCCACCTGTATTACCGAGCGTTACATTACCGAATCCAGCGGTCTGAATGCTTGCATGGGTGTCTCGCAGTACAAAATTTCCAAAGCCAGCCGCTTGAATTCCCGTAAGGTTCTTGAAAGAGGCATTTCCAAAACCGGCCATCTGAATGCCACCAGTGCTTCCACCATTAAGATTTCCGAAGCCCGATGCCTGTACACCATAAAAGTTATGCCCGTTTACGCTACCAAACCCCGCCAACTGCACTCCCTTTACGTCTTGTCCAACCAAATTGGCGAATCCAGCAGCTTGAATCCCATAAACTTTCCCTCTAACTACATTAAAAAAGCCGCCAATTTCAAGGCTTCTTACGCCCAACGAATAGCCGCCAATAATATTAATAGATAGATTATTGATAACGTTTCCACTCAGATAATGATTAGTTCCAATAAAGGGCAAAAACGAGATTTGAGCAGGACGATAAATGGTATCACGGATATTATCAAGATGAATGTTTTGCTTGGTCGTGATGAACCAATCAGTTAGGCGTCTTTGCGTGATTTGTAGGTGTTGTCTGGCGGTATTCCAATATTCTTGATAATCAAATCTCGGAATTTCGATAATGATAGAATCTTTGGTTTCGATGGGTTCGATTTTAGTTATTACAGGCTGAATAATAGGTAAACTATCCAGTTTTTTGTTTGGTAATGAATCTATTTTGAAAGAAATCAGCCGAGCAATAGTATCAACTTTTGTAAGTTTTTGGGTAGATAAAAGTTTGATATTGAGTATTTTATCTTGTTTTGAACGAATCAAAATACGTTCATCTTGGTAATTTTGTTTTCTGACTAACAAATTTACATTATTCAATTCCTTCGGGATTTTTAGACGGTAATAGCCATATTGATTCGATACGGCAGAGGCAAGTGTTACGGGTTCATAAATACTTGCTTTCTCAATTTTTAAGCCCGTTTCTCCGTCTGAAACGTAGCCCATTACGAAAAAATCTTTTTGAGGTTCTTCGCTTGCTTTTTTTAGAATGATATAATTATTGCGGTTCTTGAAAGTAGCTGTATTGCCAAAAATATCACTCAAAATTTCTCGAATAGCCAGATTCTGTGCTGAAACCGAAATGCGTTTTTCGACCGAAAATTCATCAGGATTGTATGAAAAACTAAAGTTGCCTGCACTGGCAATATTTTTTAGTGCATTATCGAGTCTTTCGTTCGAGATTTTAATAGAGATAATTCGTTCGAGCGGCGGGCGGTTTTGGGCAAAAACTTGGGTGATTGTGAGCAGTAAAAAAAATGTTAATAGCTTTTTCATAAATTCTAAAAATGTGTTGTTTGAAGCTATGACATTTTGAGGTTGGCTTTCCCCTATGCCAGTTGATAGTTTTTAGTCGTCAGTTGGCACAATAAATGAAAAAAATGACGACTGCAAACTGCCCACTGAGAATTGCCCACTGAGAACTGCCCACTGAGAATTGTCTATTGGCCACAGCCATCTCCATCAATGATGTACTTTTCTCCTTCAAGCGTAACTTTCAAATTGAGAGTTTCTGCAATTACGTTGAGGGCATTTGGCAGTGTTTCGTTGGCGAAAGTAGTTGTTAGGCGACAGCTTTTTATACTACTATTTTTCAGAACAATCTTTGTATGATAGTTTTCGCTCAAAACATTGATTACGTGTTCGAGGCTTGAATCTTCAAACACGAAGGTTCTGGTCTTATACGCAAACGTATTTTTATCAATCATAACCGCTTTTCTGATTGTGTCTTTTTCCGCCTCAAATTCAGCTTCTTCGCCTTTAACCAAAAGCGTTTGTTTCTTTTCGTGTCTAAATTCAACCTTGCCCGATTCTACACTTACTTTTACATTTTTTGTGTATGCTTTTACGTTGAATGATGTGCCTAAAACCCGAATATCAGAACCATTGGCGTGAATGATAAAAGGCTTACTTTCATTGCGTTGAACCTTGAAAAATGCTTCGCCCGTAAGGTTGATTTCTCTTGTATTTTCTTCAAAATCAGAAGGGTAGCTCAAATTTGTGTTAACATTTAAGAAAACCACCGAGCCATCGGGCAGGGTTTGTTCTAATGTATTTTGAGTAGTTTTTAAGCTGATAATTTCGGGTTCTTTTTTACTAAAAAACAAGGCCAAAATACCCGCCAATAATAGTGTGATGCTCGCTGCAATACGTATAGGCGTGAAGAAAACCTGCTTTGTAGACTTTATTGCCGCCACTTTT